>Ga0209800_10001579_pt1 | contig 23074 bp, 23 predicted proteins | sample Higcelweek8metaG_FD_187174 | JGI IMG/M metagenome (GOLD analysis project Ga0209800, IMG submission 187174) | Freshwater pond sediment microbial communities from the University of Edinburgh, under environmental carbon perturbations - High... | ecosystem: Environmental > Aquatic > Freshwater >...
TTACCAAGAGAGCGGTACCTTAAAATCATGGCTGGCAGTTCATGGTGCTGGGCAAGTTCTGTCAATACAGAGAGGTCTGTTGAGTAACCAGTCTTTTTTTTTGTCTTTTTCTGTACTGGCAGCTTCAGTTTTTCAAACAGGATAGCTCCCAGCTGCTGGGAGGAGTTTATATTAAACGTCTCCCCTGCAATGGCAAATATCTTGCTTTCAAGCTGTTCAAGCTCCAGCTCAAAACCTCTGGAGAGGGAGGAGAGTTTTTCCATATCAACCCGTATCCCACTCATCTCCATCTTTGCAAGCACAGGTATAAGGGGCATCTCAATTGTCTGCATCAGCTCTTCAAGATGACTCTCTTCAATCTTTTTTCTGAGAATATCATGCACAAGAAGCGTGATATCAGCATCTTCAGATGCATAATCAGTAGCCTTTTCAATAGAGACCTCACTGAAAAGCAGTTGCTGCCTGCCCCGGCTTTTCCCTGACTCTCTCCTCTCTGATCCGGTCTGACCTGAGTCGTCTGAAGAAAAAGTGGCTGGCTGGAGATCTCCTCTACCAGAATCAGCAGCTGTCACCTCTGCATATGTGATGTTCTTATGTCCCAGAAGATCCAGAGCAATCTGGTCCAGGCCATGCCCTCTGCCTGACGGATTGAGCAGATATGAGGCTATCATGGTGTCAAATGCGACCCCCTGCATATGGATGCCATTTCTGGCAAGTACAATGTAGTCATACTTTATGTTCTGCCCCACCTTCTCTACTGACGGGTCTTCAAGAAGAGGCTTCAGTATATTGAGCACAGCCTGCTTATCTGGCTGAAGCACCCTCTTCTTCTGCTGCGGCTCTGATATCTTCTCCTCACTCTTTGGCTCTGCTATCTGGAACAGCTCTGGCACAGAACTCTTTTCTGCTGAGGCAGAACTGTTTCTCTCAACATGGCCAACAGGAATGTAAAATGCCTGGTGAGGTTTAAATGAGATGGATATTCCGACAAGCTCTGCAAGCATGGGAGAGAGCGAGGTTGTCTCTGTGTCAATCGCAACTCTTTTTGATACTCTCACACTCTGTGAGTTCTCAACTGTGTCTTCTCCATTCACGCTCTGTGAGTTCTCAACTTTCTGTGACCCATTCACGCTCTGTGAGTTCTCAACTCTCTGTGACCCATTCACGCTCTGTAAGCTGCTTGTGGATGTAAACTCCCGGATCTCTCTTACCAGAGATTCAATCTCCCTGATATCTGTCAGACAACGGTAATCTTTTTCAACTGATGGATGCTGTTCCTGAAAAAACTCCTGGTGCAGTTTTTTAAATTCAAACGTTTTAAAGAGTTCTGTCAGCTTTTCTCTGTCATAAGGTTGAACTTTGAACTCCTCAAGCGCATTGGGCATATCAACAAACCGGTCAATGGTAACAAGTCTGCGACTCAAAAGTGCCTGCTCTCTGTTATCTGCCAGATTTTTATAGAGCGCCTTCTTAGATTTAAGCTCTTCAAGGTTGTCATAAATCTTCTGGATAGTGCCATAATCATGGATAAGTTTCAGAGCTGTTTTGGGCCCAACCCCGGGCACTCCCGGAATATTGTCTGAGACATCTCCAGATAGCCCCATAATCTCGATTATCTGCTCTGGCGTGACGCTGAACTCCTTCCAGATAGAATCTTTATCAATAGACTTCTCCTTCATGGGGTCCCAGATCACACACTGGTCAGTCACAAGCTGCATGAAATCCTTGTCACCAGTCACCATGACGGCACTCCACCCCTTCTCTTCTGCCATACGGGCACAGGTGCCAATCAGATCATCTGCCTCAAACCCCTCCTTCTCCAGAATAGGAATATTGAGAGCCCTCACTATCTCCTTGATTGAGGGGATCTGCGCTATCAGCTCATCTGGCATTGAAGAGCGGTTTGCTTTATACTTGTCATAGATCTCATGACGGAATGTTGCTCCTTTGACATCAAAAAAGATGGCTGAATATTCAGGCTGCCGCTCCTTCATAAGCTTCAGAAGCATCATGGTGACGCCAAATATGGCATTGGTTGGAGTGCCACTTGAGGTGGTAAGAGATGGTATTGCATGAAAGGCACGGTAGAGGTAGGCACTGCCATCAATAAGATAAATTTCTTTTTTTTTCATTATAAAAGATCTCCGCAGAACAATATAAAATCGCTTAAAGGACAACAAAAAGAGCAGTGCATATTGATTTTCAGCCATTTGCATTTACTATGTGGCTGTTCTAACTTGATGCCATTCAGATTACAGATCAAACAAAACCAGATAAGGAGAGAGTATGGATGCAAATGAACGCAAAGAGAAGAGACGCAGCAGAAGAGTAAAGCTCTGCCACTGCTGTGGCAGAGAGGCTTCATTCTGCTGGAACTGCAAATGTGGTTTTTCAATATGCCAGACCTGCATGTATGAAAATCAGTGGGGCATGACATGCAACGGTATCACCTGGGAGTGCCCTGATTGCAGTGAGCAGAACCCCTACTGCAATCAGTAACTTCTCCTGCCACTCAGAAGTATCAAGTCACATCTGCAGTCTGAGCTGCATCTCCCACGAGTTATCGGCCATCTTTTCTTACCCGTATGGAGTTTGCATGGGCAGTGAGCCCCTCAATATCTGCAAGGGTCATTATATCTTCTGCCTCTTTTTCAAATGCAGCCCTGGAGTAATTTATAAGGCTTGTCCTTTTTATGAAATTCTCTACAGAGAGGGCTGAAGAGAAACGTGCAGTACCAGCAGTGGGCAGAACATGGTTTGGGCCTGCAATATAATCTCCAACAGGTTCCGGCGTGTAAGGCCCGATGAAGATCGCTCCTGCATTTCTTATCTGACCAATGTATTCAAAGGGCTCATTGACAACCAGCTCAAGATGTTCAGGGGCAAGCCGGTTGGAGAGCGCAATTGCGGTCTCAATGTCAGGCACCACCATTATTGTACCAAAATCACGGATGGATCTCTGGGCAGTCTCTCTTCTGGATAGAGCTTCAAGCTGGATCTGAACCTCTTTTGAGGTCTCAATGGCAAGGGCGCTGGAATCTGTCACCAGAATGGCAGATGCCATGACATCATGTTCAGCCTGGGAGAGCAGATCTGCTGCAAGAAACTTTGGATTGGCATCTCTGTCTGCAATGATAAGGATCTCGCTTGGCCCTGCGATCATATCAATTCCCACAGATCCAGATACGATCTTTTTGGCAAGGGTGACATAAAGGTTTCCTGGCCCCACAATCACATCCACCTTTGGTATCTGCCTGGTACCAAATGCAAGAGCTGCAACAGCCCAGGCGCTTCCTGCCTTAAACACCGAATCAATCCCGACTCTCCTTGCTGCTACAAGCATATGGGGATTTATGGTGCCATCTTCCATGGGTGGAGTCATAAGAGAGATCGATTCAACACCAGCAACCCCTGCCGGAATCCCACCCATGAGCACAGATGATACCAGGGGAGTTTTTCCCCCTTTTGCTCCAGGTGCATAGATTCCGGCAGCAGTTACAGGTCTGACAAGCTGCCCGACCATAACCCCATCTCTTGGGTTATCTATCCATGAATTGTGCATCTGCTTCTCGTGAAATCGTCTCAACTGGTTGACAGCACGGTCAAGAGCCTTTAAGAAAGCGCTCTCCACCTTCTGTTCAGCAGATTCAAACTCCTCTTGTGTCACCTTAAGATTAGCTTCTGTCACAGCTTTGGAGTCAAACCTGTTTGTGTAGTCAACCACAGCCAGATCACCCCGTTCTTTGACATCTGCAATATATGCTGAGACCTGCTTGTAATCATCTTCTGAAAAGCCAAGCCCCCGATCAATGATCTGGGACACTCTCTCTTCCCCGGCTTCAGAGGGATAGGTAAATATCTTCATATTGTTATAAAAGTCCTTTTAACCACGTTATTTACTTCAATAACTTCTTCTGAACTCATTTTTATAAAAACGGCTCTCTCTTTTTTAAAATAGAACTCTCTCTGCCAGCTCTGACAAATGGAGTTTCACCCTAAGTTCCACAGACTTTTGTCTCTATCAGAGCCATATTTTTATATTAGAGCTATATTGTTACAGCTGCTCTGCGCTGATCCATTATGAAACAGCTTCCGTCGGCAGATTTTGCCCTTTTCTTGGCTTCGGAACAGGCATCGTTGACCTGAATATATTTCTGATACATAGGAGAGGTCAGATCGACCCCAGCCATGCTGATGGATATTATTGGGAAGAGCTGCTTATCTCCCTGTCTGTTGAAAGAGACAATGAATTTCTGAGCAACATCTTCAGGTGTGTAGAAATTTGTAATACCTTTATCAAACAGCGATATAATGCTATCTGCAACATCATGAGCCTTCTCCAGAGGCAGGGTTATGACAAAATCGTCTCCACCAATATGGCCAACAAAAAAGTTTTCCACATCATGTCTCTTCAACGCCATCTGAAACACATAGCTGTTAAAGAGGATCACCTCATCTCCTTTGGCAAAGCCATACTTGTCATTAAAGGCTTTAAAGTTATCAAGATCTGAGTAGATAACACAGACCTCCTCCTCATTAAACAGCGCAGTCTCTATACGTCTGGCAATACTGTTATTACCTGGAAGCCCTGTAAGTGGGCTTGCATCTAATGCCATGGTGTAGAGCCGCCTCAACTCCTTCATTGCATTATTGAGTTGCAGATGGTTCCTGATTCTGGCTTTCAAAATAGGTGGACTGACCGGTTTGGTGATATAATCAACTGCCCCAAGATCAAGTCCTGTTGTCTCATCTTCAACATGGTTCTTAGCAGAGATAAAAATGACCGGGATATCTGCAATCCGACTGTCACTCTTGAGTCTCCGGCACACCTCATACCCATCCATATCCGGCATGAGAATATCAAGCAGAATAATATCAGGTTTGATAGTATTAGCTAATTCAAGAGCTTTCCTTCCATCTTTTGCAAAGAAAGTATCGTAGTCCTGACGCAGCAGATTGATGAATATCTTAATATTATCGATTGTATCATCAACAATAAGCACCTTATGTCTGCAACACTGTATCATGCTGAATCCTTAAATATCATGGCCAGAAGATTTTAGAAGACCTTTTACTGAAGTTTAATGTATTATGACAGTGTACTATGATCAGTCAATAGGTAACAGGAAAAATAGAGCAAAACTGGTGAAAAATGGATAATCACACGGTTAAATTCCGCTGTAAGCAGAAGCTCTGACAAAAAGGATCTCTGAAATTTATGCTAATGAGAAATTAATGTTCCAGTAATAATCTCCTAATAGTCATAAACCATATCATAATATACAGCAGATTGACTGTTTTGCGGCAACAGACGTGGTAGTGCCCCCTACAGTTTCATATAGCAAATCACATAAAATCAGACAGAACAGGAGGAGAAAATGAAAAATAACACAAATGGTATGAGATGGCTCTTTTTTATCTTGATTGTGTTGCCTTGTCTCTTTGTTATCCAACATGCCAGTGCAAGTTCTGCAAAAGAGTTATCTGACGTGGATAAAAGGGCAAAATATCTATTCCTTTTCATAGGCGATGGTATGGGGCTGGCACAGGTTGCAGGTGCCGAGATATATGCCAGTGCTATTAAATCAGGAAAATATCCTGAAGTGCCCCGTGCGCTCTCTTTCACAAAGTTTTCTGCACAGGGGTTGACAACTACACATGATGCCACCTCCTTTATAACGGACTCTGCCTCGGCAGGAACTGCAATTGCTACAGGACATAAAACCCTTAGTGGTGTCATCGCCATGGATCTGGATAAAAAAACAGAGTTCAAGTCAATTGCCACCATGGCCAAAGAGAGAGGTATGAAGGTCGGGATTATCTCCAGCGTCTCTATTGACCACGCAACCCCAGCAGTCTTTTACTCAAACGTCCCATCCAGAAAAATGATGTATGAGATTGGACTTCAGCTTGCAGACAGCGGCTTTGACCTCTTTGCAGGAGGAGGCGCTGTAGATCCTGATGGGAAAAAGAGCAAAATGGAGAAGAGGCCGGGCAACCTGTTTGAGTATGCACGTAAAAAAGGCTACACTGTTGTTGATAAAAAGGCTGCACTTAACTCTCTCAAACCTGGTGCTGGTAAAGTCTGGGCAATTACAGAGCTGCCAGCTGATGAATCTTCCATGCTTTATGAACTGGACAGACCCAAAGATGCCACATCTCTAGCAGATTATACATCAAAATCCATCGAGCTTTTAGAAAATCCCAATGGATTCTTTGTAATGGTGGAGGGGGGCAAGATAGACTGGGCATGTCATGCCAACGACGCAATAAGCGCAATAAAAGATCTCTTTGCCTTTGATGATGCAGTTAAAAAGGCTGTCGATTTTGCAACCATCCATCCAGATGAAACCTTGATCGTAGTTACAGGTGACCATGAGTGCGGAGGGATGACACTTGGTTTTTCTGGTACAAAATACGATACCTTTTTCCAGAAACTTCAGCACCAGAAGATATCCTATGTCAAATTCGATGAGAAGCTCAGTCAGTTCAAGAATACCAACCCTGATGCACAGTTCAGTGATCTGTTACCCATGATTGAAGACTCCTTTGGATTGACAAGTAAAGGGGACGGTTCTGAGATGGATTTCACACCATATGAACTCGGACTTTTAAAAGAGGCATTTAAAGAGACAATGAAATCAGAAGATGCCCGTTCAAGTGATGACGGTGCATATATAGCCTATGGTGGTTATGAACCAGTGACAGTTACAATCACCCACATACTTAACCGCAAGGCTGGAATCGGGTGGACATCCTACTCTCATACCGGTGTACCAGTGCCTACCTATGCAACTGGAGTCGGTGCAGAGCTGTTTGATGGTTATTATGACAATACAGATATCTTCTCAAAGATTGTCTCTATTATGAAAATCTGAGAATCACCACTTTGTGATAACAACTACTAATCAGCTATGAAATAGGCATTAATGAACTACAGACTTCACCGCATTTTGAAAGTATCGGGCTGGAGCGATATCACGATTACCAGTAGGCAGAGCTGTAATCGGTACAATGACAACCACTCTGCTTCTACCTACTCATGTGGGTACTCGACACTTCTTATGGTCTTCATCGCCCAAGGGGTTCCAATCGCAAATATTCTTAACATACAGTACGTTGCTGCTGAGATTCTCCATACAGTTGTCGGCAGTTTCGGCCTGATTTCAGTTGCCCCTCTCACTGCTATGATAGGAGGTATCATATCGACCCGAAACGCACATGGGACAGATAAACTCAAGCTGAAAAGTCAACCATGACCATCTCCTACATGACAGGCTCCAAGTAAAAAAGCTGCAATCAGATTCTAAAAAAGACTCTCTTTGACCTCTTCTCTTTCATAACCTTTTTCATTGATAACGGCAAAGTGACCTTGAACAATTTTGTTTTCAGTGTTAGTAAGAAACAGTTCCATATTCATGGAGAAATAGAGGTGCAATATTTCAAGGATAATGAAACTGATCATAAAAAATCACTAAAAACAGAAAAAGGCTTTAATTTTCAAAGAAAAAGGTGACTTACGTGGAAACAACTATAAAACCATCTCCCTCTCTTCCAATCAGTAGGATCAGGCCATTTATTAAACCCAGAATAGAACTCCGCTCTTCAGTATCAATCTCTCTCTCTTTTTTAATCTTCACACTTCTGATGATACCTGCCACACCTGCCAGCGCTGAGCAGTATTATGTCAGCCAGAGGATGGAGATAACCATGCGTACAGGCCCTGGAGTCTCCTACAAGATCATGGCAATGTTGCCATCTGGAGATGGTGTAAACATGGTTGATTATGGAAAGGAGTGGTCAAAAGTCCAGACAGCTGACGGGAAAGAGGGGTGGGTACTCAGCCGTTACATGACAAAGGAGGTACCGGTAAACCTCATGGTCAAAGAGCTTCAGAAGAAAAACAGCGAACTCTCTGCCATGCTGGCGCAGGTGAAATCTGAAAACATGGCTCTGTCAGGAACAAAAGAGAAACTGCTTGGCAAGGAGAAGGATTATAACGATCTCAAGCAGAGGTCTGCAAACTTTCTTGAGATTGAGCAGAAGTACAATGATGCTGTCAGGCAGCTTGAAGAGCAGAAGGTATTCATTGAACAGTGCAACAGCCAGTCCCACAAAGAGATCTTATACTCATTTTCTATTGGCGCAGGTGTCTTGATTATCGGCATTATACTTGGCATAAGTGCAAAAAAACAGCGACGCAGTTCACTTTTGTAAAGTACCCTTTTTTTTCCCTATAAAAAGGGTCACTATTCCGAAGGTCATCCTTTTCCACTTCACCATTTCAAATCCTGACTCCCGAAGTGTTGAAGCAAACTTTTCAGGAGTCGGAAAATTGAGGACAGAGGCTGGCAGATAGTGATAAGCTCCGCTATTTCTGGAAAACATGGTTCCAATGGCTGGCAGCAGCTGTTTGAAATAGAGCATGTAGATATCTCTGAAAAGCCCTTCTGGAGGGGAGGTGAGTTCCAGTACGGCAAGGGTTCCTCCAGGCTTCAGGGCTCTGTGGAATGAGGTGACGGCACCTTTTCTGTCCATGATATTTCTTATGCCAAACGCAATAAAAAGAGCATCAAACCGGCGCTCTTTAAATGGAAGGGCAAGAGCATTGCCAGCAGCCAGATGAATTGCCTCATCCCCTCTATGTTTCATGATCTTTTTTTTAGCAAGAGCCAGCATTCCTGGTGAAAAATCTGTTGCAAATATTGTGGCTTGATTGCCCCTCTGCCTTTTTACCTCCAGTGCCACATCACAGGTACCACAGGCAACATCAAGCACTAGGCTCTTATCGGGAAGTTGAGCACCTGCCACCATCTCTCTTCTCCAGACAATATCTTGCCCTGCACTCAGGAATCGGTTAAGAAAATCATACTTAGGGGCAATGCTGTCAAACATCTCTTTAATAAAATCAAGTTCAATGCTCATTATTGACAATCCTGTATTATGAGTTAGTTTACGGTGTTTATAAGAAATAGAGTTTTTTTTAATAATATGAGCCCAGATCAATAACAGTGAATTCAAAATACCAGTTCATGAAGAGCAGATACTGGTAACATAACAGGGTCACTTTTACAACCATTTATCAGTGCCGTTAAGATAATGCTTTAATGCATTTGATATATTGACGGGAAAAATAACGGGAAAAATATGTCAGAAAAACGTGATTACTATGAGATCCTCGGGGCGTCCAGAGATGCCACAAAAGAGGAGTTAAAATCAAAATACCGGAAGCTTGCCATCAAATTCCATCCTGATAAAAATCCTGGCAACAAGGAGGCTGAAGAGAAGTTCAAAGAGGCTTCTGAAGCTTACAGTGTCCTTTCAGATGATCAGAAACGGCAGGTTTACAATCAGTTTGGTCACAAAGGACTTGAAGGTTCCAATTTTTCCAGTGGCGGTGTAAATTTTGAAGAGATGTTTTCAGGGTTTGGCAATATCTTTGAAGATTTCTTCGGATTCAGCAGTTCAGGTGGCCGAGGTGGTGGTAAGAGAGTTCAACGGGGTGCTGATCTTCGCTACGACATGACCCTTGAGTTCATGGAGGCAGCCTTTGGCGTTGAAAAAGAGATCAATATAGTTAAATACGATATATGTGACACCTGTAATGGAAGTGGCTGCAAAGAGGGGACTCAGCCGGAGACATGCTCCCAGTGTCACGGTACAGGGCAGTTTATCCAGAGTCAGGGGTTTTTCAAGGTAAAGACAACCTGCCCGTACTGCCATGGCAAAGGCAGATCAATACCCAATCCATGCGCCAAATGTTCAGGTTCTGGAAAGATGGAGGTCTCCAAAAAGGTCTCTGTAAAGGTGCCAGGTGGTGTTGACACTGGCGCTAAACTCAGATTGACAGGTGAAGGTGAACCGAGCATGTCAGGGGGCCCCCCTGGTGATCTCTATGTATTTATCCAGGCAAAGCAACATAAGTTCTTTCAACGTGAAGGTACAGATGTCATCTGTGTTGTGGATATCTCTTTTGTACAGGCTGCCCTTGGAGATGAGATCACAATACAGACTCTGGAGGGTGAAAAGAGCCTTAAAATCCCCAAAGGTACCCAGTATGGAGAGACATTCAGATTCAAGGGGGAGGGAATCCCATCATTGAGAAGCGGAAGACGGGGGGATCAGATCATTCAGGTCAGCATCAAAACTCCAACAGGGCTCTCCAAGAAACAGGAGAAGCTGCTTCAGGAGTTTGACCGTCTTAATGAAGATAAAATATCGAACAAGCTCAAGAACCTCTTTAAAGGGATGTAGCCATCTAAACCACTATTTTCTTAGGATGCAGGCCGTTTGTCACCATTATCAGCCACAATGGTCAGATACTAACAATAGTGCACAAAGGAATCCTGTATTTTATCAGGTAAGGAGACCAAGATATGTTTGAATTAAAGGTAAAGACCCATTTTGCTGCGGCACACAAACTGACAATGGTCGGGCAGAAGTGTGAAAATCTGCATGGACACAACTGGGATATTGAGGTCTATGTTGCAGGAGAGAGGCTCAACGCTGCAGGAGTTCTTGTGGATTTCGGAGATATCAAGAGAGGGGTTCGGGAGATCATGACAGATCTGGATCACAAATATCTCAATGAGCTTGAAGCCTTTTCGTCTGTGCAGCCTTCATCAGAGAGGATTGCCATCTATATTGCTGAGAAACTTGAATCACGCCTTAAGAAGCTTAACGAGACTGTCAGAGTCTCAAGAGTCTCTGCATGGGAGTCGGCAGATTCCTGTGCCACATATATCCCCTGACCCTGAAATCCAATAAGAGCCTAAAAACATTATCAAAAATCCTCATTTTTGTCACCATAAATTGGATGAGATTCTATTTTTACTTACGATTTTAACGAGCATTTTCGGGTGAAATCTTACTAAAAAATATTATTGCCCATAAAAACTTGTAATATCAAACAGTAGCGTCCGGTTAGGTTCTTGCATGTGCTAATGCTACTCCTTATTATTGTTACTCACCATGACAATTTATAGGGAGTTAGCAAAATGTATTGTCCTTTAGATTCTGTAATTTTGAAGTATAAAATCAACTCACGGACTTATGATCGGTTTATTGATCCATTAAAAACAATATTAGCGTCTATATTAAAACTTTTGTCTCGAGGAGACCGTCCTTTACAAATGACTTTTGAAGACCAGCTGAATGCCTTGATATATTTCCATCTCCAGGAACATAAGTCTGCCAGGCATCTTATACAGGATCTCAAGGAGAATGAATTTGCAAGGCAGTGCATTGCCCCGGAGGATGGCATCAGCCGCAGCAGTTTTTCGGAAGCCATAAATAACCGTGGTCTGGAGCAACTGCAATCTGTCTTTCAGGAGCTGAGCAGGAAAGCAGCAAGCATTCTTCCCAAAGAACATGCAGAACTCGGAGACCTTGTAGCCATTGATGGAAGTTTGATTGACTCAGTATTATCAATGTATTGGGCTGACTACAGACAAGGTTCCAAAAAAGCCAAAGGTCATTTTGGATTCAATATCAACCAGGGGATACCTACAGGTGTTCACCTGAGTAATGGGAAAGGTGCTGAGCGCCCTTTCGTGAATGTCATTCTTTCACCTGGTGAAACCGGAGTTATGGATCGTGGCTACCAGAGTCACAAGGATTTTGATCTCCTTCAGGCAGAAGGGAAACATTTTGTCTGCAGAATAAAAGTGTCAACAACGAAAACTATAATCGAACAAAATATTGTTAATTTAAAGGGTTCTATCTTTTATGATGCAAAAGTGCTTCTTGGAACCCCGGGCATAAATCAGACTAAACTCCCTGTTCGTGTTGTAGGATACAAAATTGGCGGAGTAGAATACTTTGTTGCGACAGACAGGCATGATCTTACAGCTGGTCAAGTTGCAACCATATACAAACTCAGGTGGAAAATTGAAACATTTTTCCAATGGTGGAAGCAACATTTGAAAGTGTATCATCTGATTGCCAGAAGCAAACACGGCCTAATGGTACAAATACTTGGTGGTCTGATAACTTACCTGCTGATGGCTATATATTGCCGTCAACAATTCGATGAAAATGTTTCAATCAAAAGGGTTAGAAAGCTCAGAACAACTATTCTCAACGAATTGTATGGAGGCCATCATACAACACATGATGAAAAAAATTTCAAAGATCATTAAAAAAAACATATGCAAAAACCTAACCGGACATCACTGAAACCAAGTCGCAAATGAACGATCTATTATCAAAATGTATGAGTCCTGATGAGAATACATGTCTCTGCATCAAATGCAGACTTGTATTAGAAGGCATGGAAAAGAATGGATATTCAGATTTGATAGTCCAATTCCAAGAACTTAAAGAGAAGATTTGTGCAATTGAGGAAGTTGATGTTCAATCAAGATTTGATGCACTTGAGGTTCTCTCAAGCATAATGAAGCAGTTGGGAAAAAAAGGAAAAATAGAGCGCATTGTTTTTCAGGCACTGGATCGGGAGTTCAAAAGATCTCTATCTGAACAGACTGAATCAATCAACTTATGGGAAATTTTATCAAGGAAAATAAAAAGGGATGTGGTTTAACCCTTTGCTTCAACGGATTCTGGCCAAAGAGCGGCCCCTCAGGTGAGCAATTCGTTAGCTTACACAAAGGCACAAAAGAATATGAAGGACATGAAAAGGAAAGTTACTTGGATTGCGGTTACCATTCTGCTGGGCGCACTTGGGTCTGGCCTGTGGGAAGTTGCAGTTAAGCCAATCATGCTCCGTTTGACTACATTTGCTGTCGATTTGCTTTCATACGTTTTTACCAATTTTCAGAATAACATATATAATGATATCGCAAAAGGCAATGTCGATAGGACAGGAAGACTGATCCTTGCATTACTATCCGGTGGATGCATAGGCATCTTTATTGGTAACTATTCAAAACTGAAAAAGGCATCTTCCTCTTCCAACGAAGAAAATAAAAATAAGTCAGTATTGATGCGTAGAGAACTATTAGCTGCACTTTTTGCTTTGACATTTCTCTCTTTCAACTTCACAACTACTACATTCGTTATTGATCAAATTAATAAATTTGAACAGTCATTATCCATTGCGGCACCATTTTTGGACCAAAGAGAAATATTGATCATTCGGTCTAAATTTAGCCAACTAAAAAGCAAAGAAGAATATATTGCCTTAATGAAAAGGCTTCACACTATATCAGAAGGAAACAAGCAATACTTTCCTAAAAGGTTAATACCATAAGCAGCTAACGAATGCTTCCAGCGGACCGGGCGGGAAGCGTGGTGGTTTCATTTTGCAGTCCCTTGGCGCCCGGCTGCTGACGCTTAACGTGTGTGCCAGGCATGGCACGTAGCTAACGGGGTCAGAGTCCCCGTACCAGGTATTAGCGGAGCCGAAGGTTAGAAGAAGGTCAAGGGCGTCGTCGTGAGGCGGGGTCTGAAGGAAGCCCAATTCAAAAATGCAGGGCGACGTACAGGAACCGGATCAGAGGTGTGGTACATTCGGGACGAGCGGGCACGTGGCCGCAAAGTCCTCCATCCGCAAATGGATGTGCTTTATAAATTCGGCGTTTATGCATTGAAAGTTACGTGTCTTACCCTGGGAGATCTCCATTGTGCCACTTGAGAAGTCGCGTGCGACAGAATTCTGGCTGAGTATTGAGCGATCAATTCTGACCGCAATGGAGAAGTCAGCAGAGGGCATAATAGGCAGGAAAACGAGCCTTGCACAGGCAAGGAGGTCTCACAATGCTGAAGGCCCGAACGGTTAGAGAGGAGTATAGGATAAGTTCGCGTAAAGGTAATGCACTAGACCCGGTGAAACCTTTATTGGATTCTTATATCGCAATGCTCCGGTTTGCAATTTTGCCAAAACAATCAACCGAACCGCCATGGTACGTGATCCGTATGCCTGGTGGTGTGGGAGGAGAGGAGTCGAGAGGCTCCTCCCTATCCCGATTAGCTTTTCATAAGGAAAACATCCTGTGAATATCAAAGAAGTACAACAAAACATTGAAATCCTAAAAGATAAGGCAGAATCCTTTTTTCCTTCTGCAAAAGAGGTTTGTGGAAATAAAGAAGACGACCACGGATGGCCTATCACACTATCAGGTGTAAATCATTACTGGGACGAGTTACCTGATAAATTACAAACCAATTCACTAGAAACGCAGAAACTTACACTTAGAACAATATCATTGATCTTGCCTCTTCTTCAAGCTTCGCCAATACTTGATAAATCAGATGAGAAAGACATTGGACTTTGTGCAAAAAGAATGAGGTCAGCTCTTAAACTTAGAAAATACAAATCATGGGAAATAGAGGTATTACATGATGAAGGCTCAGTTTTAGGAGTAAGTCCTCCAGGGCAATCAGAAGATGAACCTGATCACCCAGATGATGCCAGCCAAACATTTTTCAACTGTTTGGAACAACTAGAAGGTATGGTTCAACTCATTGAGGTCGCGCCAGACCAAATATCCGACGGGTTAATCTCAAAAAATCCAAATCTTCATCAATCGTATAGGCCAAATACGGCTTTTGTAATGATGCCAATCGATTCAAATAATCCTGAGTTAGAAGACGTTTATGAGGTTTATAAAGATTGTTTCAGGAAATTTGGTATCGAAGCTATTCGTGCTGATGATATAGAACATGAGGATGTAATAACCAAGAAAATAATTGAAGAAATAAAAACAAGTGAGTTTTTACTCGGTGACTTAACGAATGAACGTCCAAGTGTCTATTATGAAATTGGTTATGCACATTCTTTGGGCAGAAGAGTTATTCTTTACAGAAAGAAAAACACTTCTATTCACTTTGATCTGGCTGCCTACAATTGTCCTGAGTACAAAAACATGAAAGAATTAATGAAACTGCTTTTAAAGCGCTTGGAAGATACAACCAATAGAAAACCGAATAATATCTAACAAATCGTTTCTACGGAAGCCGCAAAAAACGCGGCTCCCGCAGAGCAGCTCGTTAGCCAAAGAAGCGAGAAAACATGCCAACTGGATTAAAAGAATTCGGAGACATTGCAAAGAAACTCTCTGTGAACCCGCTGGGGATTATTGCGCTATTTATCGTCTTGGTCTATGGAATCGCTGCTTTGGTTCTTGGTCTATCAGCAAGCAGCTTTCAGCCCGGTGAGCGTTTACCGCTAATCTGGTTCTTGGTTGGTTTTCCTCCAATTGTGCTCTTCACGTTCGCATGGCTGGTGGCAAAACACCATGTCAAGCTCTATGCGCCCAAGGATTACCCCGACCCTACACAATTCCTCCAGACTTTAAATACAGATCAACAACGAAAAAAATTGGAATCCGAAGTCGAATTGCTGGAAGATAAGAAGCCTGAAATAGAGGTTACGAGATCTCAGTCCGCCTCCGCAACGCCTCGAAACGTTCTAATGGCTCGGGTTCTTCTCGCTGAGGATTTAGTTCTGCGCGAGTTGTCTGCTGACTACGGCGTAGACATCAGAAGGCAAATGAGTTTAGGACACGACATCGGAGTGGATGGAATGTTTGTCAAGGACGGTGCAGCATTTGGGATCGAAGTAAAATTCTTCCGTCATTCAAAAAATGTTCGCAACATTGTTGAATCTCTTCGCCGCGTTTATGATTACATCTCTGGCCTTGGATGGAAGAGATTCAACCTCATTTTAGCAGCTGTTATTGACGACACCGAAGCAGGGAACATCGACCGTGTTAAGGAGTCGATCGATAGAGCAATCGGCCATTTAGATATGAGCCTTGATATACGTTACTTCCGGTTTTCTGAACTTACTCAGAAATACGGTGCTTCACTATCTATAAATGGCTAACAAAGCAAATTAATTCGGATGCAAATTCCGCTGCGCTCCATTTGCACCGGTTATTTGCAGCGTTAGCAATGCAACCAAAAAGGGAGAAATATCATGAAAGAGATGATTGCGTATTGTGGTCTTGTTTGTACAAGCTGCCCACAATTCATAGCTACTCAAAATGACGATGATGATGCAAGGGAAAAGGCGGCCAAGCGAATTGCCGAAAAATTTGGAATATATTTCAAGCCTGAAGAAATAAATTGTGATGGATGTCTTTCTTCAGGAGGTAGGCTTATAGGTTTCTGTAATACTTGTGAAGTTAGAAAGTGTGGTATCACAAAATCAGTTGAAAATTGTTCAGCTTGTGATGAGAAACCTTGTGATAAGCTAATAAAATTTCATGAATTTTCTCCTGATGCGAAAACATCCTTTGAATCTTTGGTAGGCAAAAGGATATAATTTCAAACGTTTTGCTAACGAATAAGGATAGATCGTGAGAGTGAAGCGATCCACGATCTTATCCTGTGGTTGGACGAGCCCGGCTCAACTCAGGATGTAGGATGTATCACAATATAAGGAAATGTCTTTTTGGAATTGAGGGATATATGAGAAGCTTTCAGTGATGATACTTTTTTGAAGACGCACGGGGCCGGTAGCCTTTTGAGAGGCTAAAAAACAACTACACTATGCATAAAGCGTTTACACCTCCATTATTTGATGTGAACTGCGGGTTTCAGCCAGAAAAGAAGTTACCCAGGGTCTGAAGAGGCGAGTCGAAATTCCATAATAATCATGGGAGTCTTACAACATGGGCATTTAAAACAAGGTCTGGGGCGAGGAGTAATTTGCTTGATGTGAACGTGCAGAACCAGTCGCACCAGAAACAGCAATTTTTTCTAAATTGCTGTGGAGAAAACCATAATCTCTGACGGGGAGATCCCCCGCAATAATGCCAAGTGAAAATAGTATGCAGAAGATAAGCGAAAGCCTGGCTGTGTCGGCAAGGCATATATTCAGGACCTCTCCCTTTTGTTCTGAAATGGTTCTAAGCAGGGGGAATGACATCTTGAAAACCACCAGGGGCAACAGGATAAATCCGGAAAAGCGGCCTGTTGCAAATATCAGGCAGGGAATTAAAAAAGAGAGCATGATCAGTACAAAATATTCGGTTTTGGTGCCAGCATACCCCAGAATGACGGCAAGGGTCCGTTTTCCAGCTTTGGCATCAGTTTCAATGTCTCTTAAATTGTTTACCACAATGATGGCAGTGATCAAGAATCCAACTGGTATAGAGGTGGCCAGGCTTAAAAAAGAGAATCTTCCGGCCATGAGGTGATAGGTGCCGCAGACTGCCACAGGTCCGAAAAAGATAAAAACAAACACCTCTCCAAGAGCGTTGGAGGCGATGGGGTATGGCCCGCCGCTGTAACAGACCGCACAGACCAGGGAGGCAATGACGATGAAAAGAATCACAATCCCCCCTTTGAAGATGAGAAACAGGCCCAGCAGAAAGGCTGAAAACAGAACCAGAATAAAGGCATTTCTCACGGTTTCAGGCTTGATCAGGCCACTCTGGGTCACACGGATAGGCCCTTTTCTCTCCTGAGTGTCGATATGGTGTTTAAAATCAAAATAATCATTGGCCAGGTTCACCGAAATTTGTATCAGCAGAGCACCAGCCAATGCAGCAAGAAACATTAAAATTGAAAAGGTCTGGTCAGAAGCGGCACAGGCTGCACCCACCAGAACCGGGCAGAGTGCTGCCGGAAGGGTTTTGGGGCGGATTGCCAGCCACCAGTTTTTCATCTCCACAAGATTCATCTCCCAATCTCAATACATCCCAAAAGATAATATCCAGTAGTCCAAACAGGACAGTACCCCTTGCTGGTTATAACAGATTTGGGGGACACATATAACCTATTGAATTCATTAGATGCGACAAAAATATTGATTTTATCAAATTGGGTGTTTCTGATAACAAATAGATCAAAATCATTCAGCAAGATATAATTTTAATAGATTGTGTAACGGATCTGAATATCGCCTCCCCCAAATCCGTTATAATCAGTTTTTTTACAATGGAATTTTATCAATACCATTCCACGGAAGAACATGAGCATTGCTTCTCATCTGCTCACTGTCTCCACCATATATAATAAAGGGATGAGAGGCTTTTGATCCTGCAACTTTGCTGTAATAATCTACACCTTTAAAGTAGTCATTAGTAACTGTCTTTCCTGATTTGATTTCTAACGGCATAAGATGCTCTCCATTTTCAATAAGGCAGTCAATCTCATTGCCATTTTTATCCCTCCAAAAATAACATCTATTCTCCTGTCCTGCATTAAACATTGTTTTAATGAGATTAGAGATAACAAATGACTCAAACAACCCACCTTTGTTATAATGGGTCTGAATCTGCTCAACTGAGTTGATTCCCAGCAGAAATGCAGCAAGCCCTGTATCATAGAAGTATAATTTTGGCATCTTAACTAATCGTTTATTGAAATTAGCATGATGAGGCTTTAAAAGAAAAATAATATAGCTTGACTCAAGTATTGCTATCCATGCTTTTGCAGTTGTACTGGAAATGCCACATTCATTTCCAAGAGAGGATAGGTTGAGCATTTGCCCTGTTCTGCCAGCACACATCTTCAATAAAAGCTGAAACTGTGAAAGATTAGATATGTTTTTAATCAATCTGACATCTCTTTCAATATAAGTCTGAATATAAGAAGGATAGAAGTCATAAGGCATTATATTCATTTTATAAATTCTTGGGTAGCAGCCGTTGAAAAGATACTCTTCAGGAGTTTTAAATTGACAGACATTGTGAATTTCCTGAAACGAAAATGGAAGTTTGGAATAGTGGAATAGGGTCGGGCCAAGATAACTTATTGTTATCACAGATTTATAGGTTGATTTTGGCCTTAAAACCAGGGATATAATGGCCTTTTGGATGCCTAAAAGTGCAATATAGAACTCAACTATAAAATTCGAGATTATCTGAGGGATGTTTATATTTCCAAAACTCTAAAGCCTCTGGTAAAAAACACACTGACGACTCCTGGATCGGTGAATGTCAAGCAAGTTGTCGGTGTGCCAAGAAGGCAAGCCAAAATGATTGGTTAGCCATGCTGTATCAGTGATGAGAGTAGGTCTCTCGGTGTCGTCTATCAGGACGAAGATACCAAACCACCTTGAACTGCATCCGTAAAGAGCGGCTGTGGTGAGCGTTAAAGGAAAAGGCGGAAATTAATTCCGTAAGGTAAGAGCAAAGGAGATGAACGCGAGTGAACCATCGAAGAAGTGTCGATAATTGCAACCGATGTCAAAACCAGGATCTCGACATCATCCTGGGAGAAATCAGACGGACACCTGAGTTCTGGTCCGGTGGCATCCGGCATAGAGGTGGCATGACCTTTGTTCAGGCGCTGATATGGAACTTGGGAAGCTGTCGTTCCGATGTCAAGGGAGCGATTCAAGCAGAAACCCTGCAAGAATCTGAGTACCGATGCAATGTACAGGGGCGGAGTCAACCGTAGTAGTGATGAAGGTGCTGTAATGGCGCTGGAGCGAAGGGGTGGCATTGTTCAGCTTTACCTTTTGGTCAACTGTATTTATAGGAGGAACTGATTGGGGGAAGCAAAGTCATTTCAAGCGGTTTAGATTCCATGAAAAGAGAGCAACACATTGGCTGGGAGAACTCGCACACCGTGAGTCAGGCATGTTCGTTCACTGGAGATTTGGATATAAACCATAGACTGGACAATAAGAGCCGTATGCATCGAGAGATTCACGTACGGTTCTGTGAGAGCCTGAGGGGGTGGTTCCCTCGGGCTACTCGACCAACTAGATTAACACCAGATACATTATCTTTGTGCTCCTTATTTAATTTTCAGCAAGAAACACAACTGAATATCAGGTTCATTTGGCATTGACAATAAATTTTGAAAAACCTGCAATGCGCTGATGTTGTGGCATGATCCTATATTGGCAGACCACAGTGATAATCATCGGGCTGTATTGTCTTCTAAAGTTTCCGATCAATTACTTTTCAAGTTAATTTTATCAGAAAAATAAAAAAAGTCCCTGAGCGAGAACTTTTAATTGCATTTCGCTTTCAAAGCTGTTAAAAGTATCTGATCAGAAACTTTTACATGAGAGGCAAATTGAAACCTTCAATAAAAATCAATAATCCTAAAGAATTAGGGCAACATCTCCTTGAAGAGCGTAAACGTCTCAAACTAACTCAAAAAGAGATTTCTGAGTTTAGTGATGTCGGCAGAAAATTTATTATAGAGGTTGAAAAAGGTAAAGTAACGGCTCAGCTTGGAAAAGTATTTGAATTGTTGAACAGCCTTGGTCTTGAACTCCATATCATTAAACGTGGAGATACCTGATCTTGGAGACCTTGAATATTTTTTTTGAACAAACCAGAGTCGGTTCCTTAAGTATTGATGACAGGAGACTGTTTTCATTTCAATATTCTAAGGAATGGTTGGCATCACCTAATGCTTTTCAAATATCTATTTCTTTGCCGATGCAGGAAGATGTGATCTCAAATGACAAAGTAAAATCATTTTTTTCCAACCTGTTGCCTGAATCTGCCGTTAGAATATTAATAGCGAAACAACTTGGGATTTCAGATAAAAATGATTTTATGCTTCTCAAACGTATTGGAGGAGAGTGCGCCGGAGCAATAACAATTCTACCTGAAGCAGAAATACCTGAATCCCCGGATCAATACACATATCGTTTTTTATCAGACGAGCAATTAGCAAATTTAATAAAGGATATCCCAAGAAGACCTTTGCTTGCAGGTCAGGAAGGTATCCGAATGTCGCTTGCAGGGGCACAGGAAAAGTTATCACTTTTCTACAAAGATCCTTCATTTTATATCCCAGAGAACGGTGCGCCAAGTAATTTTATTTTAAAAGCAAATATGGCGCATTTTCAGTTTTCTATTGAAAATGAATGCTTTTGTATGATGCTTGCCAATGCCGTTGGTTTGGCTGTCCCGCCTGTTATGATTGAGCGAAAAGAAGATCAAAAGGTTCTGTTAATTAAAAGGTACGATAGAATATTGGATAATGATATTCTCAAGCGTCTTCACCAGGAAGATTTTTGTCAGGCCATGGGGCTTTCACATGAACTGAAATATCAAGCTGATGGTGGTCCTGGTCTGAAAGAATGTTTTGATATGGTTCGATCATACTCTGCAAATCCGATTAAAGATTTTCAGCAGCTGATGCAATGGGTATTTTTTAATTACCTGATCGGGAATATGGATGGGCATGCAAAAAATTTATCTTTTATATATCAGGCGAAACAGATTCGATTGGCACCTTTTTATGACATGTTGTGTACGGACATATATGATGACCTGTCACAAAAACTTGCGATGAAAATAGGTGGGGAGAACAGATCCGAATGGATAATGGAAAGACACTGGAAAAGATTTGCAGAGGAGATAAAAGTAAGTCATCCGATTCTCAAGAAAAGATTATTCGATTTTTGTCTTAAAGTGACCAGTAAAATTGACAGCACATATGAGGATTTTGTAAATAGATATCAGCAGAACAGCCTGTTAGAGGACATAACAGCTGCGATAAAAAAAAGATCGGCTATAACGCTTAAAAAATTCAATTCAACAAAAAAATAAACCGGGTAAAACCGGGTATTTTCAAAGTTGGCAGGACGTTCCGCGGGGCGGGCTGGGAAATTATCCGATTATATGGTACTGCTGTAGCTTTCGGGCTTGGTCATAACTTCGGCCACTTTGAACCGATATTTTTTTCAACCCCACATTAAACCATGTGATTACAGTTAGTTGAAAATGCTATCAATTCAGCATCTGGATAAGTGGCCTATCTTATGATCAACCCCGGTGTATGGAAGAGGGCGTGGTTGATATTTTATACAATATAGAATAATAACAGAGTGCTTTGAAAGAAAAAAAATATGAGATCAGGAAACAGGTTAACGGGATATCCGGTTATGAATCAATCGCCATCAGGTTTCCGATATCATAAAACCGGTGTCGGAAGGGTTGAATTTATTAATGCAGCCCGGAAAAAAATAAATGAATAAAAGAACAAATATCTTGTTTATCTATTAAGTAACTTTCTGCTTTACAATCCCTATATATATCTGATAGACCCCGATAGAGTGCGGTTAAGTTTAACATGGTTTTATCCACCATCCCGGGTCTGTTTTTTTCAGCGATCTTTCTTTCGGGGAGGTCTTTTTCTGTCTGACGTGCATGCTTTTTTACTGCGGGACGGAGGATAAAATTCTTTTAGTTAGCCGCTCGTCTCAGCTTCATCGGAGGAAGTTAGTATCACTATGACAAAACCGACAATCTATCCAGGTATCAACCCAAGATCTATAGGGGGAAAGGTTATCGATCTGCTGTATGTGTTAACGATTGAGGTGCCTTAGTCGGTCTTTGTAGATTTATGATGCAGCCAGGTTCATGGTTAAACTATTTTTTAAATTCAAGATGCTTTTCAATAGGAGTAACGGAAAGAGCCAGCAGCTTAACTGAAGTTGCTCATGGCTGATCTTTTTATGTGAAAGTCTTCTCAAATGCTTATAATAACAGAGACTTTCATGATTCGTTGTGGCCAGGAGTCAATACCTCGCTCCGGCCGTGCCGGTTATATATGATTATAGCTGTCCATACAAAAAGGAGAGAATATGAAAAATTATGTTATCACGATCGCATTACTGCTGGTTGTTATCGGCGGATCGGTGCAGGCCTATGAATTTATTGTTTCTCCCGCCGGAAATGATTCTTCCGGAAACGGAACCGCTCAGACTCCGTACCGGACAATTCAGTATGTTCTGGACAATGTTGTCCAATCCGGAGATACCGTCACATTGAAAAGCGGAACCTATAACGAGGAGGTCAGAATCCGGACAGCGGCAATCACTATACAGTCCGCTTCCGGTGAATGGGCAGTAATTTCAACATCTCCGAATATAGACCCGTATGATTCAATCGTTACGGTGAATTTTGATGTGGAATCCAAGGGGAGTATACTGCGGAGGGTTGAAGTGACCGGAGGATTTTACGGTATTTTCTTCTTTTCCGAATGGGATTGGGATGACACCCCGCTGGATAATGACACTGCAAAAAATATTATCATCGAAGACTGCATTATTCATGATACAGGCAGAGATGCTGTAAAAATGCCTGCCGGGTGTGATGATATAACCATAAGACGTTGTGAAATTTACAATTCCGGTATCGGGTATCCGGCCGGAACATCTGATGATGATAAAAATGCAGAAGGGATA
>Ga0209800_10001582_pt1 | contig 23064 bp, 27 predicted proteins | sample Higcelweek8metaG_FD_187174 | JGI IMG/M metagenome (GOLD analysis project Ga0209800, IMG submission 187174) | Freshwater pond sediment microbial communities from the University of Edinburgh, under environmental carbon perturbations - High... | ecosystem: Environmental > Aquatic > Freshwater >...
AAGCATTTTCAATGTCATCAATATATTGATTATTTACTTCTCCTTCTCCAACACTGAAAAAGCTAGCAAAAATTCCACAAGTGAAACCTTTATTATCAACTGATTTCTTTCCTATTAGTAAATTTAGCATTGGAGAATTATATTTTACATCATAAATTTCTAAGTGTTTTTTTATTGCGGGAATATCTATAAATTCTAAATCTATATCAACCTGTTCATTAGAAATAATTTTACCAGAGATTGGATGTTTTAACTTATCCTCTAATAAATTTTGTAAAAAAGTATCTGGCAAAGTCTCAAGTTCTACATGAAAAACTATGTCTAATAAAATATTCTTTTCTATGAGAGCTTTACTTATATACGAAATCATCTTTTGCCTTTTTGAAGTTTCTCTATAAGTATATTCAGCAGTTTTTGTCTGTCTTTTGCACTCAATATGCCAAATTTTACCATTTTTTTTTGCTATGATATCAGGAGTTTTTCCTTCATTTCTTTCGTCAAGGAAAGCTACTTCATATCCGTTTCGAGACCACAATAATGCTGTAAGTATTTCGAAGAGAATCGCATCAGCTTCAGATCTTCGCTTTCGCAACATTGCTTTAATTCTTTTTTCAATTCCATCAATACTTTTTAATTTATCTAAGTCCATTCCGAATCTTTTAAAAATAGGTACTATTCTGGCTCCTTGGAATAACTCGTACTTATGAGGTTCATTTATAAGCATATCCAAGAGGTATAAATACCATCCAATAACATCGTCTTTAATAACAACTAAAGTTCCTTCTGTTAATGGTTCTAAAAAAGGCGGAGTGGATTTACTTTTAACAGTAATTTTATTTTCAATATTAGCTTTTCTATTTTTCCAATCTTGTTCAGAAATAAAGGACATAAACCATTTCCATGATTTAATAACATCTTCATCATCATACGGTGGAATATTTAATTTCTCTACTGGTATTCTTCGCATCTTCTTTTAAATTTACATAAAAATACAGTAAAAAAATTGGTTTAAAGAATATTTAAAAAAAAACAGCAGCTAACCACCGTTTTGCGCTATTGCTGGGCTTGCGCTTGCTATTTAGTCTTCGTGGAAAATAAGCTGGTTACTACTACTCTATCTTTCTAAGAAATTTTGTAGATTTGTTTTGGTCAGTGTTCGCAGCAGCAACAGACGCAAAGCGGCATTACGTTAGCGGTAATTTTACCGAATATTTTATTCAACATCAACATTCCGTCATGAAGGAAAAAATCATAGATTCTTTAAAAGTAAATCAACCAATTAAAGTCAAAATAATTGAAGAAGCGGATAAGTTTGATTGGAATGTTTGGTTTCTTGCAGTAGCTGTATTATCATTAATCGCAGCTGTAATTCTTCCATTTGCTCAGAAAAAATATGAGGAAAGTAAAAGCAAATATGCTTTTCATCTATATGTTAAAAAGAAATTCGGAATTATTTTTAACATGCTCACTTATGATTTATACACATATAAACATATCAAAGATGCTCAAAACTTAGACAACTTAAATTTAACCTTTGACAATATAATATACAGATTTGAAAAAGATTACAAGGAAAATAAAAATTCAATTCATCCATTATTTGCATTTGGTGTTTTGTTAAACTTTCAAGATCTACTTTTTACAGTAAAAAGGATTCAATATGTTTTAAATACTATTGACTTAAAAGATATTGACGAAAAATCATTAGAATATGGTGACAAACTTTCCAAGAAAGAACACAACAAGCTTTCGGCAATTTTATTGCTTATTGAACATTATTATTCTATAACAAATTTTCATGATAAATTTAGTTCACTAAAATCCATCAAAAGAGAAATAAAAGATAAGCAATGGATTGGTCTTAAAGTTGAAGGTAATGTGCTCAAAGAGCAGAATCTAATTATGGAAGACTTGGCTTTCTTGAGAGAAAATGAAATCAGCATAGAAGAAATTATTAAAACTAATAAGTTACTTATTCAAGAACTGAAATCATATTTTGATTATGAAAAATTGAAAAAAAAAAGAAAAAAATAGGCAATAAAAACTACCGCTAACCGCGATTTTGCGCTATTGCTGGGCTTGCGCTTGCTATTTTGTTCTTCGTGGAAAATAAGCTAGTGTTTTCAACCTTATCTTTCTTAGAAATTTTGTAAGTTTGTTTTGGTCAGTGTCGGCAGCAGCAACAGACGCAAAGCCGCATACGTTGTGTGCAACATATTTTCCGAACTTACACCGAAAGCTTCTCTCCTATTTTTTTCTGATAGAATTTTATTGAAATTGTTACCGAAAAATTTTGTGTGATAATCGAAAACCGAACCGAACTTTGTCGATAATTTTTGTGCTTAAATTACGTTTTCGGGAAAATCCGTTGTGAAATGAAAACCTGAAACTAAACGTTGCGTGAAAATATGCTTTGCGTGACAATCCAAACTTTGCCGATAAACTTTGCGTTGAGTTTTTTAAGTTCAGAAAATATTATGCAGCACACAACAGCGGTTTAAAAATATGGCTGGTTTCGGGAATTTTTGAAATGGCGCAGTTGTTTAATTTAAAGTTTTGGCTATATTTGTGAAGGCTTGGTAGTGCATTTTCGCCACATTTTTAAGCCGCAAAACGTTAACAGCCATATATTTTTTTCCGCAAGCGGAAAAAAACTCATCTTTGAACGCAGGAAATACGGCTGTTAACCGCAGTTTGCACCAATTGCTGGGCTTGCGCTTGCTATTTTTGTCTTCGTGGAAAATAATCTGGTGGCAACAACTTTATCTTTCAAAGAAAATCCGTAGTTTTGTTTTGGTCTGTGTTTGCAGCAGCAACAGAGCAAAAGCCGCCGAACGTTAGCTGTGATTTTATGACAACAGAGCAAGAGATAAGAAATAAGGTAAAAATATTCCGACCGACAAGTCAGGAAGTAAATCTCTTTGACCCTAATCTGAACGACAAATCAACTCGACTTTTAAAATTCAAAGACGACCAAGACAACAAATTTAAAATTTGGGTTTTTACCGACACTGTTAAGTTGGAAACACCTCTGACAACTGCTTTGCTTTTCTCCATAAACTTTCCTGACAAAGTCTGCTTAGCGAAAAAACTTTTGTTAGAGGAAAGTGGAATAGGTAAAATATTTACCAACAACTCAAAAGACGACCAAATTCAACTTTGCATCAAACTTCTGAAGGACGACTTGAAATCACTCAACTTTGACTTCAATGAAGGTTTGACTGTTTATAGAAATTCACTACAACTGACGTTAAAGCAAGACAGACAAATGCTACTTGAAATAGAAATTTTCAAAAAGATAAAGTCGTTAATTGAACTAAATTTTCCAGATGAAACTGACGAAATTGATTTCTGTGACTTGCCGACAGATCTTAGACAAATACTAATCAAATTTGGAGCGTTGGCGATTTCAGACGACTTTGAAAGAGATGAGAGAGTTCAAACCTTGACAGAAAACCAACGCACAGAACTCATTGAAACACTTGAGCCAAAACTTGAAAATATAAACTCATTCTTGAACACTTTTAGTGACAAACCTTTAACCAAAGGAGCAATCAGACTTCAAAGTTTGGCAATACTATTAATTGAATTGACACATGAGCACGGAAAGAAAAACCACAGCTAACAGCGGTTTGCTTCAATGGCTACTTCCGGATTTTCCTTCGGAAAATCCGCTGCTTAATGGAATGTTTTATTATATTTGTAAGGGCTTGGTATTGGTTCAACGCCACTGAAAGCAAGCCACATAACGTTGTGCGTAATTTTAGAAAACCTCGTAAATTAAGATGAAATGAAATTCTCAATTGCTTTAATATTTTTTATGTTTTATACTATAACTTTTGGACAAGAAACTAAATCACCAAGAAATATAAATCAAGCAATTAGAAAGTTAGATAAAAATCTAACTGCAGAAATAAAAGAAAAACTAAAAAATATTTCTTCTGATAGTTTGCTGATATTTTACAAAAATTCTGAATCAAAATTTGATATAATGGAAGATTGGTTTTTTAGATGGACTCAGATGAGTACAACACGAGATGCAAGCCTTGGAAAATATTACAAAAAGAAAGGGTTGGAAGTTCCTTACGATATGATTGAGGTCGTGCTTAAAACTTATCAAAATAAATTGAATGGAAATAAAGCAAACCACGATGAAATATTAAAAACATTTCAATTAAGACAACAAAAAAATGATAAAGAAGATGCAATTAGATATACAACAGATAGTTTAAATGGGTTTTATATTCCAAAAGACCTTGATGATGCAATAAATTCACTTAATAAAATATATTCAGATAGCGTAAAATTAGAAATCATAAAACTTACAGAAAAAGATTATGTTTCTGGAAATTATAGATTTGGAATTGGACTATGGATGAGAAATAATTGGAAACTTTGGCGTGGTTCTAGACTTTCTAAATTTTTTGAAGATAATAGAATTAATCATCCCGAATCAATGTCTGTCACTATTTTGGAAAGTTATTATCGTTACTTAAAGAATGAAGATATTAGATTTGAAGAACAAATAAAAGAATATCTCGAATGGGAAGAAAAAATAAAAATAGACAAATTAGAGCTAGAAAAAAAAGAATTGAAAGAAAAGCAAGAGACATTCGTTGAATTAAAAATTGGTGATGTTTTGGAATTTAAGTATAAATATGGCTTTTCGAGCCAAAGTCAGGAAGATAAATGGATGGACGATATTTGTTTAGCAAAAGGTATCTTAATAGAAAAAGATGAACAAAATTTAGAAATTAAAGTAAAAGTTATTGAATGCTGTGACAGAAAAGGTATTCTAATTTACAATAATGATAATGTTCAGATATATGACAACGATACTAAAAAATGGACAGAACCAAAAAGAAGAATTGTAAAGTATTTAAAAAAAGGAAAATCAGCATGGTTTACTCTGGACAAATGGGATTTGGAATGAAAAACTACGCACAACAGCCGTTTGTAGCAATTGCTTGGCTTGGCTTGTTTTCGGAATTTTCTCCGAAAATTCCACAAGGAGTTTTGTACTTGTAAACTTTTAGGCTAAATTTACGCAACTGCTACATGCGGCCTAACGTTAACAAACATAATACACATAGAAAGTACATAAGTTTAATTTAAAAACTACAATAAAATGAAAAACAGATTTTACCTTTTAATGCTAATTTTAACAGCAGCTTTAAGTTTCTCCCAAAATGGCTACAAACGAATTTATAAATATGGCGAATATCAAAAAGATTGGGCTTTGGTAAAAACTGTTGCGGGAACTTATGGATTTATCGATGTCGATGGAAAAATAGTAGTTCAGCCAATTTATGCTAAAATTGAGAAGTTCAATATTAACTCGGGAGAATATGCTTTGGTAAAAAGTGTAGCAGGAACTTATGGACTAATAAATAAAGATGGAAAAGAAGTAGTCAAAACTATTTATACTAACATTGGAAAATTTGGAGAATTTGGAAAAGACATCGCTTTGGTAAAATCAGTTGCTGGAACATATGGTTTCATTGACAAAAATGGAAATGAAATTGTCCCATTAATTTATACTCAAAATGAAGTCAAAGAAAAAATTTAAATAAAGAAAATTACGTTTGTTAACCACAGTTTGCACCAATTGCTGGGCTTGCGCTTGTTATTTTGCTCTTCGTGGAAAATAATCTGGTGTCTACAACTCTATCTTTCTAAGAAAAATTGTAGTTTTGTTTTGGTCAGTCATTGCAGCAGCAACTGGTGCAAGCTGTATACGTTATAGGGCATTTTAAAACGACACACAGACAATGGGAACTTGGGGAACAGCCATAAAAGACAGTGACGCATTTGCTGACATATACAGCGAATATTACGACCTATATAATAAAGGCGGACAACCCAAAATCATTTCCAAAAAAATCGTTGACGAGAATTGGGAAATTCTTGAAATAGAAGAAGAAAAGAACAGTGTGTGGTTTGCTCTTGCTTTAGCCCAATGGGAAACAAAATCGCTTGACCCAAAAGTATTATCGAAAATTGAAGGTATAATTACTTCGGGTGCTGACTTGAAAGTTTGGCTTGACCTTGGAGCAAGTGAACAGGATATTAAAAAACGGAAAATTGCACTCGACAAGTTCCTGGAAAAAATAAAGTCAGACAGACCAAAAGCTAAACCAAGGAAAAGAGAGAAATTAAAAACACCAATTTTTGCAATAGGCGACTGCTTAGTTTTTAAATTGACAAATGGAAATTATGGCGGTGCTCTTGTTTTAGCAACAGACAATAATCCTGAAACTGCATACAACCTAGTAGCAACAACTCGACTAAATCAAAGCAACAAACCGACACTAAAAGACTTTGAGAATGCCGAAGTTCTAGTTTGCAATTTTGGACAGTGGCAAGACAAGGTTGATGTAACTTGGTATATGCCTGACTTATTTTATAAAGACTACGCAGAGATTTACGAAAATATTGGAAAAATTTCGGTGGACTTAGAGTATGAAACAAAGAATTATGACGGCAAAGGTTATTTATTCAAACCTTCGTGGACATCAGGTTGGAGTATGAACGATTCCGCAAAAAGACAATTTGAATCTGAAATAACAAAACCAAAACCGACAAAGACTTTAACCATTAAACAACTGACTAAAAAAGAGAAATGGTGGAAAGTATTCTAAGAAAAACGCCCTATAACAGGCGTTTGGCAAAGTGGCGGTTCAGTGCTCCGCAGACACATTTGTGGTTAATCAAAGTTTGGTTCTCCGCATCAACATTTGTGGTGAAAATCGCCACCTTCGCCAAGCGCCAAAACGTTGTACGTTATTATGAAAAACCTAATCCTATTAACACTTATTTTTCTAAATTTAAATCTGTCGTTTGCACAAAAAAACGAATCAGAATTATTAAAAAATTATGACTTCTATATTGAGAAAAATATAGAAGCTGGAAAATGGAGTACTAAATATTATCTTTCAAATGGACTTGTCATAATTCAAGAAAATTATTTAAAAAATGAATTAAGAAGTCGAACAGAATTTGAATATGATAATTTTGACAATATAATTCGAGAAACTGAAACTTACGATATAAATGTTGGAAAAGTGAATTATGATTCACCAATAATATTAGAATATAAAGATAGTTTATTAGTAAAAAGAGTTTTTTACTATGGATTAACAGAAAATTATTCTGATTTCAACGAATTTGGCAAACCTAAATTAATTGAAAGAATTGACGAACATAATATTTGGCCTTACAAGGAAATCTTTGAATATGATGAGAAAGGAAATATTATTAAATCAATTGTTTTCAGTGTATATAATCATTTAAAAAACGAGTCTGTTATCGAAAAAGCAACCACCTTTTTTAAATACGACGAGCTAAATAATGTAATTGAAATCCAAAGAGAATTTGAACCCAAACAAGAGTTTCCTTTAATTTTGGTTGGAGGACCAGGTAAATACCAATACGAATACTTTAGGTATAAATATAATAAGAATGGTCTTTGGTATAAAAAATACAAAACAGTCAACGGAAAAGAATACTTAGTTGCTACAAGGAAATATAAATAACAACGTACAACAGCAGTTAAAAGTAATGGCTTAGGCAAGGGCATACTTCCGAATTTTCTCCGAAAATTCAAAAGATTGCGTTATATTTGTTTTGGCTTGGTTTTGGCTCTCCGCCACTTCTTTTAGCTGCAAAACGTTAGCAGCAAGCATACCTCAGAATCAGGAATCTAATGCAGTTTTTAAGATAAAATTTTATGATTATAGACAATAAGAATATAAAACTTAAAGAAATTTTAAAAAGTTGGATTAATAAATCTGATGAAGTCTTAATATGTTCTCCATTCATTAGTTACAATGATATATTATTTGAATTGATTGACAAAAAATTTAAAATGACACTGATTTGTAGATTGTCATATCCAGCAACTCCTGAACTATTTTCAAAAATTAATAACTTAATTAGTAGAAATCAATCTGTGTATGTGTATGATGATAGTTCATTACATTCAAAAATATACTACTTTAAAAAAGAAGGCAAAGGACTAATAGCAATTATTGGATCTTCAAACTTTACTGAAAGTGGAATTTATAGCAATAAAGAATACAACATTACAACTACAAAAGAACTTGATAGAATAGACCTATATTTTAGCGAGTTAAAAAAAGAATCTTACGGAAAACTCAATGAGAAGATAATCGAATATTACAAGAGTTTTTACAGAAGACCTGAAAAAGAAGAAAGATATAAAAAAGCCAAAATATCAACTAAACTTGCCGAAAATTATTCTGAAACACTTGAAAAATTTCACTTAGTAAAAGGAATTTTAGAACGTGAAAATCAATCGAATCTTCCTTTTACTTATGTATTTGATTCGTTCAGCCATTTTTTCAAGACTCAAATGATAGACGAATATTCAATTATAGAACCAGAAGTTTTTAATACAGAAATCCTAAAGAAATATTTTAAATTATTTCTAAAGAATTATTTAGAAAGGGATTACGATTGGAGAGTTGAAAAGTACAAACTCTCAAAAAAAATATTTACTAATCTATCAACTGTATCAAGTAAAGAAATTAGAACGTTTTTTCTTGGTATTCACAGTATAGCAACGGGTTCAGGTTCAGGATTGCGTAAAGAAAATATTCGGAATATTGATATTACCACTCTCAGAAAACTTCTTGAATTCTTTTTAGAATCAAATTTAAAAATGTCTCATAAGTATTCCGTTGCTTTAACCAGTCCAGATAACAATGGTCTTAAAGTTCCATACATCGGTGAATCAAGTATTGGAGAAGTTCCTGGTTGGCTAATTCCAGAAGAATATCCAATTAAAAATGGAAAACTTCATTTCATTTTTGACTTCTTTAAAATATAAAATGCCAGCTGCTAACAGCGATTTACACCAATTGCTAGACTTGCGCTTGCTATTTTCGTCTTCGTGGAAAATAATCTGGTGATTACTACTCTATCTTTCTAGGAAATTCAGTAGATTTGTTTTGGTCAGTGTTCGCAGCAGCAACTGGTGTAAGCCGCGACACGTTAGCAGTCAGGTTAAAATAGAATGGCGAAAAAACTTAATCAAAAACCAAATTGAATACAAATTTCTTAATAACTAAAGATTTTGACAGACTCAGTTTACATGATTCTGGAGTAGAAAAATTTTATAAAGAAGGAGAAAATACCATTATAGAATTTGACTGGAGTTTTCTCAAAAATTATTCAGAAAATGGAATCGACGAAGGCATTGTTTTAGGTAAAACAATTATGAAAGTAAAAGGTTATAAAAATGAAAAATTTAGATTAGATTACTCTGGAACTGCTAATTTTAAGAATAAAAAACCTGAATATATAATTTATAATCAAAACCTTTTTAATTTTTGGGATGTAATAATGGAAAATTCAACAGATGAAAATAATAACTCATTCAAAATAAGTGGATTTTACGAAGACAACATTTTTTGTTGGATAGATTGGACTTTTGAATTTGAATCAATAGAAATAAGCTGGAAAAACCACGTTCTTCACAAAGATTGGCTTAACGGACATTTAGTTATTGAAAAATAAACCCGAACTGCTAACAGCGGTTTGCTTCAATGGCTTCTTTCGGATTTTCCTACGGAAAATCCGCTGCTGAATGGAATGTTTTGTTATATTTGTAATGGCTTGGTGTTGGTGCAACGCCACTGAAATTTAGCCTCATAACGTTACCAGCAATTTAACCGCAAATCGTAGGAAATCAAACATATATGATGACTTTCAAAGAAATTGATGAAAGAATAAACCACTTCGAAGATGAACTCGAATTTAGCGCAAGACTACTAAAAAGTAGAGAAACTTCAAGTGAGATAAATACTGTAATATCAGACAATAAAAAAATGCAAATTGAGTTTTTCTCTTTTGTAACCTCAAGTTATATTGATTTACTTTACACTTACAGAAATCTAAAAAGAGCCAAATCAGATTGGGAAAAATTTTACAACATAAAAATTGCTTATTTATTCATTTACGAAACAATTAATACTTATCATAAATATAAAGGCGAAGTTTATAAAACTGTAACAAAAGAAGAACAAAAAATTTATAAAAACTTCTTTGATATGCTGAATAGAGAGCTTGCAGAATTTAAAATCACATACGATTATGACAATGTAATGGCGAAAGTTAGAAACAAATCATCAGCTCATTATGACAAAGACTTTTTAACTTATTATTCTAGTTATGAAATAATAGAAAATCCACAAACAAAAGAAATTATTCGAGATTTTCTATATTTTATTAATCCTTTACATTATTTTACTTTTGGATTACTAAAAGGAGAAGTAGACGAATTTTTGTTTGTAAATGCTTGGATTATATAAACTGCTGGTAACAGCGGTTTCAAGAAATGGCGAGGTATAGGATTTATCAGAAAAGGGAAAGGTTTTTAATTAAAAGTTTTCTTTATATTAGTGAAGGCTTGGTCTTGGTTCATCGCCACTTCTTGAAGCCTCATAACGTTAGCGATCAGCTTAAAAAAGTGGAAAATTGAAATCTACTTACCTTGTAACAATTTCTCGCTCAATTCGTCAAATCAATCAATCAATCAATCAATCAATCAATCAATCAATCAATCAATCAATCAATCAATCAATCAATCAATCAATCAATCAATCAATCAACATTATGAATCAATCAATTAGAAAAATCATATATTTTCCAATTACAAAAATAATTTTGGGAATAACTGTTTGCTTTTCTCTTTTTGTAGGAATACAAAATTTTGTATCAAAACCTCTATTTTATAGTATAATCAAAGACAAAAACACTGCCGACCCTATAATCCATCTAGTTTCTTTTTTTGTGTTGCTTTCAAGCTACTATTTTTTATTTCGTTGGTATGAAAAACGAGAAATTAAAGAACTTTCAATAAAATACTTACCTAAAGAAATGTTTGGTGGATTTGCATTTGGATTTTCTGCGATTTCACTATCTATTTTTATATTATATCTGTTGGGATATTATCATATTATTGACATACTTACAGAAGATTATTCCCTTAAATTATTCATGACGCTTGTTGTTGCAGCACTAATTGAAGATCTTTTTACTAGAGGTTTAGTATTACGCGAATTAGAAAACTGGTTAGGAACTAACATTGCAATTCTAATAATAATGGTAATTGAGACATACCATATTTTTAATCCAAACGCAACTTTGTTTAGCTTTTTTGTATCACTGTGTTGGGGATTTACAATGTCAATGCTTTTTGTATATACTAAAAGAGTTTGGTTGCCTTTTTTCTTTCATTTAGGTTGGAATTTTGCCCAACCATTTTATGGTTCAAACCTCACAGGATTAGATGATATGGGCAAAATTATTCATTCTAAATTTGAAGGGCCAGTTTTATTTACAGGCGGTGGAATTGGAATTGAAGATTCTATAATAACTGTATTTATTTTGTTTTCAATAGGTGTTTTTTTATATCATCGTTCTAATAAAGAAAGTAAAATAATAAAGAGAAAGACTTTAAAAGTAAAGCCGAATCGCTAACAACCGTTTTACACTATTTCTGGGCTTGCGCTTGCTATTTTGTTTTTCATGGATAATAATCTGGTGACTACAATTCTATCTTTCTAAGAAATGTTGTAGTTTTGTTTTGGTCAGTCATTGCTACAGCAACTGGTGCAAGCTGTATACGCTAAGCAATATTGTTTTGTTTGATGATGAATTTATAATAATTAACTAAAAAGCAATTACATGAAATTTACAACCTTAATTATTCTTATTCTAGGATTTTGTAAATCCTTTTCCCAAATTAAAAATGTTGAAATAATTACAAAAAAAAATGATACCATAAAAAATGTAGAATTAAAAATGGGTCATATTTCGAAAACTAATCTTGAGATCTTACTACAAGAAAAAATTGTATACTTAGATAAAACAGGTTCTAAGATTAAGCTATTGCCAACTGATGTAAATTCTTTCAGTTTTATCTATGATGATGAAGTTTTACGTTTTGAGAACATACAAGATAGAGGATTTGCATTAGAGATGTACTCGAACAAACTTAAATTATTTAAATTGATAACTAGAGCCTTCAATGTTTACATCATAAAAAAACCCAATGGCAAAGTAATTTATATGGAAGCAAAGGGATTAAGCAGACTAATTTCTAAAAAAGAAATTACTAAGGAAATGTCTGATTGTCAAAGTACAATACAAAAAGTAGAAGATAAAACATTATCCGTGCAAGGTGAAGCTGGAGTTATTGAACTTGTAAAAGATTACGAAATGAACTGCAATTAAAATTGCAAGCTCGCATAACAGCAGTTTGGAAAAAATTAGCCGTCATTGTATCGCAGAACACGCAAATAATACGAAAAAATAAAAAAAAACTATGAAGAAAATAACAATACTTTTATTTATTTTGATGTCAACTTCTACTTTTGGCCAAGATTTTTTTGTTTACAAAATAAGTAAGCCATATTGTATTTTTAATTTTATGGAAACTGCAACAAACGGAAATGGAACTTCTTCATACTTTAAAAAATATATTGAAGATAAAACCCAAAATAACCCTAATTTTAAAAATCTTTGTGAAGAATATAAAAAGATTAATTTAAGTTATAGTTACAAACGATCTGAATTTCCTGATGAAAGAAGACCAAATCGCTCAACCTATGATTTAATTTCAATAAACGCAGTTAATTCAAAAAATTTAATAGAATTCAAAGAATCTACAATTGGCATTCTTCCAATTGTAGAATATCAAAAATTATTTAAAATATTATCTGATGCAGAAAAAATTTATGACGAAATAATTTGGAATGATTATGAAAAGAAACTAATAAACCAAAAAAATAATTTAATCAAATTTAAAAAATTAAACGTTGAAATTTTTAACAGATTTAATAAATTCTATAATTCAACTTGGACAAATGAAATTCCCTTTCAAATTGCTTTGTATCCAATTCCAGGAAAAAAAGGTTCTACAACAGCAACTCCTCACGGAAATAGCCTTTGTATTGGAGTTTTAACTGATGAAACTGATTATACAGGTCGAAATGGAGTAATTCTACACGAAATGTGTCACGTTTTATATGATGAACAATCAAAAGAATTTCAAAAGCAATTAGTTTCCTATTTTGCAGAAAACAAATCAGAATATTCAAAATTTGCAAGTGCATATTTTGATGAAGCACTAGCAACAGCTTTAGGAAATGGTTGGGCATATAATAATATAAATGGAAAAATTGATGAAAAAGAATGGTATAGCGATACTTATATTGAAGGATTTGCAAGAGGAATTTATCCTTTAGTTGAAAACTATTTAAACGAAAGCAAACAAATTGACAAAGTTTTTATAGATAAATCAATAGAAATATTTGGTCTAAAATTTCCAAATGCAAATGCGGATTATTCAATTTTATTAAACAAGTTATATTTATATTATGACAATGAAGATGAAAACGAAATCACGATTCCGTTACGAAAGTACTTTAGATTAAGTAATGTGAATTCATCATCTCCAATTTTGCATCCTTATAGTATTGAATTCCTAAACGAAGGTATGGGAAATCAATTGGTTATAGTTAATGAAAACCAGAAAAATACTTTAGATAAATTAAAAGAAATTTATCCTGAATTATCAAAAATAAACTTTGAAAACAAGCCTTTAAATTTAAGCTTTTTTGACAAAAAAGGAAATGCAGTAATTATACTAATTGTGAACAATAAATTAGAATTTGAAAATTTAATTGAACAAATGAATAAAGAAAAATATTTTGACAAAACTAAAATAACACAAAATTAAAAAACAACGACGGCTAACAGCAGTTTCAAAAAATGACGAGGCACGAGATTTATTTGAAATTTAGAAAGGTATTTAATTAACGTTTTGTTGATATTTGTAAAGCCTTAGTCTTGATTTATCACCACTTCTTCAAGCAAGAAAAGTTAACTGTAATTTTAAAAAGATGAATAGAAAAAGAAATTTATTAGCAATTTTAATTCTTAGTATTTTCATTTCTTGTGATAAAGAAGTTGGAATTGATGGAGTTGTAGTCGATGCGTCAACAGGTGAAAGAATTACAGGAGTTAATGTTAAAATGACTTCAGAACAAGGAAATCGTGAAGAGTTAACAAATTTTATTGGATATTTTAATACATACAAATCTTTTAGTTGTGGATTTGGAAATTGTAATAATGATTTTAATGTTGAATTTTCAAAAGATGGATATGAGACTAAATTAATTAATGAAAAATTTTATAATAGTTCAGAAGCAGAATTCATTAATCCAGAGAAAAAAGACACATTAATAATTAAGTTGAATAATAATTAAAAACTACAGCTAACAGCCATTTGCTTCAATAACAACTAACGAATTTTTCAAAGAAAAATCCGTTGCTGAATGAAATATTAGTAATATCATGTAAAATCCGCTTTTAACGGATTTTACATTTCTTATTTCGTTGGTCCATCCCAGTTTGAAAAACCACCTATTAAGTTAAAGGTATTCTCAAAACCTAGTTGTTCCATAGCACCACAAGCATTTGAACTTCGCACGCCCGCAGCACAATACACATAATAGTTTTTGGTTTTATCTAACTCCTCTACTCTATAAATAAAACCTTGTCCTTTATAGATATCAATATTTATTGCTTCTGGAATTGAACCGTCGTTGTATTCATCTTCAGTGCGTACATCTAATATAACTCCGTTTTCATCAGCTAAAAACTGACTCCACCACGTGTTTTGATCTAAGTTTGTCATCGTTTATTTTTTTTTCAAAAGTACTATCTAAAATTCTAAAAAAAAACTTTAATAAAAAATTAACACACATTTGTACATACAAATAAAATAATTACTACATTTGTACATACAAATTTTACAATATCAAATGAGAATAGAAGAAATCATAAAACCAACTTCTCCGATGGCAATCGAAAAGCGTACACTACTTAATGTAATGTACACTCAAAATGTTGTATCGGAAAAGTTCAATGAAATTTTAAAACCATTTGACTTGTCTCCAGAACAATTCAATGTATTGCGAATTTTAAGAGGTCAAAAAGGAAATCCTGTAAATATGTGCACTATTCAGGAGCGAATGATTGCCAAAACAAGTAATACAACAAGACTTGTAGATAAATTGCTTTTGAAAGATTTAGTTATCCGAGAAATTTGTCCAATAAACCGACGAAAAATGGAAATTACCATTACAGATAAAGGAATGGAATTACTAAAACAATTAGATCCATTAGTGGAATCTCACGAAAAAGCATTTGCCGAAAATCTTACGAATAATGAATTAGAATTGTTAAATGAATTATTAGAAAAATTTAGAAATTAATTATCAAAATTGCCATGAATAACTTTATAGAAAACCAAAATTGGCGTTATGCCACCAAAAAATTTGATGCTACTAAAAAAGTATCAACCGAAGATTTAGAAACACTAAAAAAAGCCATTCAATTAAGTTCTTCTTCATACGGATTACAATTATATAAAGTATTTATTATTGAAAATCCAGAAGTTAGAGCACAATTACAGCCTGTTTCTTGGGGTCAATCACAAATTGTAGATGCTTCTCACCTATTAGTATTTGCTAATATTGTAAATGTTCAAGAAAGCCATATTGACGCTTATGTTCAAAACATAGCAGATACAAGAGGCTTATCTGTAGAAGATTTAAAAGGATATTCAGACTTTATGAAATCTAAAATTGTTCCGTTACCAGTTGAGCAAAAAGCAGTTTGGACTTCAAAACAAACGTATTTGGCTTTAGGGAATCTTTTAAATGCTGCTGCCGAATTAAAAATCGATGTTACGCCAATGGAAGGTTTTGAACCAGAAAAATATAACGAAATTTTAGGTTTAGACAAATTAGGCTTAAACGCATCATTAGTAGCAGCTATAGGTTACCGTCACGAAGAAGATGCAACACAACACTATGCAAAAGTGAGAAAACCAATCGAAGAATTATTTGAAACTATTTAATATAACCATTAACATTTAAAATGAAACACATGAAAAATTTAAAATCAATCGCATTAGCACTTGTAGCTTTCGTAACATTATCAACAACTGCACAAACTAAGAAAGTTGACGCAGCAAAAAGTACTATCAACTGGGTTGGAAAAAAAGTAACAGGAGCTCATGAAGGAACTATCAATTTAAAAGAGGGTGCTTTAATTTTCAAAGGGAAAAAATTAGTTGGTGGAAACTTTACAGTTGACATGACATCTATCAACACAACAGATTTAGACGGAAAAGGTAAAGCTAACTTAGACGGACACTTAAAATCAGACGACTTTTTTGGTACTGAAAACCACCCAACAGCAAACTTAGTAATCAAAAAAATTGCTGATAAAGGAAATGGTGTTTATGGTGTAAATGCAGATTTAACTATCAAAGGAAAAACAAACGCAGTTGGTTTTGAAATTACAGTTGCAGGAAACTCAGCTACAGCTGATTTAAAAGTTGATAGAACAAAATACGGAATTCAATATGGTTCTGGAAGTTTCTTTGACAACCTAGGAGATAAAACAATCAACGACGAATTCGAATTAAAAGTAAAATTAGTATTCTAATTGAACTGGGAAACTTTGCTATGAAAAACAAAAAGCCTTGAAGTAATTCAGGGCTTTTTTGTGTTTAAATTATTTCTTTTCTTTACATGAATATGCAAATTCTAAACCTCTGCATTGTTTATTTTGTTTAACATGAACTAATGTGTCATTCTTCAAATAAAACTTTTCATTAGAAAACAACTCATATTCAAACTCAATATCAGCGTTACAATCTTTTATTGATTTCTTTCTATCTCTTCTTTTATTAATTTCTTCAACAGTTTTACAAATGGTACCATATTCACACATGTAAAAACAGTCTTTTGGTTGCAAACTGTTTAAAATAATAGTATCATTCTTAATTATCCATGTTCCTTTACTAATTGACCTATAAGTACAAGCACCACTGAAGAATTCAAATGTGTTGTTCTTTTTAATTTTCAATTCTGCAATGTATGGATAAGTTCTAATAGTATCAAACCAAATTTTTACATATTTAGAAGTATTCTTATCCTCTATTTTTGAAGTTCTGCTTTTATCACAACCAGATAAAATAAATGTAATTAGAAAGAAAGTAATAATGTTATTTTTCATATTTATGAGAATATAAAACAAACTCAAGGCAATGTTACTTCACCTAAAAATAACGTCCAAACTTCTTTTTTAGTAGAACCAAAAGCCTTTAGTGTTGGCTTAAAACTTACTTTTTGAAAAAGTTGCAATTGCGTTGTGTTTTCGTTTTGCGAAATTGTTAATTGGTATTGTGTGGTCCAAAAATCGTTAGCAACAATAGAATTCTCAAAATTGGAAACAGAAAACAAATAGTTCTTATTTTCAATTTTAGTTAATAACTCTTTCAATGAAATTGTAGGTTTTTCTTCTGTAGTATAATCAATAACATTACTATTTTCATTTTCAAACAAATTGGAAATACTCGATTTGATTTCGTTTTTTAAACTTTCTGAAGTGCTTTCCGCAGAAAATAACGTTAAATAATGGTAATAATCTTTCACTTTTAATGTTGCGCTTTCTTGGTAGGCTTTTACCGAAGCCATCGTAAAATTAGCTTTTATTGCCGTGGAAGCAGTCGGATTCGCATTTTGACCAAAAACGGAAAATGTGCCAACTAAAAACAGAAAAATACAACTTCGTAAAAACATATTATTCTTGTAAAATTCGTATAAAATTTATTTCATTTTTTTCATTACTTCGAATGTCAATCACTTTCATTTTTTTTAATGAAACGCTTGGAACAATCAACTTTTCAGAAAATTCTTGTTTGTTGAAATATTCTATTCCCAAATCGTTTTTTAGCATGACTAAAACTTCTAAATCATTTGCCAAAATTTGCTGCAATTGCTCTTTTCGGGTTTGCCAATCTTTAATATCCGATTTCATAAAACCTTTCAATATCATGGCATGATCATCGGGTTGTAATGTAATTGGCGTTGAATTTTCTTTATTAATAACAATTGTTTTTTCTTTATAATACGGGCTTTTCAAAACAATTTTTGTACTATCTTTTGCTGTAATTTGAATTTTTGAATCTATAATTTCAACTGGCGATTCAATATTATTTTCAATCATTACCGCTTTTACTTCATCGCTATTAGTTTGTTCTTCGGTAAACGCATTTTTAACTTCTATGGTTTGAATTTCTTCTTTATTCATTATTTGGTACGAAAGAAATCCAACCAAAAACAAAGCTAAAATTACGATGCCAATCAGAAACACATTTCGCTTCTTTTTAGGTTGTGCTGTAACTACAATTTCGTTTTGTTTGGCTTTAAACACATACTCATCCCAACCAGAATAACCCACCAATTGCGATAAAATATCCAACATATCTTTTCTTGGCAATTTATCGTTGGTTTCCGATTTTAGATGGGTGTAAATCCATTTTTCGCTCACCGTTTGTTTTACTTGAACGGCAATTAAATCGATTAAATTTTGAATGTCTTGCGAACTAAACGTTTTCCAAGTTCCTTCAAAATAAGGATACTGCTTCTGATAAGTCAATAGCACATCGTTTTTAAGTTGGAAGAATACGTTTAATGGATTCATGAATTTTATGCGTCAAAAGTAGACAATTACTCAATTTTATTTACTGTAAAACCACTGTAAAAGTAACGAAAAATCTTTACAGTGAAAGGAAAGTTGATTTGCCAACCAAAATTTGTATTGCGAATGTACTATTGCACCATAATAATTTTAAAAACAAGAAAATATGAAAACGCAAGTACAACAACTAAACGGAAAATTAAAACTAATTATTGCTTTACTTTTACTAAATGTTTTAAGTGTTTCGGCACAAATCAGTGGCAATCAAATTTATGGAAAAAACAATTACAACGGCAACAATTACAATCAGGAATCGTTACCAAATAACAGTAAAGTGTCTATCAATGATAATGTTTTATCGGTTTCTGTAAAAATTTTACTCAACAAAAAAGCTGATGGCTTTGTAATGACGCTAGGTTTAAACGAAGAAGATGAAACGGTTGCTGGTTGTAGCAAAAAAATTACGGCAAGAATTACGGGTTTTATCGAAAAAATGAAATCGTTGGGTGTGAAAAAAGAAAATGTGTACATCGATTTTATTTCGCAAACAAAAATTTATGATTTTGAAGTAAATGGTATGAATTCTGAACAAATTGAAAAAGGATTTGAAATCAAAAAGAACATTATAGTTTCAACTTCAAACGTAACTAGTTTGGAAAAAATAATTGCGTTGGCTTCCGATTTTGAAATTCATGATGTGATAAAAGTGGAATATTACAACAATGAAACCGATGCCATTCATAATTCACTTTTTGATGAAGCCTTAGTTTTAGCCGAAGCGAAAAAAATTAGATACATGAAAGCTTTTGGAAAGCGAATCATTGGAACACCAACAGCTACAGAAGAATTTGCAACGGTTTTCCCAAAAACACAATACAATACCTACCAAGCTTTTGAAACAGCAGAAATTCAAACGAATTACAACAATAGAAGTCCTTATTTAAAGAAAATTGCTCGAAAAAATAAGACTTTTTATTACGACGGAATTTCAAGCGCAGGTTTTGACAAAGTCATCAATCCCAACCAAACTGAAGTGGGAATTCAATATGTAATGACCATTACAATGCATTATAAAATTGATACTTCGATTTAAAGGAAAGTTTGTTTTATTAAAAAGCCCTGAAGTAATTTAGGGCTTTTTTATAATTAATATTTTATTCAAGAAATTTTACATTAAACAAACCTAATTTAAATTCAACATTTAAAGTATCTCCATTTTGTAATTTGTAAAGAGAAGGATTTTTTTTTAAAATTCTCAAAGAATCAATTTTATTCAATTGTTCAGGAGAAGTTATAAATTCATTTCTATTTTCATAAATATGAAAAATTTTATTTGTGTTATCACTAACAACATGGTAAACTTTTGTGTGACTTTCTATATTGATTTTTGAATTTAAAAATAAAAGAAAATCATCTGTTATACTTTTGAAGAAAAATCCAAATAACGTAGCTAGAAGTAAAATTGAAAAAGTGTACCCTATAGAAATAATCTTTTTTTTGTATCCATAAACAAGAAAAAAGATAAGTAAAGCAATAGGTAATAGAAGTGAAAATTTCCATGATACTTCTTTAAAATTACGAACATCTATATCAAAATATTTTTCGTTTATGAAGGGATTCAATAAAAATATATGAGTACAAAAGATTGTAATAAAAACTAAATATGTAACTATTCTATATTTTGAAATTTTCATTTTGCTTATTAATATCTCCTTCAAAAATAAGAAATCGTTTTAAATAAAAAATACTGAAATCAATAAATTAAAAAATAATTCCATAAAAAAAGCCCTGAAAATTCAGGGCTTTCTAATTTAAAGGGTGAAAGACGGGTCTCGAACCCGCGACCTTCGGAACCACAATCCGACGCTCTAACCAACTGAGCTACAATCACCATTTGTTTTGAACAAGAGAATCTTAATTCTTTTGCGAGTGCAAATATAGGTGTTTCCTACAATCTTGCAAAGATTTTTTTTACTTTTTTCTGACTATTTTATTTCAAATCGCCTAAACTATTGACTGCCAAATATCTTTCAGTTGTAAAACCTTCGGCATAGGCCACTCCTACTAGCCTTCCAAGGTCTTCAGCACGATATTTTACACTGTCTAAAAATGTTTTTGAAGTAATTGGCGTAACCGGTTCTTTAGAATTTGGATCATAAAATTGCGATCCATAAGCCAACACCGATTCCATTTTTTTATCCAGAAATCCAGAAATATCTACCACAAAATCAGGTTCAATGTTTTGCCATTGAATGTAATGGTAGACTACCTTTGGTCGCCAAGCTTGTTGTTTTTCTCCGTTTAATTCGGTTTCAATTTTAACCAATCCTGATAAAAAACAAGCATCACTAACCAATTTACTTCCTTTTCCGTGATCGATGTGTCTATCGGTAATGGCATTACACAACACGATTTCAGGTTGGTATTTGCGTAACATTTGAATGATTTTTAACTGATGCGCTTCATCATTGATAAAAAAGCCATCACGCATATCTAAATTCTCACGTACAGAAACGCCTAAAATCTCAGAAGCTTTAGCCGATTCTGAATTTCGAATTTCAACTGAACCACGTGTACCAAGTTCACCACGAGTTAAATCGATAATCCCGACTTTCTTTCCAAGGCTAACTTCTTTGGCAATTGTGCCGCTACAACCTAATTCCACATCATCTGGATGCGCTCCAAAAGCTAATATGTCTAATTTCATATCTTTTAATTTTGCCACGAAGGCACTAAGATTTTTTTACTGAACACCGATTACTGAACACTGACCACTAGAACATTTCGCATCGTCATCGATTTATTTTCGGTTTCAATGAATTCTTTTTCTGGATGGCTGTCTTTTGTAATACCACAACCCACATAAATATTCACAACATCATTATCCACTTCTAAACAGCGTAAATTTACGAATAAATCGGTTTGATTGTCTTTATTGTATTCACCTAAAAATCCAGCGTAATATTTTCGATTATACCCTTCATTTTTGAGAATAAAATCAATTGCATTCTCTTTGGGTAAACCACAAACTGCTGGCGTTGGATGTAACGTTTTTATTAAATTATTCGCCTGAAAATCAGCTGTCAATTCCCCTGAAATAAACGATTTTAAATGTGTTAAATTTCCAGCTTTAATTGTTTTAGCATCAGTAACCATAAGTTGAGTTACTTTATCTTTTACTTTAGCAACAATATAATCGGTTACAAATTGTTGTTCTTCAATTTCTTTGGTTGCCCAAATTACATTTTCCGAATACAATTGCGTTCCTGCCAAAGCGACAGTTTCAAACTGATTTTGATTGATTTTTACCAATTGCTCAGGCGTTGCTCCCATCCATAAACCAATTTTAGGATGAAAAAACAAATAGCGAAAAGCCGTTGAATAAGTCGAAATCAAGTTCTGAAAGGTTTCAACAATAACGATTTGTTCCTTCAAAACTATTTTACGAGACAAAACTACCTTATCAAATTCGCCTTGTTTAATTGCTTCAATTCCTTTGGAAACTATAATCTCAAAAGCTTCTTTTTGATTGTTTTCCGAAGTGAAATTTTCAACTGATTTTTGCTCTAAATTTTCAAGATTTCCTTGCGAAAACTTATTCCCTTCAAACGGAATTACCATTTTTTTCCCTTCATGAAAAGGCATAAAAACAAATCCAGCTTGATTGGAAAATTCAATAATTTCATTGGTTTGTTGTACGAGTAAATTCCAAACGTTTTCATTTGGTTTAACATAACACACAAACGGTTTATGTTGCAATAATAAAGCTTGTATTTCTTCGAAAACCTGCATTATTGTCTTCTTGAAAGTATCATATTTGTCAATTTACACAATGAAATTAACTTTCCTTGCTCATCAACAATTCTAATTTCCCACAAATGTAGACTTGCGCCTTTATGAACAATTTTTGCAGTAGCAGTAACCATTCCTTCACGCTTACTTTTTAAATGATTTGCCGAAATTTCAATGCCACGAACTTCCTGTTTTTCAGGATTAATAAACATTATAGAAGCTGCACTTCCAACACTTTCTGCTAAAGCAACTGTTGCTCCTCCATGTAATAATCCCATTGGTTGATGCACTCTTGGATTTACTGGCATTGTAGCTGTTAGAAAATCTTCGCCTGCATCTGTGTAAACAATATCTAAGGTATTCATTAAAGTATTTTTGCTCCAATCGTTACACAATTGCAACATTTTTTCTCTATCAAACATCATAACTTTATTTTTTGTAAAATTAAACATTCCGAAGAGAATAATTCAACTGATTTAACGTTTTAGTAAGTATTTTAAACACATTTTGTTTTTATAGATTTAAAATTAATAATTACATTTACAAAAATTACATTATACATGCGTCGTTTACTACTTTTATTACTAATAGGTTTTGCTGTTTCATTAACTTCATGCCGAAACGATTTTGATTTTGAATCAAGAACTGGTGGTTTGGAGTTTTCTAAAGATACTGTTTATTTAG
>Ga0209800_10001583_pt1 | contig 23035 bp, 24 predicted proteins | sample Higcelweek8metaG_FD_187174 | JGI IMG/M metagenome (GOLD analysis project Ga0209800, IMG submission 187174) | Freshwater pond sediment microbial communities from the University of Edinburgh, under environmental carbon perturbations - High... | ecosystem: Environmental > Aquatic > Freshwater >...
CCATTCCGAACACGGCAGTTAAGCTTCTCAGTGCCGACGATACTTGGCTGGTTGCAGCCTGGCAAAATAGGTCTCTGCCAGATCTATATCAAGACCTTGTGTTTATAGCATAAGGTCTTGTTTGCATTTAAGGTATTTGAAAATATACCATACAGTTCTTCAAATCATTTTTATGGAAAGTTATACGAATCAAAATGCATTTCAACTGGCAAAAGACAACCTTTATTATCTTAGAAAAGGATATAGATCAGATAAGTATTGAACAACTAAATGCATTATGTTACAATCTATACTATTAATAGAAAACTAGCAGAATATATATAAGGTGACTTCATGATTGAGGATTTCATAATAGTTGATTCGCATACGCACACATACCCTACTGATGACAAAGCAAATACAATATTGAATTCATTTACTTCGCTGTATAACATGCAACCTACACATATTGGTAAGGGGACAATTGAAGAAGTAGTTTCAAATATGAATAGAGATAATATTGACTATACCATTCTAGCAAATTTCGCACCAATTAAAATATTGCATCAAAATAATCTATGGACAATTGAAATGTCAAAGAAATATCCAAAGTTAATTCCACTTATTAGTATTCATCCTGAAATGGAATGTGACATTGTTGATTTGTTAAAAAAATACATAAAATTAGGGGCGAAGGGGATTAAAATTCATTCTTCGGTACAAGATTTCATTCCAAATGATTTAAGACTTAAAAATCTATATGAATATTGTAATGAAATAAGTTTTCCTATTTTGTTTCACTGTGGTCTAACCTCTGAATTCAGACCTAATAATTATTCGGATTTGGAAATGCTAATGCCAATAATCGATAATTATGGAAATATACCCATTATACTTGGTCATATGGCAGAGGGAAATGTTAATGATTTATTATGGTTATCGAAAAATTATCAAAATATATATTTTGACACATCAATAGTTATCTCAGGATTGCTTTGCATCAAAAGGGTCCATGATGACTGCTGGCATGATGATGAAGTTATAATCGAAGTAATTGATAGGATCGGTGCAAGTAGGATTTTGTTCGGCTCAGATTATCCTTTTGGTAGTCCAATACATGATATTAAAAGGATTATGAATATTAATATTTCTCATGAATCTAAAAAATTAATATTAGGCGAGAATACTATCAGAATATTTAGTATAAAGGATACCTATCAAATAGACAGTATTTTATAATGAGATTTTAAATTCCTTGGTCTATTTTTAATTTTAAAGAAAGGATGATTAAAATGATAGAAAAGGCTAAACTTGAAGATTTAGAATCCATATTAGAGTTGCAGAAGCTATCTTTTGGTGCAGAAGCTGCATTCTGCGGTAATGATATTCCGCCATTAACACAAACGCTTGAGGAAATAAAAATTGAATTTAATAGTAATATAATAATTAAGTTTGTGTCAGATGGTCAAATTATAGGATCGGCAAGGGCATATAAAAAAGATGATGTGTGTTATATTGGCAGAGTTATTGTGAATCCATTATATCAGAACAAAGGTATTGGTAGCTCATTAATGAGTGAAATAGAAAATTGCTTTTCAGAATGCAAGAAATATTCTTTGTTTACAGGAAAACATAATACAAAGAATATTAATTTTTACAAAAAGCTAGGATATTCTATTACAGATGAAAAAGAAGTAAACAACAAACTAACATTTGTTTTCTTAGAAAAGAGCCAATATATATAATCGACTTAAAACTCTAACAATTCACCGTCTAATGGTATATATACCATTCTATCAATATTATTTTCTATGGTGAAATCGCGTAGAGCTTTTCTTGAAAGCCTGCAGTGGTTCCAAGCTTCCATATGTACTGCAACAACTTTAGCCCTAGGTGTTTTTTTACACACTGTAAGTATGTCCTGAGAGTTCATTGTAATAGGTTTGCATAAGGAAAATCGTGCTTCACCGCAGTAACTTATAACTACTTCTGGCATATATTTAGAAAGCGCCTTTTCAACACATGAGCACCATACAGTATCTCCTGTCAAATATATAGTTGGCTCTCCAGATGCAGAAATAATAAAGCCCGATACTGGAGCCATTTTTAAAGCAATGACACCATGGCCGTGTTTGCCATTTGTTCGATCGAATTTAATGCCATCCCATTCATAGGATTCATTTATAGGAATTACGTTAAGAAATCCTTGTTCTTTGATTTTGCCTTCATCTTCTGGCTGACAAAATACTGTTATTTCTTTAGGAATAGATTTTGCAGCAATATCATCAAAATGATCCCTGTGTGTATGTGTGATCAACACCGCATCACATTCTACAATTGAATCAATTGGCATTGTAATATCTACAAGGGGATTATTACTTGTGTTAGGGACATTTTTTATTGCTGAAATAGTTCCTTTTGGACTTAGTATAGGGTCAACCAATATTTTTTTGTTGTTTAGATGCAATATTAAAGTTGAATGACGAATTAAATGGATTTTCATAGTTTTTTCCTCTCAGCTAATGTGATATATTTATTATAAACTCACATATACTTGAGCGGAGAAAGACTATTATAATATATTATTGAATTATGAAAGGGTTTTATAGGATATGGTTGATCAAACAGATATGGAGATTATCAAGCTTTTAACTGGAAACTCCAGAATGCAGTGGCAGGAAATAGGGGAAGTGGTTCACCTTACAGGGCAGGCCGTAAAAAACAGAATAAATAGGCTTGAAAAGCTTGGGATAATTGAGGGATATACACTAAGGATAAACCCTTTAAAAGTAGGGATGGAAGCAACGGCTTTTGTAACTGTTTTTATGAAGACTACAGACCATCCAGATTTTAAAAAATATATAAGTGAATGTGACTTTGTATATGAGGCGCATAGAATAAGCGGTGAGGGATGTTACTTGCTTAAAGTTCACACAACTAACAAGCAGGAACTCATTACGTTTTTGGATGGCATCTTAAAGTATGGAAATTATAAAGTCAACTTATCTATTGATAGTTTTAAATAGGATTATGAGAAGAGATTCAACCTAAAAGGCTGTTCAATCAATAATACATCAACTTCATAAACATATTCATTATCTTGAGCTGTTCTTGGAGGTCTTCTTCTGAAACTACTCCTTGATATTGAGGTGTTATTCCGTAGTCCTCAAGCTCTCTTAATAGCGTTGGTAACTGATGAGCGGTGTTTATGTGAATTTTTGCGTACTCTAAGAAGTCTGCAACCTTTTTATATTTTTCAGTTTGATTTTTTTTCTCAGCTTTAAAGTGATCAGCATCTAGCATAAGAGTAAATGGCTCTATCACTCTATAGCGATACTCATGATGTGTTCCTGGATCATCGTATTGTTTTAAGTAGTTTCTTAAGTTTCTACAAAAAGCACTATACATTGAACATCCTCCTGAATTCAGGTAATTTCTGTTTGAAACGTTCAAGCTGTGTCTAGCATATCAAGATTGTTCAAAACTTCATTTATCAAATCATTAATCAGAGAAATTCTCGAATCGGAAAGCATATTACCAATATCTTCTGTGTCTTTCTCCGCTAAACGTATTATTTTACTGACTATAATATCTTATAAAATCATCTGATGATTTCATGTCTCCTCCTGAACAACTGTTTATAAGTGCCCTGAGCACGAATTACTAAGATTTCATATAAGCATAAATATCTTATCATAAGCATAGAAAGAACACAATAAAATTCAATTTTTATGGGATAATATTCTATTTAGTTTATCAATTAAAACCTACCTCACATTCAACGAAATTTTTATTTCGTTGAATCTTATGTAAATAGTTACTTATATTTAACAACAAATTTATTTGTACTTAAAACTACGATATCAATTACCTCTACTGTATTACAAAACTTATTTATATATCCTTGAAAATCTTCATACTCTTTAGAATCTATCATTAAATTTGTTTTATCAAATATTTTTATTTGCATATTTATCATCCTTTCAATATTTTAATAACTTATCAATATTTTCTTTTAATCTTATCAGTTCCCTCTTATATTTACAATGGTCACATTCGTATAATCTATCCTTTATTCTCATATTTGAAGAATGATTTTCTATAAAATTTTCACAATACTCAGGCATTTTAAATTTACGTTGAGATAAATCACGGTTATTTATTTGCCAACATCGAGTACAGTGATCCCAACATTCTTGAGAATTAATACAATAAGTACATCTACACCAATAACAGTTATACAATTTTACTTGAGTTTTAGTTTTTAAATATTTATCAGCCATATTACTTAACTTGTTTTATTTGATTTTTGACAATTTTTAAATCCCATAATTCCCAATCCTTCTCAGGCAATTCACGATGTGACCAACTATCAAACATTCTTCTAGCGAAATACACAAAATACAATCTTGTACCTAAAAGATACACTGGCTTAAAATCATATTGCATAACTATTTGTTTTTCATCACTAACACCAAGAAATGATTTAATTTCTTTACACTTTACAAAGAAAGGTATCAAAGACTTTCTAACAACATAAATCTTATTAGTAAGATTCCTAATCTTTTTATCAACATCGTCCCAGTACTGAGTAAATAATATTACCCTAAGCTTATAATGTCTATGTGTTTTATAAAATTCCACTGATTCTTTACTGAATTTTTGCCAATCCCTAGAATCATATTCTATTCCAGCCTCATCTATTAGAATTAATGCATTCTCTAAATTATAATGCATAATATCCTTAGTTAAGTCTAATTTCCTACATCCATGTATAGGAAAATTAGAGTATACAACATAACCAGCTTTTAAATGTTTTAAAGCTAAAACACTAGCCATAGTTGATTTACCTGAGCCAGGCAAACCCATGTATATCTCAATACCTGTTTTTAGTTTCATATAATCACCATCTTTCTATAAAAAGCCACCGCGGGAAATGAATTCTAACCGCGGTGGCAAATTTATATATATAAATCATATTATGATATACCACGTTTTAGATGAATAACTGTTCCAATTGCAGCACTAGCCACGACAGCACAAAACATAAAAGTTAACAATGGGTATTGTGGTATCATATTCAATACACTTGTTAATAAACCAAACACTAAATCAATAACAGATTTTAAACTAGATAAAAATTCAGTCATTTAAATTCCCCCTTCCATTATATTTTCACAGCAATTAGATACCATGTTTTACTTTGAGTACTAGTCCTACTATAATACTAACTGATAAAAGACCTACGCAAAATAATAAAACTGTATTACTTTGCATTAACGTAATAACAGAACCAAATTGACTTATAAACCAATTTGCACCTTCTCCAAGATTTTGCGTAAATGTTCCCATTGGCACTGGTGTTGGTGTAGGCATATTAAACCCCCCTTTCTTTTATTTCCATAGTTTTTTTAGGTTAAATGGAATACTAATAATCATAAATGTATATTTAAGGAAAAATATTAATAAGAATACTCCTACAATATATTCCATAAACTCTAAACCCTGAGGCACTGGACCAACAACTTGTCTAATTAAACTTATAAATGATATGTCTTGCATATTATCACCTCTCAGATAAACACTTATATAAAGCACCAAATAATATAATTGATAATGCAATAAAAACCAATCTTGTTTCTTGATATTCATAATAAGAACCAAAAGAAGAATTATAATTATAAACAACATCGGTAACACTATAAACTGATTGAGTAACAGATTCCATTATTTTTTCACCTTCTTTATATTATCAGCACCAGAAACACTATTTCCTGATTTTGTCATTTTTACATTAAGTACTTTTGTTATAAAAAACCATATAACTTGGACTAAAGCAAAACCAGCTATTAAATTGAGGTAACTAACCCCCAAAGGACTTGTAACGCGTAAATGATTAATTAAGTCCCCTATTCTTGAAAAGAGATAACTATATATAGTCATTTTTTTTACCTCCTAAGAATCATTAAAATCATACCAAGAGAAAGTGATACAGTTATTACTACAACCCATTCACGCGGTAATATTCCAAATACAGGCGATAAAAGATGTAATACTTGATTAATTATATTTATTGCAGTTGTAAAAGCCGTAGAAAATACCGCCGATACTTGCATACAATAATATCCAATTAGATTAAATATATATATAATCCAGTCGATAGGATTCATACTATCAGGCTTTATTGGTTTACCATTTTTATCTATTAGCTTATTTTCTTCTTCTTGAGCATCATCTAATATCTCATTAGGATTCTTACCAAATCCTTCTTCCATATGAAAATATGTTTCATCAATTACAGTTCCATCTTCTTTTTTTAACTGTATTGTATTAGTGCCAATTTTTATGTCTACTTGCCGAAAATACCGTTGTTGCATAATATCAGTACTAGGTAAAGTTTCGATTTTTTTACCATTAGACCATAATTCAACAGGATAATCTATATTTTTCTTTGTAATTGAAAATGAAGGCGGCTCGCTATATACCTGACCTTCATTAATACCTTGTATAATACAAATAGGAGTATTGCCAGTATCATACGTAGGAGTAACAACACAAACTTCTTTATTTGCATATCTACCTCCATTTACAACAACTCTTATTCTTAGTTCACCAGAACGAAATAAGAAAAATTGGTCTTCTATTATATAATCATCAACTGGTAATCCCTCAATAGAATCAGTGTTTGTAAGAATTACAGGCTCAGACATAAAATATTGATGCCATTCATTGTTTTCTTTATAGTCCATATAAAAAGTAAAATGTGTGTCAGAATTATCATCATAACCATGCATTTGATAACGTAGACTGTATGGATATTTAGGAAATGTGTTGTAAGTTGTATCTTCAAGATTTGTAAATCTAAAAAAGTTTGACTTAAATCCAGGTATTAATTCATTTGTTTCAAGATCATAACAATCAAAATTAGCAACAACACTCCAATCTATATAATTTGTTGCCGTATCTGTTCCAACAGTTAATGTACTTAAAGAAATTCGAGTATCTGTTGTCCATGCATCTGTTACAGAATCATATTTATAAGAAATACAATTTGCTGATGCACTTTCACCTGTTTGTGGATTCTTTACTATTATAGACATTTTATGTTCATATGCTTTTACAAAAAATCTAACAGTATCTGACGTTGGTATTTGGTCAAAATACATTACATATTTATAGGTCTTTTCTTGTGATGAATTAGTGTATTGGTAATAAATCCAATAAGGTTTTATACTTTCATCTGGTTGCAAATCAATATTAGCAGCTAATGCAAAAGTGGGGAATAAAATCACCACTAACATTATTAACATCATTAATAGTTTTTTCATTCCCCATACCCCCTTAAGCCTCAGATATAGAAACTAATCTTGTTTGGACTTTTCCGTTATACAAATATTCTTCAAAGCCTAAATCAACATAGTTGCCAACTAAACCAAACTGTTTACATGATTTAAATATTTCTACATTTTGAGTTTTTAACGTTTTTGTTGGAACTCCAATTTCGTTATCCCTTAGAATGTTGTTTACTTCCTCAACTTGCAACTCCAAATAGCTTACAGGCTGATTATTATCACCTACAAAATTAACGTGTTTTACATACTTCAAAAATACTTTCATAAATATGACCTCCAAAATTTTTATTTTTATATAATTGAGCCTATATGGCTAAATCTTTAATACACATTTGTATATATTCTTTAGAAAGCTTTTTACCATGTTCAATTTGACCATTTTCATTTACCATTTTGTAACTAGTTGGAGTTTCTACTATTGTCAACTTAAAGCGTTTTTTCTGCTGCGTTTTAGATATTTTTGACCTTGCAATTATATTTGCAATGTACTCTTTCCCGTAATCTTTAATAAGAGCCTTTAAGGTCGGTGCAACTTGATTTTCAAACCATTCAAGCGTATTATCTCCACCCTTTTTACCCTTTAATTTTATAGGCTGATTTGGATTTTCTAAAGCCTCTAAGTATTTCTTAGATGTTTTTGCTTTACCCATATTTTCACACCTTTCATTTACAAAACGTAAGTGACCTAAAAATATATTTTTTGTTGTATTATCAAGCAAACTATTTATTAATTGTTCGCATACCTCGCCTTTTGCTTCAAGTTCAATTCTAGTCCAAACTTTATCTTCTATTCCCTGTTCAAGTGCTTTATCGTATATTCTAAACATCGTATTACCACCACGCTTACCAAAATACAGTGTTCCCCTTTTATTTGCATCTACATTTTGTCTACAATGTTTTTTATCATAACGACATGAATATTGACCTTTTATGTATTTATTATAAAAATACGAAAAATCTATTTCAGTATCTATTGCAACATCAACACGACTAATATTGTACGGTGTTTCATCTTCTTTTAATTTGTTTATTAAAGCATGTATATCAAAACATTCTAAATGAGGACTGACAAGTGAAAGACCAGGCATAATTATATGTATTCCCATTCCTGGCATACCATCGAACATTATTTTGATTCCAGACGGAAAGTAAATTCCTTGCTTGTAACCGTCAACACCTTTTCTAACTTGACCTTCTTCTATTTCAAGATTTATGTATTTATAAAAGTAAGCAGTTGCAATTCCAGGGATATCAGTATCAATTTTTATTGTAAATCTTAAATAATCTATAAAATACCCCAAGATAACAACCTCCCTTTACTTATTAATAATGATATATAAATTAATAATTATTAATAAAATCCTCTGCTTCTTTTATGCTGAATGTATCATGTTCGGGATACCTACATCCTTCACCCATTACCCATTCGTCTTTAGTGTATATTTCAAAATTGTTTTTACCTTCTAACCTCTCTTTTACATTTGTTTCAGCTATGACAAATTTTTTAAGAGTTTTAATCTTTTTCATAGTACACCTCCGAACATTTGTTCTATATAAATTGTATACCTAGTGTCACCTATAAGCAACAATTCTTTTGTTTACGTTAACTTTTATTTGATGTCAAAATTTAATTTACTTTAATTTGTTGCTACAAAAAATACTCAATCGAGAAGATAACTTAATTTCGTTACAAATTGTTTGTTTTATTGTAAACATGTTATTTGTAAGTTGAGATTATTCTTTTGAGACTTGATATATCTTCGAGCTTTTGTTCTTTTTCTTTTTCCCTTTTTGCCATTTCTACTTTAGATTCAAAGCGAGTACCGACAGTTAATTTATAAGAATCAGTTTTTCTATAGTCCAACATAAAATCACCTCAAAGAATATTTGTGTTATTTAAGAACACACTAATATTATATCAAAGAACACATAAGAACACAAGACATATTTTGAATCGTTTACTTTAAAGCAGGAAATACTTATAATTGAATTAAAAAACATGGAGGTATTATGGAACATAAACAAACAAAAGAGAACACAAAACATACAAATATAAGGCTTGAAATTGATTTATATAATGAAATAATGAGACTTGGAAAAGTAAGCGAAAGAACCGTTTCAGAACAAATTAGATTTATGCTTAAAGAATATATAAGAATTAAAAACAGTTAAAAAAACAGTAAAAAACAGATATAAAAAAATACTATTTTAAAAACCTTGAAAACCTTTAAAATAAGGGGCTTGAGGATATCGGAAGTGGAGTGTGTACCCCCGTATTACTACCCGGGGGTAAAATGCTTTTTCTATCGTCACTAAATAGAATAATTTAAAGAACCCAAATATAACAAGTTGGTAAAAATCGATAGTTCAGAAAGCTAAAAAAACTTTTTTGATTAGATTTGACAGAACCTGAAAAAAAGTTTCCTCGCAAAATGCCCGGCTCGGAAAACAAGCAAATTTAAAATTTTTCCGCCCGCAAATTCAATTATAAACTTTTTTTACAGAACCTGTAAAATCCCGCTACGCTTAATCAAAAAACTTTATTTTAGTAATTTATAACTACTAAATTTAATTTAATTCGCCCTCTCATAAAACAAGCAAGGAAAGCCTTCGAAGCCCGCCGCGCTATTAGTAGACATAACAAAAAGAGTACAAATGTATATATTTGTACCCTCCAAATTTAACGACCTTTTTATTTCGTTGAATCTTATGTAAATAGTTACTTATATTTAACAACAAATTTATTTGTACTTAAAACTACGATATCAATTACCTCTACTGTATTACAAAACTTATTTATATATCCTTGAAAATCTTCATACTCTTTAGAATCTATCATTAAATTTGTTTTATCAAATATTTTTATTTGCATATTTATCATCCTTTCAATATTTTAATAACTTATCAATATTTTCTTTTAATCTTATCAGTTCCCTCTTATATTTACAATGGTCACATTCGTATAATCTATCCTTTATTCTCATATTTGAAGAATGATTTTCTATAAAATTTTCACAATACTCAGGCATTTTAAATTTACGTTGAGATAAATCACGGTTATTTATTTGCCAACATCGAGTACAGTGATCCCAACATTCTTGAGAATTAATACAATAAGTACATCTACACCAATAACAGTTATACAATTTTACTTGAGTTTTAGTTTTTAAATATTTATCAGCCATATTACTTAACTTGTTTTATTTGATTTTTGACAATTTTTAAATCCCATAATTCCCAATCCTTCTCAGGCAATTCACGATGTGACCAACTATCAAACATTCTTCTAGCGAAATACACAAAATACAATCTTGTACCTAAAAGATACACTGGCTTAAAATCATATTGCATAACTATTTGTTTTTCATCACTAACACCAAGAAATGATTTAATTTCTTTACACTTTACAAAGAAAGGTATCAAAGACTTTCTAACAACATAAATCTTATTAGTAAGATTCCTAATCTTTTTATCAACATCGTCCCAGTACTGAGTAAATAATATTACCCTAAGCTTATAATGTCTATGTGTTTTATAAAATTCCACTGATTCTTTACTGAATTTTTGCCAATCCCTAGAATCATATTCTATTCCAGCCTCATCTATTAGAATTAATGCATTCTCTAAATTATAATGCATAATATCCTTAGTTAAGTCTAATTTCCTACATCCATGTATAGGAAAATTAGAGTATACAACATAACCAGCTTTTAAATGTTTTAAAGCTAAAACACTAGCCATAGTTGATTTACCTGAGCCAGGCAAACCCATGTATATCTCAATACCTGTTTTTAGTTTCATATAATCACCATCTTTCTATAAAAAGCCACCGCGGGAAATGAATTCTAACCGCGGTGGCAAATTTATATATATAAATCATATTATGATATACCACGTTTTAGATGAATAACTGTTCCAATTGCAGCACTAGCCACGACAGCACAAAACATAAAAGTTAACAATGGGTATTGTGGTATCATATTCAATACACTTGTTAATAAACCAAACACTAAATCAATAACAGATTTTAAACTAGATAAAAATTCAGTCATTTAAATTCCCCCTTCCATTATATTTTCACAGCAATTAGATACCATGTTTTACTTTGAGTACTAGTCCTACTATAATACTAACTGATAAAAGACCTACGCAAAATAATAAAACTGTATTACTTTGCATTAACGTAATAACAGAACCAAATTGACTTATAAACCAATTTGCACCTTCTCCAAGATTTTGCGTAAATGTTCCCATTGGCACTGGTGTTGGTGTAGGCATATTAAACCCCCCTTTCTTTTATTTCCATAGTTTTTTTAGGTTAAATGGAATACTAATAATCATAAATGTATATTTAAGGAAAAATATTAATAAGAATACTCCTACAATATATTCCATAAACTCTAAACCCTGAGGCACTGGACCAACAACTTGTCTAATTAAACTTATAAATGATATGTCTTGCATATTATCACCTCTCAGATAAACACTTATATAAAGCACCAAATAATATAATTGATAATGCAATAAAAACCAATCTTGTTTCTTGATATTCATAATAAGAACCAAAAGAAGAATTATAATTATAAACAACATCGGTAACACTATAAACTGATTGAGTAACAGATTCCATTATTTTTTCACCTTCTTTATATTATCAGCACCAGAAACACTATTTCCTGATTTTGTCATTTTTACATTAAGTACTTTTGTTATAAAAAACCATATAACTTGGACTAAAGCAAAACCAGCTATTAAATTGAGGTAACTAACCCCCAAAGGACTTGTAACGCGTAAATGATTAATTAAGTCCCCTATTCTTGAAAAGAGATAACTATATATAGTCATTTTTTTTACCTCCTAAGAATCATTAAAATCATACCAAGAGAAAGTGATACAGTTATTACTACAACCCATTCACGCGGTAATATTCCAAATACAGGCGATAAAAGATGTAATACTTGATTAATTATATTTATTGCAGTTGTAAAAGCCGTAGAAAATACCGCCGATACTTGCATACAATAATATCCAATTAGATTAAATATATATATAATCCAGTCGATAGGATTCATACTATCAGGCTTTATTGGTTTACCATTTTTATCTATTAGCTTATTTTCTTCTTCTTGAGCATCATCTAATATCTCATTAGGATTCTTACCAAATCCTTCTTCCATATGAAAATATGTTTCATCAATTACAGTTCCATCTTCTTTTTTTAACTGTATTGTATTAGTGCCAATTTTTATGTCTACTTGCCGAAAATACCGTTGTTGCATAATATCAGTACTAGGTAAAGTTTCGATTTTTTTACCATTAGACCATAATTCAACAGGATAATCTATATTTTTCTTTGTAATTGAAAATGAAGGCGGCTCGCTATATACCTGACCTTCATTAATACCTTGTATAATACAAATAGGAGTATTGCCAGTATCATACGTAGGAGTAACAACACAAACTTCTTTATTTGCATATCTACCTCCATTTACAACAACTCTTATTCTTAGTTCACCAGAACGAAATAAGAAAAATTGGTCTTCTATTATATAATCATCAACTGGTAATCCCTCAATAGAATCAGTGTTTGTAAGAATTACAGGCTCAGACATAAAATATTGATGCCATTCATTGTTTTCTTTATAGTCCATATAAAAAGTAAAATGTGTGTCAGAATTATCATCATAACCATGCATTTGATAACGTAGACTGTATGGATATTTAGGAAATGTGTTGTAAGTTGTATCTTCAAGATTTGTAAATCTAAAAAAGTTTGACTTAAATCCAGGTATTAATTCATTTGTTTCAAGATCATAACAATCAAAATTAGCAACAACACTCCAATCTATATAATTTGTTGCCGTATCTGTTCCAACAGTTAATGTACTTAAAGAAATTCGAGTATCTGTTGTCCATGCATCTGTTACAGAATCATATTTATAAGAAATACAATTTGCTGATGCACTTTCACCTGTTTGTGGATTCTTTACTATTATAGACATTTTATGTTCATATGCTTTTACAAAAAATCTAACAGTATCTGACGTTGGTATTTGGTCAAAATACATTACATATTTATAGGTCTTTTCTTGTGATGAATTAGTGTATTGGTAATAAATCCAATAAGGTTTTATACTTTCATCTGGTTGCAAATCAATATTAGCAGCTAATGCAAAAGTGGGGAATAAAATCACCACTAACATTATTAACATCATTAATAGTTTTTTCATTCCCCATACCCCCTTAAGCCTCAGATATAGAAACTAATCTTGTTTGGACTTTTCCGTTATACAAATATTCTTCAAAGCCTAAATCAACATAGTTGCCAACTAAACCAAACTGTTTACATGATTTAAATATTTCTACATTTTGAGTTTTTAACGTTTTTGTTGGAACTCCAATTTCGTTATCCCTTAGAATGTTGTTTACTTCCTCAACTTGCAACTCCAAATAGCTTACAGGCTGATTATTATCACCTACAAAATTAACGTGTTTTACATACTTCAAAAATACTTTCATAAATATGACCTCCAAAATTTTTATTTTTATATAATTGAGCCTATATGGCTAAATCTTTAATACACATTTGTATATATTCTTTAGAAAGCTTTTTACCATGTTCAATTTGACCATTTTCATTTACCATTTTGTAACTAGTTGGAGTTTCTACTATTGTCAACTTAAAGCGTTTTTTCTGCTGCGTTTTAGATATTTTTGACCTTGCAATTATATTTGCAATGTACTCTTTCCCGTAATCTTTAATAAGAGCCTTTAAGGTCGGTGCAACTTGATTTTCAAACCATTCAAGCGTATTATCTCCACCCTTTTTACCCTTTAATTTTATAGGCTGATTTGGATTTTCTAAAGCCTCTAAGTATTTCTTAGATGTTTTTGCTTTACCCATATTTTCACACCTTTCATTTACAAAACGTAAGTGACCTAAAAATATATTTTTTGTTGTATTATCAAGCAAACTATTTATTAATTGTTCGCATACCTCGCCTTTTGCTTCAAGTTCAATTCTAGTCCAAACTTTATCTTCTATTCCCTGTTCAAGTGCTTTATCGTATATTCTAAACATCGTATTACCACCACGCTTACCAAAATACAGTGTTCCCCTTTTATTTGCATCTACATTTTGTCTACAATGTTTTTTATCATAACGACATGAATATTGACCTTTTATGTATTTATTATAAAAATACGAAAAATCTATTTCAGTATCTATTGCAACATCAACACGACTAATATTGTACGGTGTTTCATCTTCTTTTAATTTGTTTATTAAAGCATGTATATCAAAACATTCTAAATGAGGACTGACAAGTGAAAGACCAGGCATAATTATATGTATTCCCATTCCTGGCATACCATCGAACATTATTTTGATTCCAGACGGAAAGTAAATTCCTTGCTTGTAACCGTCAACACCTTTTCTAACTTGACCTTCTTCTATTTCAAGATTTATGTATTTATAAAAGTAAGCAGTTGCAATTCCAGGGATATCAGTATCAATTTTTATTGTAAATCTTAAATAATCTATAAAATACCCCAAGATAACAACCTCCCTTTACTTATTAATAATGATATATAAATTAATAATTATTAATAAAATCCTCTGCTTCTTTTATGCTGAATGTATCATGTTCGGGATACCTACATCCTTCACCCATTACCCATTCGTCTTTAGTGTATATTTCAAAATTGTTTTTACCTTCTAACCTCTCTTTTACATTTGTTTCAGCTATGACAAATTTTTTAAGAGTTTTAATCTTTTTCATAGTACACCTCCGAACATTTGTTCTATATAAATTGTATACCTAGTGTCACCTATAAGCAACAATTCTTTTGTTTACGTTAACTTTTATTTGATGTCAAAATTTAATTTACTTTAATTTGTTGCTACAAAAAATACTCAATCGAGAAGATAACTTAATTTCGTTACAAATTGTTTGTTTTATTGTAAACATGTTATTTGTAAGTTGAGATTATTCTTTTGAGACTTGATATATCTTCGAGCTTTTGTTCTTTTTCTTTTTCCCTTTTTGCCATTTCTACTTTAGATTCAAAGCGAGTACCGACAGTTAATTTATAAGAATCAGTTTTTCTATAGTCCAACATAAAATCACCTCAAAGAATATTTGTGTTATTTAAGAACACACTAATATTATATCAAAGAACACATAAGAACACAAGACATATTTTGAATCGTTTACTTTAAAGCAGGAAATACTTATAATTGAATTAAAAAACATGGAGGTATTATGGAACATAAACAAACAAAAGAGAACACAAAACATACAAATATAAGGCTTGAAATTGATTTATATAATGAAATAATGAGACTTGGAAAAGTAAGCGAAAGAACCGTTTCAGAACAAATTAGATTTATGCTTAAAGAATATATAAGAATTAAAAACAGTTAAAAAAACAGTAAAAAACAGATATAAAAAAATACTATTTTAAAAACCTTGAAAACCTTTAAAATAAGGGGCTTGAGGATATCGGAAGTGGAGTGTGTACCCCCGTATTACTACCCGGGGGTAAAATGCTTTTTCTATCGTCACTAAATAGAATAATTTAAAGAACCCAAATATAACAAGTTGGTAAAAATCGATAGTTCAGAAAGCTAAAAAAACTTTTTTGATTAGATTTGACAGAACCTGAAAAAAAGTTTCCTCGCAAAATGCCCGGCTCGGAAAACAAGCAAATTTAAAATTTTTCCGCCCGCAAATTCAATTATAAACTTTTTTTACAGAACCTGTAAAATCCCGCTACGCTTAATCAAAAAACTTTATTTTAGTAATTTATAACTACTAAATTTAATTTAATTCGCCCTCTCATAAAACAAGCAAGGAAAGCCTTCGAAGCCCGCCGCGCTATTAGTAGACATAACAAAAAGAGTACAAATGTATATATTTGTACCCTCCAAATTTAACGACCTTTTTATTTCGTTGAATGTGTAATATAACTTAAAAGGGGACAACTTAAATCCCCTCTTAATGAAATTTATTCTTTTAATCTACCTATAACTCAATTAATCGAATCTAATCCTTCCGCTTCGCTCTAGTATTCTCATGCAAAGAAAAGTTAGCCAAGCTGATGGTTGTTTTTTTTGTCCAAAATCCCAATCTTTACATTTTTGATATATTGACTCAGGTATAAACTGATTGCCTTGATTTGCTTTATTTTCTATTATATCTAACATTTTTTGGAAACGTTTATCTGACTTTGCAAATTCAAAATAGCTTAAGCAATCAGATACACTAACAATATCATACCAAATTGTTGGAGCTTTGAGTTTTCTGAAATCAGTTCCCATATAAAACATATATGGATGAAGTTCGTTACTATTTTCCCATAATCTAAGCAGTTCATTAATACAAGATTTTGCTTCTTCAGAGCCTCTATATTCATCAATCTGAGAAAATAGTTTTAGAATGATGAGAGTTGCATAAGGACAACAATCTTCCTTTTTGCCAGGTCCACGAAATTTGCCGAGTTCCTTTGAAACAGTACAAGGAAAGCCATTGCTCTTTTGTATTGTTAATAGATACTCAATACCTGCCTTAATGTAACTTTCATATGAAATACCTGCTTTTAATAAAGCATAAAGCATAAGAGGTGAATCGCACAAACTCCATGCAAGTGTATCTTCTCCAGAACCTCCAAAGTGTTTAGGGACATTTGTCATACTTTTGTACAAAGCATTTTGATCTTTATTTTTTAGTATTTGCTTTATTGCTATATCAATTTCTGGCACATCAATATCAAGGCCAATCTCTAACAAAAAAATAAGCTTATGTATAGGAAGTTCTGGGTTTTTATGATTCGTAACAAGTATGTCATTGAAATGAGCAATATCATTTAAATATCTTTTAACTCTTGAATCCGATAAAACTAGATTTCTTAAATAGACCAAACTGTTTTTGTTTTGATTCAGCATATTTATCCTTGTTGCATACTCAATAAATGGTTCACCTTCAAGTAGCCAGTTTATCGTGTTCATTTTAAACCTCCAGTTTAATAGTTTTAAGATATATGTTATTTTATTCCAGGATAATCATTGGATATATTATTAAAGTGTTTTGCAATAATAATCACATCATTCATATTAATTGTAAAATCCATATTAAAGTCACAATCAGAACTATATTTGCTATCACCTTTTACTGAATTAAAGTGTTTTGCTAGCTCTATAATATCTGTCATGTTTATTGCTCCATCGCCTGCCCCATTGTTACCTACATCTCCTGCCCACATATTAATAGGTGAGGAAATTGAAGAAACCTGTTTGTCACCTGAGATAATGATTTCTTTTTCAAAACATAAATAACCATTCTTGTTTATTTTAATTGTTTGATTTTCATTGGCGGTAGCATATATTTCAAAATAACCGTTATCATCTGTTTTAGTTGATTTATTACCTATCTCAACTGTAAACCCTTCTTTTAAATTTGAGCTTGTACTAAAATCAGTAGCTACATATCCAGAAATCTTATACCCTGTTCCTGATGGTTTTGATGTTTGGGTAGGTTTTGGTGTTTCCTTTGTTGGTGATGTTGTAAATCCTGAAGTAGAGTATGTTTTTAGGTCTGGAAGCTCGTCTAATGTTATGCAATAGTCACTCTTATACATTTCAGTCAACCAATCAACAGGATTGTTTGGTTCACCTGTTAGCCACCAGCCATACCAAGGACAGAAATATAACCATCCTGCCATTTCATTAGTAAGATTAGAAACTCTTGGGATTGTATCATTTTCACTCATTGTAACCAGTTTGTTTCCGCCAGTAAGCTTAACTAAGCTAAAGAATGTTGATGAAATTGCACTACCGTTAGGCAACCCGTCTTTTGCATTATATTTATCATAACCAACTATATCAACAACATCATCACCTGGATACCATTTTGGTGATGTATCATATGTATATGAAGTCCATACCCATATAAGGTTATTGAGCTTGTATTCGTTAGTGAATTTATCAAATAAAAGCCTGTATAGCTTTACACAATTCTCAGGTCCTTCAGCTCCCCACCAGAACCAAGCTCCTTCTGCCTCGTGAAGAGGTCTGAAAAGCACTGGAACTCCTGCGTCCTGAAGCTGCTTAAACTTCCTAGCCATAAACTCAATATCATTAAGCATAGCTTTATTTTCGACTGTTCCAGGAGTTAAAGCTTTTGAAATGCTGAATGTTGTATCTTTAGTGTAAAAGCTTGAATCACCTTTTTTACCAATATTTGCAGGTGAAAACCAATGCCAGCAGACTGTAGGAATACCATTTTTTTCTTTATACCACTCTATAACACGCTCAGCACAGTAATCGTCCCAGAGTAATCCGTTACCTCTGTAATTCATAAAGTCGAATCCTCTTACAGCAGGCATTTTTCCCGTTTTATCCTTTATGTAAGTGAACTCTGCCTCTGAGCCGCTGTAATTATGAGAACCACAAAGCTCTTGTTGACCTGAAAGAATATGTTTACCATAGACATCAACTAAGTAAGATAATAGAGACTTTGCTTCATCTGTAGCATATGGATTTACTAATGTTTTGTCAACTTTTAAGTTTGTAATTGTATCATCTGCTGGCTTAACTATTAAATAATCATAGTAAGTATATCCCCAATAGCTTTCGAACTCGATATTGTTTGTACCTACATTAAGCTTTACAACAGCAGCAGATATCTCTTTCCATTTAAGAGTGTATCCAAAGCTTATTTCTCCCTGATTAACATCATTTACATTAAGATATTGAACTTTTTTGTTTGGATCATATGGCTGGGCATAACATACAACTAATTCGTATAGGCCTGTCTCTTCAACTTCAACATTTACAGAAGTACTTGTCCCCTTTTGACCTATAAAGCTACAAGACCCATCTAATTTGAATGACTCATCTGCATCATTTTTGCCTGAATAATCCTTATAGATTTGTGCTCCATTATGGACTCCATCTTCGAATTCATACTTTGTTTCATTGGTTGTCACAGTCGCTGAAGTGTTGATGAATGATGAAAAAGGTAGCGTACCAATCAGAACCAACGACAACAAAACCTTTTTAAAAGGTCTATTTTTCATGCTTAATCCTCCTCACAATCTTCTATTAGGCGATTTCAAAAATTTCCTTGGTCAATTATTAATGGTGAAGAGTACTAAATTCAGTATTTTTGAAATCGCCAGTTGACCAGTTATTTTTTAGGAATCACCTTATATGATAATTATTAATACTATAAATAATAAAATTTATCTTATGTGAATTTTTATCTATTTTTATTATTTACAGTGCTCCTATGTATTTAATAATATTACATTTTCGTGATTTTTACAATTGTCTCGTTATTCAACGACCAAATAAATAACACCCCCTCAAACTGACAAAATTGAGAGGGTGTAAGAACTTTGTAAGGGATAATATTTGGAATTAATTAAATACAGTATTAAATTTACCTGCTATAACTAATACATCTGCCATATTTATTGAGCCATCTCTGTTCAAATCATATGAATCTACAAATTTTGAATCTACTTTTGTAGCACCAAATATAGTGGCAAGTAAAATGACATCTGCCATGTTTACAGAACCATCATGGTTCAAATCTGGTGTTATAGATGTATTTGTAGAGGCAGGTGTATTTGTAGGGACTGGTTTATATGTAGGAGATGGCGCTACAGTAGGTGCTGTTCCACCTGCCAAATCACATACGAAAGTAGTAATAGACTGAGCAGGAAGTTGAGCAGTAAACGAACTTCCGCTATATGATGTTGATTTTGCCATGTCCTGGCTCGGAGTAGTTACATATGAAACTACACTATTAACTGTTCCGCCTTGTATGTTAAATTTCTGACTAACTGTAGAAGTGTTAGTGTTCACTGCAACAACAACTGCTTTATCATTGCCTGTATAGGCTGAAACATAAACGTTTGTATTTGGAGTTGCTGTTGCATCAACTCTATAATAGCCAGGGCGAATATATTTTGAAAATTGACCAAGTACATATGCTCTTTTAAAAATTTTGCCCTGTGAAGTAGCTAAACCATTATCCCAGGTTATCCACCAATATACATAGGCATTCATGTTTCCAGTTACCATACAATCATGAACTTCTTTAGCTAATTTCATTATGTTGTCTGTATTGTCGTTGTCATAATAATGTTCTGTCATCCATGCTTCTTTACCTGATCCTTTTTGCTGGAAAAGAGAATAAGTGAATTGACTAACTGGAGTACCATAAAGATGGAATCCAAGAATGTCCATATTATCAAGAGCTGTAGCATCGTTCAGAATAGGGTCCGACATATTTTTTAGGTATTGAAATGACTCAGGTGCCATTACCTTACAATTAATTTGCCCAGCATAATTTTTCATAAAGTTAAGCATTTCCTGTGCCGTCCACCAATTCCAATCTTTTGCATAATCAGGCTCGTTTTGGACGGAAATAGCATATAGATTAACACCGTTATCCTTCATGTATTTAACATATGCGTTTAGATACTGAACATATTCTGCGTACTTATCATATCTAAGTCGTTGAGCGTTTGAGTCATCAGATTTTGAAAAGTTTTCTTGCATTGAAGCTGGTGGATTCCATGGTGAAGCAAAAATAATAGCTCCTTTTGCACTTGCCTTTTTTGCATTAGAAAGCTCTGGTGCCCATCTGCTAAAGTTACCACTCTTCCAAGCATCTCCTATTCCCTCTTCAATACGTAATCTTAATATACTGTATCCTAGATCTCCATAGAGAGAATCCATAACAGAATCTCCAATAGCCCCACACCATGCACTTGATGCACCAAATCCAGTTATTTTCTGTTTGGTACTTGATAAATTAATTGTTGCATCACTTGCTGCTTCTGATGTTATTTGATAGCAAAATGGCTGGATTAAAGCAACTGATAAAATAAGAATAACCAGTAATAACTTCTTTGACTTGTACATTTCTAATCCTCCTAATAAAATTAATTTAGTATGGTATACATTACATAATACTTATTCGATCCAAACATTCTTTTTTGTCCTATTAATACAAAAAAATTATAAAATTATTTTTATATAAGTTTATATGTAATTGTTCATATATCAAACGGATTTGATAACACCTTATTCAGGTGGATTTTTGATGGGCTTAAGAATAAAAGAAGTTACGATTTGTGAAGTTGATATGAAATTAAATAACATTATGAGCTACCATGCGCTTTATTTGCTGTATCTGGACACATCGCACAATTATTAATAAACCGCCATGCATCACTTTTTTTTACTTCAAAAAAGTTTATGTAAACTCTTGAAGCTTCTAGTTCTAAAAAAGCTTTCTTGAATATTTGTAAAAATCCTTCGCAAATAGATTGTGAAACATTAATGTCCAATCCAGAAATACATTTAAAATCCACAAATACAGCCAAATCAGAACTTCCATCCATAAAAATATCAGAGTGTGTGAGAATTACCATAACGTCTGATATAGGTTTTAACATTATTGTTGAAACAAGCTCAGGAATCGAAACCATAAGTTGTTTCTTTTTTTCATCCTCTAGATGAGCGTTAATTTTTATTTGAACTATTGGCATTGTGCACCATCCTTATTATTTAATATTTTTTAATCTCCTCCGCCACTACAACCACTAGAGCCTGAACTTCCTATAGAACTCAAATATTCTACAATCCATTTCTTTCATTATGCATTAAATATAAGCTCAGAACAAACCCAAAGATTATGTTCATAACACAAATCCTCAATTATTCATTATTACTAATTTTCTGAGAAAATATTTCTTTATAATCAATATTAATATGATGGTATCTTCCATTTTTTAATATATACTTTTTTTCAATTAAAACTGACTGAGTTGGACAAAAATTAAAACAGGAATAGCAATAATAACACTGTACGGATTTATCCCATATAACATTTCCATCAACAACTTTAACCTTCCCCGACGAGCAAACTTTTTCACAAATGCCGCATTTAGTACAACTTCTGTCGGCATAGAATGGTATTGTGCTTGATTTTGGAGCAAGTTTAGTCATTATCGGTTCAAGGATATATGATAGAAAAGACATTGAACTGTTTGAAAGAATTTTTTCTCTTTTCATAACACAGTCTACTATAAATTCTAAATTTTCCTGAGCTTTTTCTTCCAGAATCATTAATTTATCTTTTGATATTTTTTTAACCCATTTTTGATCAGCAAATGGCCTTAAACCTGCCGGAGAGTTATTTGCCATATTTATCATAAATGATGCATCTAACAACTTGCCACTTTTTTTCAATACTTTATTGATATAAACATTTGCCACTGAAAATGTACCTATTCTTGTAATTACAGAGAAAGCATATTTTACTGAATTTATATCAAGCTTTTTTATAAATTCATCGACAGGTTTAGGAACAGTTGTCAGATATAAAGGAAACACTATACCTACAACTTCTGCATTTGTCTTTATTGTTTCTTTTTTCAGCAAACTTATAATTGGTATAAGAGTAGCATCAGGTATTCTTTTTTGTAATTCCTTTGCAATGTGCAGCGAATTTCCAGTGCCCGAAAAATAATATAATTCAAAATTATTCATAGGTATTAGCTCCTCGTATAATAGTTTTTGTTAAGGTTTTATATAAGAATTTCCAGTTAAACACTTACGTGTTCACCTTAAACTCACTGAAAATTCACTTCAAAGACATCTTCAAAGATTTCTTCGAAGGCTCTCT
>Ga0209800_10001584_pt1 | contig 23028 bp, 25 predicted proteins | sample Higcelweek8metaG_FD_187174 | JGI IMG/M metagenome (GOLD analysis project Ga0209800, IMG submission 187174) | Freshwater pond sediment microbial communities from the University of Edinburgh, under environmental carbon perturbations - High... | ecosystem: Environmental > Aquatic > Freshwater >...
CCATGCCAGCCTGGGCGCGTCGGCCCCCGGCGCGGGCGCCCCCGGCAAAGCCGAAGACCTCGCCGAAGATGTCGCTGAAGGCTCCGAAGATGTCCTCGGAAGAGCTGAAGCCCCCGGCCCCGCCGTTCAGGCCCTCGTGGCCGAAGGTGTCGTAGCGGCGGCGCTTCTCGGGGTCGCGCAGCACGTCGTAGGCCTCGGCGGCCTCCTTGAACTTGGACTCGGACTCGGCGTCGCCCTGGTTGCGGTCAGGGTGGTGCTCCAGGGCCAGCTTGCGATAGGCGCGCTTGAGTTCATCTTCAGAGGCGTTCTTCTGCACCCCGAGGATCTCGTAAAAATCACGTTTGGACATGGGCGTCTATGCTATTTGTCGATTGAGGCGTGGATGCCGGCCTCGGGGATGGAATCCGCAGGCAGAACCTTTCCCTGGGCGATCTCGCGCAGGGCGGTGACAGCTTCCTTGTTGTTCGAGTCGATGAGGGGGGGGTACCCTTCACGATACTGCTTCACGCGCTTGATGGCCATCTGGACGATGAGGAAGCGGTTGCCAACCTTGGCCAGACAATCTTCAACTGTGATTCTCGCCATGCATGTCTCCTTGCACTAAAAAATTATGGAAAAAATCTCCGGCTCCGGGTCATTCCGCTGGGGAACGAACCGGGCGTGAAGGCAGGTAGCCTTGCAATTCCTCGATGATCTGGTTGCCGACAGGATAGTACATCTCTTCGGAGCCAACCTTGAGCCAACATTGATCAGGCGGCAGCCTGGGGTCGGAATAGAACAGGAAGGAAGTCAACACCGTGGCTTCCTTCGTAAACAGGTCCAGGGCCAAGCGCTGCACGGCCGGGTAGCCCAGCTTGGACACCGGTTCCGCCTCGAACCGTAATTCTTTAAGTCTCCACAGCGACAAGTCAAGCCCGGCAAGATTGCGCCCGTGCTCGCGGTCCTCCCAGCCGGAGGCGGTCTTCTCCGCCACCAGGGTCTGGTTGCCCATGACCGAGTAGATCCGGGCGCTCTGCACCCGGGCAGAATCGTAGGTGATGACGCCGCGCCACTGCATGTCAAAGGCCAGCCGGAACAGGGTCCTGGCCTTGTCGCCCTCCAGCAGGAACCCCGCCGGGTGGCGGGTCGAGCGGCCAAAGACCTGCTCGGTCTCGCCTTGGGGAAAGACCTCCAGGCGCAAAGGCTCCGTGGCCTTGGCCATGAGGATGTCCAGCGTGAAGGAGGGACGGCCCGCAGGCTGCCGGTCGTTCCTGGTCAAGACGCTGTCGGCGGAAATGGCGGTGAGGTTGTGCAGGAACAGGCGGACCTCGGAGGAGGAGACCGTGGAGCCCTTGAGGGACTCCGGGCGCAGGAAGACAAAGGTGTCGTCCTTGCGGTCCAGTTCCCACTGAATGCCCGAAGCGCCGGTGACGGTCAGGTGCTGGGCCTCGTCAGTGTGCAGGTCCAGCAGGCGGTAGTCGAAATAATGGTCCGAGGGTTTGTCGACCTGGTGCAGGATGCTGGCGTCCAGCAGGAACACCGCGCCGGGAGCCTGCGAGCTTTGCGCGTAGAGCGCCGCGCCGGTGGGGGCCTCGTTGCCGAAGGTCAAAAGCACGTCGCCCAGGCCCTGGGTCGCGGGGTGCAGCAGGATGCGGACAGTGGGCTCGGAAAAGCCGTACCCGGCCAGTTCGGCCGCAGGCACCTGGTCCAGGCTCTGGGTTGGGCGGTTGTGGGAGATGGCCCCGAGCAGGGCCTCGATCCTGGTATTGTCCGCCGGGGTCGGCAGCGCGTCGGGCTCGGCTCCGGCGATGCGGACAACCCATCCCGTGGGCTCTTTGACCAGGGTGTAGTGTTCGCTGCGGGTGGTGATCTCTATGGACTGCATGACGTCAAGGGTATAATTGGGCCAAACGCCACTCCCCAGGCGGTGCTCCTGAGTGGTCAGGAACAGTCCGACTGCCAGCGCCACGATCAGCACGAGCATCAACAAGACCCCGGAGCGGGGCAGGTGCATGGTCAAGGGTGGCCTTCCAGGTTAGGCATCGGGCAGTGCCCTCGTCAAACATTCCGCCACAAGGCGGTCAAAGTCACCGAAGAGCGGGGCGAGCCCCCGCGGCTGCACAGCAAACAAGAACAAAATTTACTATAGGAACTCAGCTTGCGTGTCAAACGCAAATGCACTAGGTCCACGGTTGCGCTTCTGGAGCGCGCAAGGAGGATACCAGCGTGGCCGGATTCGGCAAACTTACGTATGCGCAGAAGAAGTGCGTCAGCAGCGTGGGCATGCTCATGCAAAAGACCGCCATGGCCGGGCCGGGCGCGCGCATCGGCGTGGCGGTTTCCGGCGGCGTGGACAGCTTCGCGCTCATCAAGACCCTGACCATCCGCAAGGCCATCGTGCCCTTCCCGCTGGAGCTCATGGTGCTGCATGTGAACCCGGGTTTCGAACCTGAAAGCCACCGCCCGCTGGTGGACTGGGTGCAGGCCGAGGGGCTGTCCGCGCACATCGAGCTGAGCGACTTCGGCCCCAGGGCGCACACCAGCGAGAACCGCAAGAACTCGCCCTGCTTCTATTGCAGCATGCTCCGCCGCAAGCGCCTCTTCGACCTCTGCCAGGAGTATGGCCTCACGCATCTGGCCTTCGGGCACAATGCCGACGACCTGGCGGTGACCTTTTTCATGAACGTGGTGCAGAACGGCCGCGTGGACGGGCTTTCGGCCTGCGAGGACTTCTTCGGGGGCAGGCTCAAGGTCATCCGCCCGGCCCTGTTTCTGGAAAAATCCTTCATGCGGGCCGCCGCGCGCCAGTGGGGCCTGCCCGTGTGGAAAAACAACTGCCCGTCCAGCGGAAACACGCGCAGGACCGAGATCCACGACTGGCTCAAGCTGGAGACCGGCAAGGACAAGCGCATCAGCAACAACGTCTACAACGCCCTGCGGCGCTATCAGCTGGACAGGCACGGCCTGGACTTGACCGGTCTTTGATCATGGGCTAATGGAAGGGCAACCTTGCATCATATTCCCTTGTGACAAAACCCCCTATCTGGAATAATTGATGTTTTTTGGACGCTTCCATATAGTCATCTTCCGCGAAAAGCGCGGGACCCCGCGAAAGCTGCAGCTCAAGGGCTGGATGCTCATGGGTCTGGGGCTCGTCCTTGTCTTGCTTCTAGCCGGAAACATTATCCTTTTCAAAAACTTCGCCAGCAGCGGCAGCCTGGAGAGAAGCCTCAACCTCACCGAAAAATCCGCCCACGAACAAAAGTCCCAGCTCCTCAACCTGAGCCAGAAGCTCGTCACCCTGCAAAAGGACGTGACGCGCATCCGCGACTTCGACTCCAAGCTGCGGGTCATGATCAACCTGGAGCAGGAGAACATCATGAGCGTGGCGCCCAGAGGCGGCTCCAGCCAGGATGTCGCCAAGGGCTACCTGCCGCTCTACCGCCAGGAGCTTCTGGCCCGCAAGATGAACGAATTCCTGCGCCAGCTCTCAGTCGAGGCGCGCATGGAGGAGGTTCGCCAGCAGGAGATCATCCAGCGGCTGCGCGCCAACAGGGACGTGCTCGAAGCCACCCCGTCGGTCTGGCCGGTGAGCGGCTGGGTCACCTCCGGCTTCGGCTGGCGCGGTTCGCCCTTCACCGGCAAGCGCGAATTCCACAAGGGCCTGGACATCTCCGGCCCGACCGGCACCCCGGTCTACGCGCCCTCGCGCGGGGTCGTGGCCTTCATCGAGCGCGACCCGGCCTACGGCCTCATCGTGAACCTGACGCACGGCTCCGGCCTGGTCACCAGCTATGCCCACCTCTCGCGCGTGGCCATAAAGGTTGGCCAGGTGGTCCAGCGCGGCGAGGTGGTGGCCTACATCGGCGACACCGGCCGCAGCACCGGCCCGCACCTGCACTATGAAGTGCGCATCAGCGGCATCCCGGTGAATCCCATGCGCTACATCCTGAACTAGCACCTCCCCCCACGGCCTGGCACGGCCCCGTCAGGCACGCGCCCGGCCCCACCCTTTCCCTGGACGCCCGCCACAAGCTGGGCTATCCTCACGCGCGGCGTCCGGGCCGGACCGCGTGACCTGCGCGGCCAGTTCCGGCACACCCAGGCGGACGTTCATGGACATCTTCAACTTCGACCCGCGCATGGTCATCAGCTTCTACCTCACGCTGTTCCGCATCAGCGTGGTCCTTTTCGTCATGCCATTTTTCGGCGACACAATACCCAACGTCATCAAGGCGACCCTGCTCCTCGTGCTCACCTTGGCCGTGTGGCCCAAGCTGTCCTTCCCTCCGGAGCTGTTCCCGGGGAACCCGGCCATGCTCGTGCCCATGTTCGCGGGCGAGATCGTGCTCGGCATGACGCTCGGCATCGTCGTGCGCATGCTCATCGCGGCCGTGCAAATCGGCGGCGCCATCATCAACTTCCAGATGGGCTTCTCCATGGTCAACGCCATCGACCCCCTGACCGGCCAGTCCGAGCCCGTGACCACGCACTTCATCTACATGTGCACCATGCTCACCTTCCTGGCGCTCAACGGGCACCTGAACCTCATCCAGGCGCTGGGCAGCAGTTTCGACCTCGTGCCCCCGGGCGGGCTCTTTTTGACGCCCAAGCTCATGAACGAGGTCATGTACTTCTCCAAGGAGATGTTCGTCCTTGGCGTGCGCATCGCGGCGCCCGTGATCCTGGCCCTGTTCCTGGTGGACCTGTCGCTCGCGCTGATCTCCAAGATGGCGCCGCAGATGAACGTCATGACCATGGGCTTTCCGCTCAAGATCATGGTCGGCTTCCTGTTTTTGACCTTCATCATGGAGCAGATGACGGAATACATCACGAACTTCATTCAATCCATGGACATGGTCTTCCTGCACATCATGAAGATCGGCGTGATACAACCCTAGGCCCCGGCCAGGAACACACGGCATGTCCAGAGAAGATCCAAGCAGAACAGAGAAGGCCACGCATAAGCGTGTCAAAAAAGCGCGCGACGAAGGCAGCGTGGCGCGCTCCGGCGAGGTCAGCACCGTGTGCGTGCTTTTGGCCTCAGTGGTCTCCCTGCGCTACATGGTCGGGTTCTACCTCAAGAACTTCGACGAGATGTTCAACTGGTTCTTTGTGGAAGCCATCAGCATGGAGCTGAACCGGCAGTCCGTCTACCGCATGTTCATCTGGTCGCTGTTCAAGATGGCCCTGCTGGTCCTGCCCTTCATGTGCATCATCGCCCTGGTCGCCTACACCAACATACGTCTGCAAGTGGGCAAGCTCTGGACCTTCAAGTTCAAGTGGGACCGCATCAACTTCAACATCCCGGCCGCGCTCAAGAAGCTCATGGTCAGCCCGGACGCCCTGGTGCGCCTGGGCCGCAGCCTTCTCCAGGCCACCATCGTCGCCATCGCCCCGTACCTGGTCATCAAGCAGGAAATGCCGAACCTCATGCCCCTGTTCCACCAGAACGTGCTCGGCATCTCCTCGTACATGCTCCTGGTGGCCTACAAAATGTTCTGCTACGCCCTGGTGCCCATGATCCTCATGGCCATTGCCGACCTGTGGTGGACGCGCTACCGCTACAACGACAACCTGATGATGACCAAGGAGGAGGTCAAGGACGAGCGCCGCCAGGCCGAGGGCGACCCGGAAATCAAGGCCAAGCAGCAGCGCAAGTTCATGGAATTCATGTCCATGCGCCTGAGCTCCAGCGTTCCCAAGGCCGACGTCGTCATCACCAACCCCACCCACTATGCCATCGCCCTGCGCTACGACCTGACCGAGGCCCCGGCGCCCATGGTGCTGGCCAAGGGCGTTGACGCAATAGCAAAGAAAATAAGAGAGTTGGCCATAGAGAACGACATCCCTCTCGTTGAAAATCCACCGCTGGCACAGGCTTTGTATAAGCAGGTGGAAATCGGCGAGACCATCCCCGAGGAGATGTACCAGGCTGTGGCCGCAATTCTGGCCAGACTGGCTAAGTTCAAGGCCCGCAAGGGCTAACTCCTCCCTCCGGGCGATGCTCTCCTCCGCGTACAAACCGCAGGGAGCGTCAAGATTATGGCCACCACCAAAGGCAAATTCGCCAGCATAGACATCGACTACGCCCAGTTCGCCAAGCAGGGAGACATTCTTCTCGCCGTCGGCGTGGTCACCGTGCTGCTGATCATGCTCGTTCCCACGCCGACCATCGTGATCGACTTCATGCTGACCTTCAGCATCGCCATCAGCCTCGTCATCTTGATCACCAGCATGTTCCTGGAATCGCCGATGGAATTCTCCATCTTCCCGTCCCTGCTCCTGGTGACCACCCTCATGCGGCTGGCGCTCAACGTGGCCTCCACCCGCCTCATCCTCATGCACGGCCACGAGGGCACCTCGGCGGCGGGCAACGTCATCCAGAGTTTCGCCGAGTTCGTGGTCGGCGGCAACTACGCCATCGGCATCGTCATTTACTGGATTCTGTTCACGATCAACAAAACCGTCGTCGTCGGCGGCATGTCGCGCATCGCGGAAGTCGCAGCCCGCTTCACCCTGGACTCCATGCCCGGCAAGCAGATGGCCGTTGAGGCGGACTTGAACGCCGGGCTCATCGACGAACCCGAGGCCACGCGCCGCCGCGAAAAGATCCGCAAGGAATCCGACTTCTACGGCGCCATGGACGGCGCGGGCAAGTTCGTCTCCGGCGACGTCAAGGCCAGCGCCATCATGCTGGTGATCAACCTGGTGGGCGGCTTCTTCATCGGCGTGTTCCAGAAGGACATGAGCTGGATCGACGCCGCAAAGACCTTCACCATGCTGACCATCGGCGACGGCCTGGTGGCCACCATTCCCTCGCTCATCACCGCCACGGCCACGGGCATCATCGTGTCCCGCGCCGCCGCAGAGGCCAAGATGGGCGAGGAATTCCTCGGCCAGCTGACCTTCCACCACCGCGCCCTCAAGCTCGTGTCCGGCATCCTGCTCGTCTTCGGCCTGATCCCGGGCCTGCCCACCCTGCCCTTCCTGTTCTTCGCCGGGCTCGTGTACTGGATCGCCCGCATATCCGAGCGCACCCGCCCCGAGCACGAGGCCAAGATCAAGTCCGAAAAGGACAAGGCCAAGGGCGGCGCCTCGCAGCTGGACACCCCGGAAGAGGTGCAGTCGCTGCTGCCGCTGGACCAGCTGGAGCTGGAGGTCGGCTACGGGCTCATCCCGCTGGTGGACGAGGAGCAGAACGGCAACCTGCTCTCGCGCATCCGCTCCATCCGCCGCCAGTTCGCCCTGGACATGGGCGTGGTCATCCCGTCGCTGCACCTGCGCGACAACCTGCAGCTCAAGCCCGGCGAGTACCGCATGCTGGTGAAGGGCAACGCCATCGCCTCGGCCGAGATCCTCATCGACCACTTCCTGGCCATGGACCCCGGCGACGCCAAGCACCGCATCGAGGGCGTGGAGACCGTGGAGCCCGCCTTCAACCTGCCTGCCGTCTGGATTCCGGACGTGCAGCGCGAGGCCGCCATGCTGGCCGGCTACACCGTGGTCGACCCGTCCACCGTGATCGCCACGCACCTGACCGAGGTCTTCCGCCGCAACCTGCAGGACTTCCTGGGCCGCCAGGAGGTGCAGGACCTCCTGAACAATCTGGCCAAGCGCGCGCCCAAGGCCGTGGAAAATCTGGTGCCGAACATGCTGCCGCTCGGCACCGTGCAGAAGGTGCTCCAGAACCTGGTGCGCGAGGGCGTCAGCATCCGCGACATGATGACCATCACCGAGGCGCTGTGCGACTACGGCCCGGCCATCCAGGACGCGGGAATGCTCACGGAGTACGTGCGCGCCCGCATGGGCCGCACCATCGTCAAGAATTACATGGCCAGCGACGGCAGCCTGCCCATCATGACCCTGTCCGGCGAGATTGACGAACTCTTGACGACAAGCGTGCGCAGCAGCGACCAGGGCGGCTACCTGGCCCTGGAGCCGGGCAAGGCCCAGCAGGTCATCAAGGCCATCTCCACGGCCCAGGACAACACAGCAGGCACGGACGGGCAGCCGGTTCTTCTGACCGCGCCGCAGATACGGCCGCATCTGGCCCAATTGTTGCTTCGCTTCCTGCCAACCATGCCTGTGGTATCACAGGCGGAGATACCGGCAGATATCCGAATCCATTCACTCGCCACTGTGAAGCTGGGCTGATACCATGCAAGTAAAAACATTCAAGGGCTCGGATACGCAGACCGCCCTGGCGCGGGTCAAGGCTGAACTGGGCGACGACGCCATCATCCTGAACACCAAGACCGTGCGCACCGGCGGCGGAAAGACCTGCGAGATCACCGCGGCCGTTGACCCCAGGGCGGCCAGCCCCAAGACCCGCAACGGCAACGGCCAGGGCTCCGCCCAGGGCGATCCAGGCGGCTTCGTGCCCATGCAGGACACCAATCCCTCGGACTGGACCTGCGAGTGGCGGCAGATCAAGGACCATCTGATGGCCCTGGTGAAGCCGCAGATGAACATGAACGACCTGGCCCCCAGGCAGCGCGTGGCCCTCCAGTATCTGGAGCGCGAAGAGGTGGACACCCAGGTCATGCTCAAGGTCTTCCTCGACCTCAAGGCCAACGCCGACCGCCCCATCCTCCCGGTTCTGGAGTCCGTGGCCCCCTGTTACGGGTTCGGGTCAAAAAAATGGCTCCAGAAGATCCACATCTTCGCCGGGCCGCATGGCGCTGGCAAGACCTCCTGCCTGGTGCGCCTGGCCCTGCGCGAAAAACAGCTCAAGCCCAAGTCGCGCATTTGCGTGGTGGCCTCGGACGAGGGCCAGGGCAAGGGCAGGCTCGTGCTGCGGCACTATGCGGACCTCTCGGGCCTGGCCTTCCGCGAGGCGGGCAGCGCCGAGGAGATGGAGGCCCTGCTCAAGGAGTCGCACAAGTTCGACATGATCCTCATCGACCTGCCCGGCCTGTCCGGCAAGGCCACCCTGGGCGAGCGCCTGGACGACCTGGGCCTGACCGACAGCCGAGACATGGCCGCGCACCTCGTGCTCGCGCCGTACTTCAGCGCCAGCCAGTATGCGGAGATCGCCCGGCGCTACGGCTGCCCACAGCTGAAAAGTCTCATCTGGACGAAACTGGATGAAGCCTGTACCTTTGGCGCACTGCTCAACATGGCGCGGCTGACCGAGCTCCCCGTATCCGCCCTGTCCTTCGGCGCGGGGCTCAAGAACACCATCACCCCCGCAGTCAGCGAGATGTTGTGGCGGCTCATCTTCAAGCACACCCTGCCCGGCGCGACAGCCGAGCGGAATTGATAGCGAGGCAGGCAATGACAAGCTCTCTTCCCCTGGTCTTCTCGGTCACTTCCGGCAAAGGCGGGGTCGGCAAGACGAACATCTCGGTGAATCTGGCCTACGCGCTCACCCGCATGGGCAAGCGCGTGGTCATCCTCGACGCCGACCTGGGCCTGGCCAACGTGGACGTGATCATGGGCATAGCGCCCAAGCTCAACCTGTTCCACCTTTTCGCCGAGGGCATGACCCTTGAAAAAATCCTCTGCGACACGCCCTACGGCTTCCGCATCCTGCCCGCCGCCTCCGGCGTCAGCGACATGGTCAACCTGAACACGGGCCAAAAGCTGGACCTGCTGGAGGCCATGGATTATCTGGAGGGCGGCATCGACCACCTCATCGTGGACACCGGGGCCGGCATCAACGACAACGTGCTCTACTTCAACATCGCGGCCAGCGAGCGCCTGGTGGTGCTGACCACCGAGCCCACCTCGCTGACGGACGCCTACGCGCTCATCAAGGTGCTCAAGCTGAAGCACGGCGTGGACCGTTTCCGCGTGCTGGTCAACATGGCGCGGGACGAAAAAACAGCCAAGGAGATCTTCACCAAGCTCTATAAGGCCTGCGACCATTTTTTAAGTGGCGTATCCCTTGATTTTGTGGGCTTCATCCCGCAGGATGCGGCAGTGCGCAAAGCCGTCATCGCCCAGACGCCGTTCACGCATTTAACCCCTGATTGCCCCGCAAGCCGGGCCATCGCTCAGGCAGCGGCCAAGATAACCAGCTGGAAAGTCACGGCGAAGGCAGATGGAAATATTAAATTCTTCTGGAAAAAGCTCCTCTTCCAGGAGCAATCCGTGGCGTGACCTGGAATCGGGTACGGTTGCCTGGCCGCAATTTCCACCGCGCGACCAGGAAAACATTGTCCGCCATTACGCCCCGAAGATCCGCATCCTTGCGCTCAGGATGAAGAACAAGCTGCCACAAAGCGTGGAGCTTGGTGAACTCATCAGCGCCGGGAGCATTGGCTTGCTTGACGCTTTGGGCAAGTTCCGCCCGGAGCTGGGCATCAAGTTCGACACCTATGCGGAGAACCGCATCAAGGGCGCCATGCTCGACGAGCTGCGCCGCATGGACTGGTTCTCGCGCGGCATGCGCCAGAAGGTGAAGATGCTCGACGAGGCCATGCGCCAGATCGAACACGAAACAGGCTCCACTGCAACGCAGGAGCAGCTGAGCACCAAGACCGGGCTTTCCTCGCGTGAGGTGCAACAAGGCCTTGAGGCCCTGCAAAACCAGTTGTGCGTCAGCCTCGACGCGTTCCAGGAAAATTTCGTCGGCACCCGCGAGTCGCTGTCCGAGAACGAGCCGTATCAGTCCACGGCATTCCAGGAAATGGTTGACAAGATTGCAGGGCTCATAGAAGAGTTGACTCCTAGAGAGAAGCTTGTCATATCACTCTACTACGGTGAAGAATTGAACATGAAGGAGACCGCCCAGGTCATGGACATCACCGAGGGCCGCGTCTCTCAGTTGCACTCACAGGCCTTGGCCAAGCTCCGCGACAATTTCCGGCGGCGCTACGAAAACGCTGATTGATTCAGGAGGAGAATAGTATGCCTGCGGACAAGAATATGCGTATCCTCATCGTCGACGATTTTTCCACCATGCGCAAGATCATCAAGAACATCCTCCGCCAACTCGGCTTCAACAACGTCACCGAGGCGGACGACGGCACCACGGGTTGGGAAGTCCTCAACCGCGACAACATCGACTTCATCATCTCCGACTGGAACATGCCGCAGATGACCGGGATAGAGCTCCTGCGCAAGGTGCGCTCCAGCGAGGAATACGCCAGCACGCCGTTTCTCATGGTCACGGCCGAGGCCCAGCAGGAGAACATCATCGAAGCTGTTCAGGCCAAGGTTTCCAACTACATCGTGAAACCGTTCACCCCGGAGACCCTGGGCCAGAAGATCGACAAGATCTTCGCCGCTTAAGGCCTAACCCTTTAATGGGGGGGCATGCTCGACATGGTTCCAGATCCGTCTAAGGAGGCAAGACCGGCAGGCGCAGGCAAACCTGACAACAATGATGTCATGCTGGACACCAGTGAACCCTCGCGCGCCGCGCAGAAGGTCGACCTCGACCTGGACGACGCGCCCTTCCTTGAGGAAGAGGAAGAGGTCAAGCCGGAGGCGCCAAAACCAAAGAAGGAAGTAAGCCTCGCCGGGGACGAGGCGGAAAAACCGGCCCCCAAAGACCGGAAAAAGCTCATCATCATCGGCGCAGCAGCCCTGGTCCTCGTGCTGGCGCTCGGCCTTGGCGCAAAATTCCTCTTCTTCAAGGGCAAGGCCCCACCCGCCGCCGACAAGGCGTCCCAGTCAGCCGCACAGGACAACAGCACACAGGCCGCTGCGCCCGAGCTTCCGGAGATCCAGGTGCGCATGGAGCCGTTCTGGGTGGAGCAAAAAGGCGAGGGTGACGAGGTGCGCTTCCTCATTGCGCGCATCCTGCTGAGCACGCGCGAGGACAGTGTCGCCAAGGAGTTTCAGTCGAGGATAATGCAGGCCAGAAACGCCGTCTTCTACTACCTGAAGAATAAAGATGTGCAATTTTTGGCCGATGAGAAGAACGCGGAGAAGATGAAGTCGGAGCTGCTCATGGTCGTCAACCAGTATGTCAGCGACGGCAAGTTCGACACCCTCCTGTTCGAGGAATATGTGGTGAAATGACATGGCTACCACGCCGCTCGACCTGCCCATCCTGATCTCGCAGCTGCCCAACATGCAGCAGATGGCGGGCTCGCACATCATTCCGCAAGACGCGCAGCAGGCCCTCTTCGGCCAGATGGTGGCCGACCAGCAGCGCAAGGTCGAGCAGACCGTCCAGGAAGTGGAGAAGAAGGAGAAGCTGGAAGCCATCAGCCAGGAGGCCGGCGGCAAGAACTCCTCGCCGGGCTATTCGCGGCAGCGCCGCAGACCGCCGCCGGAGACGCTGCCGGAACCCGACACCCAGTCGTCCAACGCCTCGCCCTGGGCCGGCAACATCATCAACGTGAAGATTTGACTCCTGCCAGCCCCCTACCTGGGATTTTTGCGGTCTTCCTCCTCCTCTTCCTCCAGCTCCTCCTTTGACGGATAGCGCCCGGTGAACCAGTATTCGAGCCACCTCCGCCCCCGTCTGCGCACTGCCGGTTTTCCTGGCTTGTCCTTGAGCCTGTCGACGAAAATGGCGAGGAACAGTCCAAACGCGAAGACGACCAGAGCGAACCACCAGTTGTTCATCTTTCCCCCGAGCGCGAGCAGCTTTGTCTCTTCCAGCTGTTCCCTGCGTACGGCGGATCTTCTGAAAATGCGAGAGATTTTATGCGGCCGCCGCGATGGCATTGCCTCTGCGCCCGGGAATGTGCATAATGCATGAGCGGACACGGCGCCTGGCCTGATTTCCGCCACCACAAACACAGGAAGGAGGAAGAGTGCCCATACCGAGCGATTACACACTGTTCAGCGGCGGCGCCCAGGGCGCCGAGGCCGAGTTCGGCAAGCTGGCCGAGAAGGTCGGCGTCCAGGAGGTCAATTTCTCCTTCGAAGGCCACAAGATCGAGCGCACACGCGGCCTGCGCATGCTCACCACCGAGGAGCTCATGCGCAAGGACGTCAGCCTGACCTACGTGTCCAAGCTGCTGGACCGCAACTTCAGCAACGCCCCGCACATCCGCATGGTCATGCGCACCATCATGTACCAGGTCGACGCGGGCCTTGAGGTCTTCGTCATCGGCAACATCCTGGAAAACGGCACCGTCAACGGCGGAACCGGCTGGGGCGCGGAGTTCGCCAAGATCTGCAACAAGCCGCTCTTCGTCTTCGACCAGGTGAAGAACGGCTGGTTCAGCTTCGCCCACGGCAAGTGGAACCCTGCCGCAGCGCCGGTGATCACCAGGACCCATTTCACGGGCACGGGCACGCGCTTTCTGGAAGACAGCGGCCGCCAGGCCATTGCCGACCTTTTCGCGCGTTCCTTCCGCGCCACGGTCTAGCTTTCCCCGCCGCGCAGCGGGCGGTTCCGGCGTCGAAACCGGAATCGCCCGCTGTCCGCGCGCATTGATTTTCCGCACAAAACCGTGCATCCCTACTCCATGGACGGGCCTCCTGCCCGGCCGCACAGCCAAACACACGGGTGCCCCATGCAGATCACCGCGTTGCTGCTTCTGGCCCTCACGGTCACCGAACTGGCCCTGCTCTTCGTGGTCATCATCTTCTATCTGCGCCTGCGCAAGTCCGAAACGCTCATCGCGCGCATGCAGACCAGGCAGGAGGAGTTCTTGAACAAGCTGCGCGCCAACGCCCAGCTTGAGCAGGAGCTTGTGGACAGCTTCGAGCGCAGGCAGGACGAGCTGTCCCGGCTCGACGGCCAACTCACCGAGCGTGTGGTCATCTTGAACAAGCTGCTCAAGCAGGCCGACGAATACGCCCGCTCACCGCAGTTCCTGCGCCAGGTCATCATCTCCGGCAACCGCCAGGGCAAGTCGCCCAAGGAACTGGCCAAGACCACGGGTCTGTCCGTGGACGAGGTCGAGCTCATCATCGACCAGAACATGTAGGCCGACATGCGCATCAGGGGCTACGGATCGGGCGGGCCGGGCCAGCAGGGCAAGTCGGCCTACGGCCGCGAACGCGCCGACGCCTTCCGAGCCCGGCACAGCATCGGCGAACGCCTCAAGGGCCGCGTGCTCCGGCGCGACCCCTCGGGCCTGTACTGGGTCCAGGTCGGCGGCGAGGAGCTCCTGGCCCGGCTGGAGCTCGACACCGAGCCCGGCGACACCCTGCTGTTCGTTGTCCGCACCCTGGTGCCGGAGATACGCCTCCAGGCCCTGCAGGGCGATGCGCCTCAGGATGACCTGCCCGGGCTGGTGCAGGCCTTCCGCGCCGTGCGCGAAATCTTCGAGACCCAGGCCTCGCCCCTGCTCCAGGCCCTCGCCGCAATCCCGCCCCTGCTCGCCCAGCGCCAGGAAGCCTTCGCCACCGCCCTGGCGGACGACGCCGAGGCCGCCGCGCTCCACGGCCAGGCCCAGGCCCTGCTTGAGCGCATCAACCAGGCCCTGCCCCCAGGGCATGGCGGCACGGCCCTGTACGAGCCTTGGCTGCTGCCCGATGTCAGGCGCCAGGAGATCGTGCGCCGGGGAAGCGGCGGCGGCTTCGCCGAGGCCTCCCTCAGCGGCCGCATGGCCGGGTGCGGCGGGCTGGAGGTCCGGCTCATGTCCCGCTCGATGGATTGCAGCCTGCGCGTGCTGGCCGAGCGTCCGGACCAGACCGGGCCGCTGCAGGTGGAGCTGGCCGCCCTGCTGCGCGACGGCCTGCATGTCGAACCGCAGTTCCTGGGCGTGGCGCGGCTGGCGGCAGGCGCCGGGGCGGGCGTTTTGGCCGAACTCCTGGGCGACGCCCCGCGCTGGGCCTCGGGCGGGCTCAACACGCGCGTCTAGACGCCGCCTGCCTCTCCCCCTTCCTTCCCCCCTTCCGGCAACAACAAAAAACGCCCCGGAGGGCGTTCGTCATGGCGGCGTGAGGCTGTCGGTCAGGCCAGGGCAGGCTGTCCGCGCAGGCCTTTCAGGCCGTCGCGCGCGGGAACCACAACAGGAACGGTATGCGGCGCGGACTCCGGCAGGGCCAGGGTGCGCTCTTCCAGATACTCGCCGGCATTGTCCTCGACAAAGCGCAGGAAGGCGTTGTTCATGGCGTGTCCCGAGGCGTAGACCTCGAAGCGGCCCTGCAGGGGCAGGCCCATGACAGCCATGTCGCCCACGAAGTCCAGCATCTTGTGGCGCACGAACTCGTCGGGGTAGCGCAGGCCGTCGGTGTTCAGCACGCCAAACTCATCCAGCACCACGGCGTTGTCCAGGGTGCCTCCCAGGGCCAAGCCGTTGGCGTGCAGATACTCCACCTCGCGCAGGAAGCCGAAGGTGCGGGCCTTGGCCAGGTCGGCCGCAAAGGCGTCCGGGGTCACTTCCATGCTCAGGTTCTGGCGGCCGATGAGCGGGTGGGCGAAATTGATGGTGTAATCCACGAGGAAGCCGTCGTGGGGGAAGGCCTTGATGTACTTGCCGTCCTGCTCGAAGGACAGGGGGCGGGTGACGGCCAGGACCTTGCGGGCCTTGTTCTGGCGGCGCACTCCGGCCTGGTTGAGCAGGTAGACGAAGGAGGCGGCGCTGCCGTCCATGATGGGCAGCTCGCGGCCCTGCACCTCGATGCGGATGTTGTCGATGCCCATGCCGCGCACGGACGCGAGCAGGTGCTCCACCGTGGCGATTTGGTCGTGGCCGTTGCCCAGGCTGGTGGCCAGGCCGGTATCCACGACGAGACGTGGCTTGGGGCTGAGGAAGGAGGTGCCCGATCCGCTACGCAGGGCAAAGAGGATGCCCGTGTCTTCGGGCGCGGGGCGCAGCACGAGTTCCACCTTCCTGCCACCATGCAGGCCGATTCCCGTGCAGCGTACCGTATTGCGGATCGTGGTCTGATGCATAAGGCCTCCGTCAGACCCGCTAATGCATACGTGATGCCAATCGCTATAACGTTGCAAATATTTAATCTTATTGGATATTATTAATCAGGAATTTGTCCTGGGTGTGCCGTTCGCGCCACAAGGTGCAGGGATGCAACAAACAAAGGCCCAAGTGTGGCTTTCAGGCGGCAGGACAATGGGCGCGCAGCACCCGGTCCAACCCGGCGTAATCGCGCAGGATCACGGGCTGGACAAAGCCCGAGGCGGGATCGTTGAAGAGCTCCAGCACCGCCCTGCCCTGGCCGGAGCCGAACTCGCAGAGCAGCACGCCGCCGGGCTTGAGCGCCCGGGCCGCCCCAGGGGCCAGGCCCCGGATGTGCGCCAGGCCCGCGTCCGGGCTAAGGAGCGCGATCTGTGGCTCAAACTCGCGCACCTCAGGGCTCAAGAGCGCATACTCGTCTTCGGTGACGTACGGCGGGTTGGCGACGACAAGGTCGAGGGATCCGGGCGCAAGCTCAAGGGTGGTGAAGTCGGCGCAGAGGAACTCCAGGCGCTCGGCCACGCCATGTTCGCAAGCGTTGTGGCGCGCCACGTCAAGGGCTTTGGGGCTCAGGTCCACGGCAATGCCGCGGGCATTGGGGAACACATGCGCCAGGCTCACCGCCAGCGCGCCCGACCCGGTGCCGAAATCGGCGAAGCGCAAGGCGGCAGGCGCCGGAAAAAGGCGCAGCGCCTCCTCGACGATAAGCTCCGTGTCCGGGCGCGGGATGAGCACTTCCGGGGTGACGCGGAAGGCCAGGCCGTAGAATTCCTTCTCGCCAAGCAGGTAGGCCACGGGCTCACCCTTGGCGCGGCGATCCATCAGGGAGCTGAAGGCGTTCAGTGGCTGGCCCTCAAGCGGGTCCCTGGCGCGCAGGATGAGCCCCAGGCGCGTTGTGCCCAGGGCTTTTGCGGCCAGAAGCTCGGCCGAAAGGCGCGGGGCGTCCAGGCCGAGAGCTGAAAGCTCGGCCGTCGCGGCGCGCAGGGCCTCGGCGATGGTGGGAGGAAAAGGGTCGCGCCCGGCCACGGGGCTACCCGCCAGAGGCCTGCTGCTTCAGGGACTCGGTCTGGTAGTGGCTGGTCAGGGCCTGGATGAGCTCGCCGATGTCGCCTTCCATCACCGCGTCAAGCTTGTACAGGGTCAGGTTGATGCGGTGGTCCGTGACGCGGCTCTGGGGGAAATTGTAGGTGCGGATGCGCTCGGAGCGGTCGCCGGAGCCGACCTGGGCGCGGCGGATGTCCGTCTCCACGGCCTTGGCCTTCTCCTGCTCCTGGGCCAGCAGGCGCGAACGCAGGACCTTCATGGCCGAGGCCTTGTTCTTGTGCTGCGACTTCTCGTCCTGGCACTGCACCACCAGGCCCGAGGGCAGGTGGGTGATGCGCACGGCGGACTCGGTCCTGTTGACGTGCTGGCCGCCCGCGCCGCTGGCGCGGAACACGTCGATGCGCAGGTCCTCGGTGCGGATGTTCACGTCCACCTCCTCGGCCTCGGGCATGATGGCCACGGTGACGGCGGAGGTGTGGATGCGGCCCTGGGCCTCGGTGGCGGGCACGCGCTGCACGCGGTGCACCCCGGCCTCCCACTTGAGCTTGCTGTACACGCTGGCTCCGGAAACGGAGGCGATGACCTCCTTGTACCCGCCGGTGTCCGTGGGGCTGGCGTCCAGAAGCTCCACGCGCCAACCCGCGCGCTCGGCGAAGCGGGAATACATGCGGAAGAGGTCGGCGCAGAACAGGGCAGCCTCTTCGCCGCCGGTGCCCGCGCGGATCTCCAGGATGCTGTTCTTGTCGTCCAGCGGGTCCTTGGGCAGCAGGAGAAATTTCAGCTCGACGTCAAGTTCCTCCAGGCGGGCCTTGATGCCCTCGCTCTCGGCCTCGGCCATTTCGCGCATCTCGGGATCGGCATCCTCAGGAGCTCACGGTTTTCGGGCCAGTTCCTGGCTCAGGCGCTTGTACTCGCGGAAGGCCTTGACGATGACGCCAAGGTCGGAATGGCTCTTGGCCACTTTCCGGTAGCGCTCCTGGTCGGCCAGGACCTCGGGCGCACCGAGCTCGCGCTCCAGATCCAGAAAGCTGTGCTCGATCTCTTCGAGTTTGGCGAACATCAGGGACATCCCTCCTCGCTCACGGCGCACTTCAGCGCGGCCATGGCCACTTCGATCTGGCTGTCGTCGGGCTCCTTGGTGGTCATCATCTGGAGCACCAGGCCGGGCCAGCAGAGCATGCGGCAAAAGACGTTGGTGTTGAACTTTCCGGCAAAGCGGATGATCTCGTAGGCGATGCAGCTGATGGGGATCATGAACAGGAGCTTCATGCTCACGATGTACAGATGCTTGAGCAGAAACATCTCGGGCTTGTAGAAGGACAAAATCCAGGGCACCAGGGCCGTGTAGAGCAGGATGCTCACGGCCAGGACGAAGAGCAGAAACGAGGTGCCGCAACGCGGGTGCAGGCGGCTGTTGCCGCGCGCAGAGGCAACCGTCACCTCGTGGCCGCTCTCAAAGGCCCAGATGACCTTGTGCTCGGCCCCGTGATACTGAAACACCCGGCGGATGTCCGGCACAAGCGAGATGGCCCCGATGTAGCCCACGAACAGGAGCATCTTGAAGGCGCCATCCCAGGCGTTGAAGCTTAAGGTCTCCACGTCGCCGGAAAGGCCGAGCCACTGCATGGCCACGGACAGGAAATGCGGCAGCACCACGAACAGCCCAAGGGCCACGCCAAGAGCCACGATCATGGTCAGCACCAGGTGCCAAGGCGTCAGCTCACCTTCTCCATCGTCCTCCTCCACGGCCTGCATGGCCGAGAAGTTCAGGGCCTTGATGCCGTTGACCAGGGTCTCCAGGAGCACGGGGAAGCCGCGCAACATGGGCTTTCTCAGGATGGGCGCGGAGGTCAGGCTGAACCACGGGCGCAGCTCCACGAGGATCTCGCCGTCGGGTTTGCGCACGGCGATGGCCAGGCGGTTCTTGGCGCGCATCATCACACCCTCAATGACGGCCTGGCCGCCCACGGTGGTGTTTGCGGAGACAAGGGGGATCAGAGCGCGTCGTTTCAAGAGGCTCACCTCACGGGCTTGGGGGCATGGCCTGCCCCGCATCGTGCCGCCGGAAGATTCGCGGCGGCCCTACCCAGATAAGTCCAGGCGGCTCGAAGTAAAGGCCGGGCAGGCCTGTGGAAACAAGAATGCCTCCATTGGCGATCCAACAGAGGCATTCCGCAGTGCGTGAGTCGTTCGCTACTTCTTGGCTTCGCCGACGTTCCCGTACTTCTTGCGGAAGCGGTCGATGCGGCCGGCGGTATCCACAAAGCGCTGCTTGCCCGTGTAGAACGGGTGACAATTGGAGCAGATTTCAACCGAGAGTTCCTTGCCTTTGGTGGTGAGCAGGGTGGCCTCGTAGCCGCAGTTGCAACGGATCAACGTTTCGTTGACGTTGGGATGGATGTCTTTTTTCATGGCTGTCTCCAGGGTCGTTGTTCACGTGAAGCATCGGCATATACGCCCGAATTTTGCGGAAGGCAAGTGCCCCTGTTCAAATATTTCTCGCCGGGAGGGCCAGGCCCGCCCAGGGGTTCCGGTTGACTTCCAGGCAGGCGGGAGGTAGCGCAAGTGAACGATCATTGCCAGCTAGCGCGCCATACGGGAGTCCGGGTCAACCGGGCTGAGAGGGTCTCTATCCATGCGGGGCCGACCGTTGAACCTGATACGGGTCATGCCGTTGGAGGAAATGGATTCACCCCCCTTTTCCCCACACTCCCGTCCGTTTCAAGCGCCCTGTTTGGTGAAACCCCAGGCCGTCGAAACCCCAGGTCGTTTTGCAACGACGAGGAGCATGCATGACCATCACCACGGTGAACAAAGCCCTCTCCGGCATCCTTGACCAGCACGGCGCCGCCCTTGCCGCCCATGAGCGCATGTCCGAGGCCGAGCTCCGCGCGCGCATCAACCAGGGCACGCTGACGCTCCTGGCCAATCCGGCCCACAAGAACGTCCGGCCCACCCTGATCGGCCAGCCCGCGCGCGTCAAGGTCAACGCCAACATCGGCACCTCGCCCCTGGCCAGCGGCCTGGCCGAGGAGACCGACAAGCTCAAGATCGCCGAGACCGCCGGGGCCGACGCGGTCATGGACCTGTCCACAGCGGGCGACCTCGACGCCATCCGCGTGCGCATGCTCTCCGAGACCCCGCTGCCGCTTGGCACCGTGCCCATCTATGCCGTGGCCGGAGCCTGCGCCAGGGACGGCCGCGACCCCTCGGGCTTCGAGCCGGCCGAACTCATCGACGAGATCAGAAAACAGGCCGAACAGGGCGTGGACTTCGTCACCGTGCACTGCGGCCTGACCAAGCGCGGCGCCGAGCTGGCAATGGACGGCTCACGCATGCTGGGCATCGTTTCGCGCGGCGGGGCCATCCTGGCGCGCTGGATGCGCCGCACCGGGCAGGAAAACCCCCTGCTCACCCATTATGACGAAATCCTGGACATCGCGCGGGAGCACAACCTGGTGCTGAGCCTGGGCGACGGCTTGCGGCCCGGCGCCGGCTGCGACGCGGGCGACCCGGCCCAGTGGGAGGAGGTGCTGACCCTCGGCGTGCTGGCCAAGCGCGCCTGGGCCGCCGGGGTGCAGGTCATGATCGAAGGACCGGGACACGTGCCCCTGCACCTGGTCCAGTCCCAGATCCAGGGCATCAAGCGGGCCACCTTCGGCGCGCCGCTGTACGTCCTGGGGCCGCTGGTCACGGATGCGGCGGCCGGGCGCGACCACATCGCCGGGGCCATCGGCGGGGCCCTGGCCACCCAGTATGGCGCGGACTTCTTGTGCTACCTGACCCCGGCCGAGCACCTCTGCCTGCCGGACGCCAAGGACGTCTACGAGGGCGTGCAGGCCTCGCGCATCGCCGCCCAGGCGGGCGAGGCCGCCCTTGGCCGCCCCTGGGCCGTGGAGCGGGAGAACGAGATGTCCGACGCGCGCATGAAGCTCGACTGGAAACGCATGGCCGACACGGCCCTGGACCCCTGCCTGGTGCGCGCGCGCTCCCAGGGCACGGAGCACGGCAAGGAGTGCGGCATGTGCGGCAAGTTCTGCGCCATCCGCATGGCCGAGCCGGAAGTCTGAAACCGGGGGCCGCGCACGACAGGAAGCAAGGCGGGGGTTGAGAAGCTCCCGCGCAGGACGCAAAAAGGGGCGGAAGGTTGAAACCTTCCGCCCCTTTGCAGTCAAAATCGGCGCCGTGCTTACACGCAGCCGGTGGGCTTGGGCAGGCCGGCCATCTTGCAGGCGCCCTTGCCGGGGCCGGACGGGAACAGCTCGTAGATTTCCTTGAGCTTGTAGCCGGTGACCTTGGACAGGATGCGCACCATGGGGGCGATGCCGTTCTTCTTGTAGTAGTCCTGAAGGAAATCGATGACCTTCTGGTGGCTCTCGCTGATGATGGCGATACCTTCGCTCTCCTTCACGTACTCCACCCACTCGGGGTTCCAGTCCTCGAATTTCAGCAGAAAGCCGTCCTCGTCCACCTCAAACTTGTTGCTCTTGAACTCAACAATAGCCATTCTTCGTCCTCCTCATAGGATCTCAGGGAAGTCGCCAAAGCCGATTGATTCCATTGGAACCGCGCATGGGCCTTGCCCATACTTGCGTGCAAACCGAACTAAAGGATTTCTCCGCCGTGGTCAATACGGTCTGGAAGTATATCCTCCAAACCGGTGGAAATTTATGCACGCCTGGAAAGCAGGAGTTCCTCAAGGTGCTTGCGGGCGTAATCCAGCCCGGAATCCAGGCGCAGGGCGGCTTCCAGGCATTCCAGAGCCTCCGGAAGCTGGCCCAGGAACTTGTGGCACAGGCCCAGGTTGGCCAGATCCGGGGCTGAACCCGAGTCCAGGGCCAGCACGGCGATAAAATCATCCTTGGCAAGTTCGTATGAACCGGCCTTGAAGCGCGCCACCCCCCGCAGGTTGAAATACTCCTTGACCTCGGCGTCCAGCCCGATGGCCCGATCCAGGTGCGCCACGCAGTCCTCCCAGCGGCTGTCCTGGGTCAGGGCGTAAGCCTGGTAGAAGGCGCACATGGCGCGCTCCTCCCGGCCTGGCTGGAGCGGCTCGGCCTGGGCGAAACGCTCCGCCGCCTGGGAGAGGTCGCCCTGGCGCAGGGCCAGCAGGGCCTGGAAGAACGGCAGATAGTAGGCCGTCGGCGCGACCTCGGCCAGCACGGCCAGACCGGCCTCGGCCTCGGCCACTTCGGCCTCCTCGGCCAGCTTGCGGCCCACGAACAGGCCCAGGCTGCGGTTCGCCGTGCGCTCGCGGAAGTCGAAGCCGGGCACGAGGTTGTAGTTGGCCGACACCTGGATGTCGGCGCGGGTGGTGTCCACGGAATACAGGCTGTACCCCTTGGCTCCCAGGCCCTCGGCCAGGCGGGAGAGCTCCACGCGGATGTTGTCGTCCTCCACGCCGGGCAGGGTCGAAAGGTCCACGACAGGACCGGACAAGAGCCAGTCGAACTGCCCCGGGTCCGTGAACTTGCGCAGGCCCGAGGCCTCGTACACCCGCCCGGTCTCGAAGTCCCCGGCCAGCTGCGCGATCTCGGTCACGGCACGCACCGCCGCCTTCACCGGGGAGGCCGAGGTGCCTGCGGTGTACACGATCTCGCTCAGGCCCGGAAAGGTCTTGGGGTCAAAGGCCAGGGCGGCCACGGTGGGCACGGGCAGGCCCAGGGAAAAGTCCTTGAGCACGAGCAGGATGCCGTTCTTGCGGAAGGTTTCGCACAGCTCGCGCAGCACCGGGTCGGTGAGGCCCTCCTGGCTGATGGTGGGCAGTTCGGGCGAGGCGCGGTCGATGACGGCGCAGACGTGCCGCTCCACCAGCTCGCAGGCGCCCTGGAGCACGGACTCCTCGCTGGTGTTCCCGGCGGAAGAGCCGTTGAACTCGTTCAGGGTCTTGAACCAGTCCAGCGGCAGCACCGTGGCCGCGCCCGTGGCCACGTTCAGGGCCGGGCAGAAGCGCCAGCGCACCAGGTCCATGACCCGCCGCGCGCCCGCAGGCGAGAGCTCGTCGCCCACGGAGGCGCAGATCTCGCGGATGTCCATGAGCCGGTCGCCGAAGCGCTCGGCCGCCTCGGACCAGGTGGCGCGCACAAAGTTGGACTCATCCGCCCAGAAACTGAAGTAGCTGAAGCGCTCCACCAGCTCCATGAGCGCCGAGGCCTCGGCCTGCTCCGGGCTTGCGCCCTTGCCCATCTGCTTGCGCGTGGGCATCACCGCCCGCGCCGCCGGGCCG
>Ga0209800_10001585_pt1 | contig 23017 bp, 17 predicted proteins | sample Higcelweek8metaG_FD_187174 | JGI IMG/M metagenome (GOLD analysis project Ga0209800, IMG submission 187174) | Freshwater pond sediment microbial communities from the University of Edinburgh, under environmental carbon perturbations - High... | ecosystem: Environmental > Aquatic > Freshwater >...
GGGCCCGCTGCCTGGGACGCGCTGCCGACCCCCGGCGAGTGCGCCTTTGCCCGCGCGCGCATGGCCGCCAGCCGCCCGGACGCGGTGCTGGTGAACTACATGTACCTGGCCGAGCTGCTGGACCACGCTCCGGCTGGCACGCTGAAATGCGTCCTGACCATCGACGTCTGCTGCCTGCGCCGCGAGTCCTTCTGCCGCGAGGGGCTGGTCCTGGACGGCACGGCCTGGTCGCGCGAGGCCGAGGCCGGGCTCCTGGCCAAGGCCGACCTGCTGGTGGCCATCCAGGACGAGGAGGCCGAGGTCCTCCGAGAGCTGGCCCCTGGCTGCGAGGTCATCACCGCGCCCATCTCCATGACCCCGCGCCCCCTGGGCGGAGGCACGGTGCCTGGACGCTGCCTGTTTGTGGGCAGCGACGCCGACCACAACCGCTTCAGCCTGCTCTGGTTTCTGGACCACGTCTGGGAGCTGGTGCTGGCCGAGCGGCCGGACGCCACGCTTTCGGTCTGCGGCACGGTGAACCACCGCATCTTCCGCTGCTTTCCGGGCGTCACCATGCACGGCCGCGTGGAGGACCTGACCCCGGAATACGCCAAGGCCCAGGCCTGCGTGGTGCCCCTGCGCGTGGGCAGCGGCCTTGAGATCAAGCTGGTGGAGGGCATGGGACACGGCAAGGCCTGCGTGGTCAGCTCGCGGGGCCTGCTGGCCCTGCCGCCGGGCTGCCGCGAGGCCGTGCTGGCCGGAGAGGATGCGCCGTCCTTTGCCCAGGCCGTGCTGCGCGTCCTGGACGACCCCGCGTTGCGTTGCGCCATCGGCGAGGCCGCCCTGGACTGCGTGGCCGCGCACTTCTCGCCCGAGGCCGCGTATGGGCCCCTGGCGGCCAGGCTGAAGCAGGCCGCCAGGTCCTGACGGCTTTCTGACGGCTGACGCCCGCCGACGCGCAGCCGCAGGCGGATGCAGGCGCTGCTCCTTCCCGGACAGCGTCCAGGGATCAAGCCGAATGGGATTTAGGGCGACCCTTCGCCAGTCCGATCAGTCTGGCCCGTCCGCAGACATTTGCAGGCATCTGCTGACATCCGCACCCTGGCCCGGACTGGCTACAGAGCCGCGTTCAGGAGCGGGCCTCGAACATCCAGCGCAGGGTCTCGAACAAGGGGATGGACGGCAGCGGGCCGATGAGCCGCCGCAGCTTTTCGGGTGAGCCCACGAGCCGCCGGACCTCGCTTTTGCGGACCAGGGCCGGGTCGGTCTTGACGGTGATGGCGTACCCGGCGATCTCGGCGAGCATGCCCAGGACCTGGGCCAGGCTGTGGCCCGAGCCGGAGCAGATGTTGACGACCTCGCCCGCCGGGGCCTTGTCCGCCAGGCGCTGGTAGGCCTCGGCAACGGTCCGCACGTCCGAGAAGTCGCGCCAGACCTCGGTGTTGCCCAGCGCGATCTCTGGCGCTCCGCGCCGGAAATGGTCCACGAGCTTGGGCAACACGAACGCCAGGGACTGGCCCACGCCGGTGTAGTTGAATGGCCGCACCAGGGTGATGGGCAGGCGGTCCATCCAGGTCCGGGCCAGGCCCTCCATGGCCAGCTTGCTCGCCGCGTAGTCGTTGGCCGGTTGCGGCGGGACGGTCTCGTCCAGCACCTCCTGCGGCGCGTTGCCGTAGACATTGGCGCTGCTGGCCAAGAGCACGGCCCGCGGCGGACGCTTGAGCAGGGCCAGGGCCTCCAGCAGGTTTTGCGTCCCCAGGACATTGGCCTTGTGAAAGTCTGCGGCGTTGGCGTGGTCCACAAAGGAGACCCCGGCCAGGTGCACCACCACCTCGGGCTCGGCCTGCGCCACGGCCTCTACCGACTGCTCCAGGCTGCCCAGGTCGGCCACAACCACCGGCGCGGACGCTCCGGACGCCACGGACGCCCCAGACGCCTCGGACACCTCCGGCCGCCTGCGGACAAGCCCGACCACCCGGTAGCCCGCGCCTTCGAGCCGCCGCGCCAGATACCCGCCGGTGAACCCGTGGTATCCGGTGACCAGGGCCACGCCCCGGCTAGAACATGAAGCCACGGTCCACCCGCTCCAGATCGGAGGCGACCATGGTCCTGCACAGCTCCTCCAGCGGCACCTGGGCCGACCAGCCAAGCTTGGCGCGGGCTTTGGCCGGGTCGCCCACCAGGGCCTCCACCTCGGCCGGCCGGTAGAATTTCGGGTTCACGCGCACCAGGGTTTTGCCCGTGCGCGCGCAGCACCCGGTCTCCTCCTCGGCCCGGCCATGCCACACAAGCTCCCGGCCCACGGCCTTGAACGCCAGCTCCACGAACTGGCGCACCGTCTCCGACCGCCCGGTGGCCAGGACGTAAGTGTCCGGCTCGGCGGTCTGGAGCATCCGGTGCATGCCCTGGACATACTCCCCGGCAAAGCCCCAGTCGCGCCTGGCGTTGAGGTTCCCGAGTTCGAGGGTGTCCAGCAGCCCCCGCTCGATCCTGGCCACGGCGTTGGTGATCTTGCGCGTCACGAACTCCAGCCCGCGCAGGGGCGATTCGTGGTTGAACAGGATGCCGCTGACCGCGAAGATGCCGTAGGACTCCCTGTAGTTGACCGTTGCGGCGTGGGCGAAAAGCTTGGCCACGGCGTAGGGGCTGCGCGGGTGGAAGGGGGTGTCCTCGCCCTGGGGGGCCGCCTTGGCCAGGCCGAACATCTCCGAGGTCGAGGCCTGGTAGAAGCGCACCCCCCTGTCCACGATGCGCACGGCCTCAAGCAGGTGGAGCGCCCCAAGCCCCGTGATGGCGCTCGTGGCCAGAGGCTGGTCAAAGGACACCGTGACAAAGCTCTGCGCGGCCAGGTTGTAGAGCTCGTCCGCCTTGGAGGACGCCAGCAGGCGGATGCAGGCGCTGGGATCGGTGATGTCGAGCTCCACCAGGGAAAGGTTCGCGTGGGTCTCCACGCCGAGCTCCCGCAGACGCCAGAGGTTGACGGAGCTGGTGCGGCGATACGTGCCGACCACCTCGTAGCCCTGGGCCAGAAGATGTTCGGTCAGGTACGCTCCGTCCTGGCCGGTGATGCCGGTCACAATCGCTTTCATGACGTCTCCAGGGTTCAAAATCCTTCAGGTGCGGGCGGAAAGCCACAGGCCTTGCCACATAGGCTGTCCGAGGCGGCGACGGCCACTTTCCCCGGCATGTCAGCGGCGCTGGCCAGGGGCATTGCAATACTCCTTCCAGAACTCCGCGCTGGAGAGCCGCGCGGCTTCGCGACGCCAGGCGTCCCGCGCCCGCTTCCAGGCTTCGCGGCCGCTCCAGAGATCCTTGGCGAAGCGCAGGGCCAGCTCCCGGCCCCGGGCGCAGTCGATGTCCCTGGCGTAGGAGAAGGCGGCGTCGTGGTGCAGGAACAAAGCCCGGCTGCAGAGAAAATTGTTGCGCCACTGGCCCATGATGCTGACATGCATCGGGTCGCAGCGCAGCAGGTTCCGGTGCAGCAGGTGCCCGCCCAGGGTCAGCCTGCGCACCAGGGTGCGCAGAATGCCGACCTTGGGCGTCTGCTCAAACCCCCAGGTCTCCTGCGGGGTGAACGGCTTGGTGTTGTCATCCAGGGCCTTGGCCTCGGCCAGGAGGCTCTCGATGAGCGCCTCGGGGTCGGTGTGGGTGAACAGCCCGGGGCCGCGCAGGAAGTCCTCGAAACCGCGCAGCAGCATGAGCACCATGCCGTAATTGAACTTGCACAGGTCTATTTCGACCTCCGCCACCAGGGCGCGCACGATGTCCAGATACGAGGACTCGCCGTACAAGGCGTCGATGACCAGCATGTTGCGCACGAAGAAGTACCTCTTCGCGCAGCTGATCTTGCTGTAGAACGGCTCGTGCCAGACCCCCACGCCAGGCATGGGCAGGATCCGGACGCCCATCTTGCGCGTCAGGCGCAGCCCGAACTCGATGTCGTCGCCGATGATGAAGAAGGGCAGGGCCAGGCCGCCCTTGGCGGCATAGCGCGCGGGAAAGGCGAAGTACCACCAGGCCCCGTAGTCGGCGCGCTCGTCCAGCAGCAGGGTGTTCAGCGCGCCTGCCTGCTCCAGGCACAGGCCGCGGCCAAGGCCAAGGATCTTCAGCGGGGCCTCGCCCGGCACGTCCGTGCCCCGGCCATAGAGCGCCCCGGCCTCGAAGTGCTGGTGCGGCTTCTGCAGGTCGAGCATGGCCCCGGCCAGGGCCACGGGCTGGTCCGAATGCTCGTAGAAGCTGATGGTGCGCAGCACGGCCTCGGAGTCGCATTCGATGTCGTCGTCCATGAGCAGGATGTGGCTGCCCAGGTCGCGCTCCAGCACCTCGATCATGCCCCGGCTGAATCCTCCGGCGCCGCCGCAGTTGCGGTTGGCGATGACGGTGACGCGCGGGTCGTCGAATTCCTCCGGGGCCAGGGTGCGGCCGTTGTCCACCACCACCACGGCGGACAGCCGCCCGGCCAGGTCGGCGTCGGCCAGCAGGCCGGAGACCGTGGCCCGCAGGTAGTCCTCGCGCCGGAAGGTGCACAGGACCACGGCCAGGCGCACGGGCCGGGGCTCATGGTCCGTGGCCACATCGCCGCCGAAGAACGCGCCCTCGGACAGGGCGGTGAGGGTGAAATACAGGCGCTGGTTCGGCTCCCCGGGCTCGAACCGGGGGATGGGCGCCAGGACCGGCTCGGAGGGGACGCAGCCGGACAGGGTCTCGCGCCAGACGACCTGGGGCTCCGCCCCGAAACGCGCGCTCCACACGGTGACCTCGAAGTCGCCCGCAAGGGCCAGCCGGAAGGCGTGGTTGCGCGAAAGGCCGTGGCAGCGCTGCAGGAACTCATAATAGCTGTTCAAGTAGCTGCTGGACGAGAGGGTCTGGCCCAGCGCAAAGCGGTAGCAAGGCTGCGGGCCGCCCTGGTCCAGCAGGGCCGTGGAGGTATGGGCGAAGCACAGCGCCCCGGTGGATGACTTCCTCGGGAAGCGGATGCGCTGCAGGGTCTGCATGGTCGTCACCTAGTCCTTGTGCCGCGCCGAGGGCGTTTTTTCCAGATGGGCGCGCGCCAGGCGCACAAGCTCGGAGGATTCCCGGTACAGCCGGGCCTTGTTGGCGCTGGAGTGGTTGTCGCGCTGGCGCTCTCCCGCATGGATGCGGGCGTTGGCCAGGACCTTCGGGCAGTGGATGAAGCGCGCCCCGTTCATGGCGAAGCGCAGGTACATCTCGTGGTCCTGCACGGTCAGGTCCGCGCGGAAGTAGCCGTGGGCCTCGTGCAGCTCCCGCCGGTAGAGCTTGCAGACGCCGCAGAGGTACCAGTTGCAGAAGCAGGCCTCGAAGCTGTAGTCCGGCAGGCTGAAGCGCCTGAGGATGTTGCCCGGATCGTCCACGATGTGCATGTCGGCGTAGGCGAAGTCCGCGCCGGTTTCGTGCAGCAGCGCGGCCAGGTCCGAGAGCATGGACGGCAAAAGCAGGTCATCGGAGGCGATGAAGGTGCACAGCTCGCCCGTGGCGGCCTGAAAGCCCGTGTTCAGGGCGTTGGACAGGCCCCGGTTCGTTTCGTGGGTAATGACCCGCAGCTCCCGGCCGACCCTGGGGTAGCGCGGGTGCAGAGTGCGCAGGACCTCGCCCGAGGCCTCGTCCAGCCCGGAAGCATAGGACGCCGTCTCGTCGGCCACGGCCCGTGCATAGTCGGCGAGCACCCGGGCCGTGTCGTCGGGCGAGCCGTCGTTGACCACGATGATCTCCACCTCGGGGTAGTCCTGGAACCAGATGGCGTCCAGCGTCATGGGCAGGTAGCGGGCCTGGTTGTAGGCCGGGACGATGACCGAGGCCTTCATGGATAGCCCTCCTCGGGGCTGCAGGGCTTCTGGAAGGTCTGGCACCAGTTGATGGTGCCCACATCAAAGAGTTCGGCCTCGCGCCACATCACCGGGTTGTCGAAGGACAAGCCCTGCCAAAAGTACTGCGTGAGGCGGTTGCGAAACGCCACGACGCCGGCGTAGCGCTGTGGATACGGGTACTTCTCCAGGAAGAATCCCAGCCCGTCCGTGGCGGCCACGGAACGCACCGCGCGGGAAAACCTCCCAGCCCCCAAGGCTACGTGTCTCTTCATGTTTCCAGTCATCTGCATTCCATGTCCTGCTGTCATTGCCCTGGATTTTGCTAGCAAGCACCGTGCCGCCCCCTTGACTTACGGCAAAATTCAGAAATAATCTAGAGAACTGCCTCGGCAAGACACCCCGCCTGCCGGGCAAGGCAGGAGGATCGCGGCCGGACGTGGACCCGCGCGGCGGAAAAGCCGTCCGTCCATGCCTTGGCCCGTTTTTTGTAATGCAGTGGCGCACGCCCTGTTGGCAGGGGGCGCACCGGGACACTGGGGAGAGGGAGCGCAATGGCCCTGCCCAAGGTCGGCAAGGATTTCGTGGCCAACCGCAGCGTGGCGCTCCTGGGGTGGGCCCCATGAGCCGGAACTGCGCAGACACGGCCCTCAAGCTGGCGGGCGGGCGGAGGCCCTGTCAACGGCTGGGCCAGCGGGCGTTTCGCGGCGGACGTGACCGCGCGCGACCACAGGCGGCATATTGTCCTGGCCCGTGACCACGGCGGCCCCAGGCAGAACCCGGTCGAGGCCGGGCAGAAATTTCCCGTTTTTTCCGGACTCTACCTGTTTTGTGAAGAGACCGTTGCGGAGAGGAACATATCGTGTCCCGTCATTTCGACTTGTTGCCCACTGGCCCGTTTGTGTTCGAGTTCGCCGGAAACCACTTCCGCACCAAACGTCAAAGACTTTTAATAGCCCGGATGGAGGCCAAGAATGAACACCTTTTTTGAAATGGTCCACACTCCCGCGACCATGACCTTCGGGGAACGCATCCTGCTCAGCTGTGCGGCCTCAAAAGTGGCGGACGGCAGTATTGTCGAAGTGGGAACGCTGCATGGCGGATCAACGCGCATTCTGCGCGATGCCGCGCCCCAGACTCCGGTCTACACCATTGACATCAACAGGTTGCGGCAAGACCTCATCATTCGGGAAAACGAGGCTGTTTTCTTTAACGGGGATGCCCGCGCCTTTTCCAAGGCCCATGCGGACATGCGGATCGGCATGCTGTTCATTGACGGGGACCACTCGTTCCCGGGCGCCCTCAACGATTACCAGCACCTTGCGCCGCTGGTCGCCCAGGACGGCACCATCTGCTTCCACGACACGAACCATGCGCACTTCGGCGTGCACCTGCTCGTCGACACCCTGATCCGCAACGGCAACCTGTCGGAGCATGTGCAGATTGATGAAATCTGTGCCGGTCGGCATGCCCATGCCCGGATTCCGGCCGCCGAAGTCTTTGTGCAGACGCTGTTGGAGCACGGGGAGGCGCATGTTCCTTCCGTGATTTTCGAGCGCTCCCGCGAAATGACCTACAGGAATCACCGTGCGCAGGCGTACTTGAGCGTTCTGGCGGACTTCCGCAGCAACGGCCACGAGCTGCCTGCAAACAGCAAGATCATCGGGAAAGGCTCGAAGGGCCGATTCCTGCAGCGCTACTTCAATCAGCCCGATGCCGCCGTCATCGACTCACACGAAGCCCACGACCGGGACTGCCACTACTACATCTGCAGCCACGAGTTTCCCACCATCCAGCAGTTGCTGTCGAGCAGGGGCGTGCCGACGCGCTACATCCATGTGCTTGACGACTACATCTACTCGCGCCTCGTGCTTGACGACATCACGAAGAACGGCGGCAAGGTGCTCCTCTCGTTTGCCACATCCGAGCTGGAACGCGATATCCTCCAGATGGGGCTGATAGACCAGCCGGACCACATCAAACACATGTTCCACGGAAACGGCTTCTTGCACCTGGTCGCCAGCAGATTCTGGTTCGATTACACCTACGTGTAGGCTCTGGCATAACCGGGCGCGGCGGGTAGCGCCCCTGCCTGGCGCGATGGCGATGCTTTCCGCTTGTACGGCAAGCATCGCCGCGCCGCTCCCCCTGCGGTTTTGCCAACGCTGGGCGCCAAGGCCTCTCACCGTCGAGGTGACTGCGGAAGCGCTCCACCTTGCGCGGGCAGCCCAGGGCCGGAGGCTCAGCCCCGGCCTTCCCGCGCGTGCCAGTCCCAGGCGGTGCGGATGATCTCCCTGATGTCCGTGTACTCCGGCCGCCAGCCCAGCACGCGCTCCGCCAGCCCGGCCCCGGCCACCAGCATGGGCGGATCGCCCGCGCGGCGCGGCGCCATGGCGTGCGGCACGGCGCGGCCCGACACGGCCTTGACCGCCTCCAGCACCTCGGCCACGGAAGCGCCCTGCCCCGTCCCCAAGTTGAAGGCCGCGCAGGGTGCGGAACCGGGCGCGCCGCCAGCCTCCAGGTAACGCAGGGCGGCCACGTGGGCCTGGGCCAGGTCCAGCACATGCACGTAGTCGCGCACCGCGGTGCCGTCCTGCGTGGGATAGTCGTCTCCGAAGACCTTGAGCGGCGGACGCCTGCCCAGGGCTGCCTCCACGGCCAGCGGCAGGAGGTGCGTCTCCGGGTCGTGGTCCTCGCCCAGCCCGCCCTCGGGATCGGCCCCGGCGGCGTTGAAGTAGCGCAGGCACACGGACCCGAGCCCGTGGGCCAGACCGAAGTCGGCCATCATGCGCTCGCTCATGGCCTTGCTCACCCCGTAGGGGTTCATGGGCGCCAGGGGGTGGTCCTCGGTGAGCGGCAGGCTCCGGGGCGGGCCGTACACCGCGCAGGAGCTGGAGAACACCAGCCGCGCGCAGCCGTGGTCGCGCATGGCCTCCAGCAGGTTGAGGGTGCCTGCGGCGTTGTTGCGGTAATACTTGCCGGGGTCGGTGACGGACTCGCCCACATAGGTGAAGGCGGCAAAATGCAGCACGGCCGCCGGGCGGTACTCCGCAAAGGCGCGGTCCAGGGCGGCGCGGTCCTGGATGTCCGCCTGGACAAAGGGCCCGAAGCGCACGGCCCACTCGTGGCCGTAGACCAGGTTGTCGAAGGTCACCGGGGTGTACCCGGCCTGGGCCAGGACCTTGCACGCGTGGCTGCCGATGTATCCGGCGCCGCCGGTGACCAGAATGTTTTCAGACATGCGTCACTCGCCTCTGAGGTTATCGTGGGCGGTCCCGGCCTGTGCCCGGCGCGCAGGGGCGGAAGGCTTCGGGGCGCGACACGGGGGTTCTCCTTGACGGCGGCTGGCCGGGCCGTGGCTCTGGAGCCTCATCGGTCGGCCGGGGCTTTTGATTTAGGGCGCCTTCGCACGCTGCGCCGGACCGGCGTCGCCAAGCTCCAGCCTGCGCAGCTCCTCGCCGTTCTGCAGCAGCACCTGCCCCGGCTCGACAGAGACCAGGGTCCAGCCGCGCGCCTGCTCGCCAATGCGCAGGGACACCGCCGATCCGTCCACCTGGAGCATGGCCAGGTGCCGCGCGCCGCCCGCGATGACGCCCACCAGCCGGAAGCCCTCCAGCCCCAGGCGCGGCGCTGTCCGTGCAGCCGGGGAGCCCGTGCGGGCACCCGCCTGGGTGATGGCCTGGGCACTTGGCCGGGTCTTCGCGGCACCGGCTTGCGGCGTCAAGGTTTTGGCCGCCAGGGGGGCGGCCGGGGCCTGGGCGGCGGCAAGGGACGCGCCAGGGGCCGCCTGGGGCGTTGGCGTCGCCGGGCGCACGGCCTGACCCTGCACGCTGGGCCCGCCGGAGAGGGGCGTCGTGGAATTGACCCCGGCGTTGGCAGGGGCGGGCGAAGTCGCGCCTTGCGGAAGCGCACCCTGCGGCGTCAGGCTGGTGTCGGCCTGGGCAAAGGCGGCCTTGGCCTTGGCCGGGGCGTTGGCGGGCGGCGGGGCCGCAGCCTCGGGCGCGGCGATGGGCACGGGCGGCTGCCCCAGGGGGTAGAACGGTGTGCTCTCAAGCTTCAGCACGTTGCGCTCCAGGATGATGCGCACGGGCGATTCCTCGCCGTAGGCCTGGCCCTGGGCGCGCAGCGTCTCGGGCGGGCGCAGGAAAGGCGCGGGCCGAGGCACGAAGCTCGTGGCCAGGTAGGCCAGGCCCAGGCCGATGGCGGCAGGCAGGGCCAGCTTGGGCAGCGTGCGCCAGACTATCCGCATGGCTCCTTCCCGCCTCCGCCCAGGGCCTACCCGGCCAGGGCGCCGACGATCTCCTGCTGCGCCTCCGCCGTGAGGTAGGGGTGCATGGGGATGCTGAAGATGCGCGCGGCCAGGTCCTCGCTCACGGGCATGGAGCCGGGCTGGTAGCCCAGGTTGGCAAAGGCCGGCTGCAGGTGCAGGGGCTTGGGATAGTAGATGCTCGAAGGGACCCCGGCCTTGGCCAGGCGGGCCAGCAGCTCCTGGCGCTGGGCGCCGCTTTCGGCCTGGACGCTGTACTGGGCGTAGACCGAGACGCTGCCGCCGGGCACCACGGGCAGGGTCAGGCCGGGGATAGCGCCGAGAAGTTCGGCGTACCGCTTGGCCACGTCCTGACGCAGGCGCACCTCTTCCTCAAAGATCTCGAACTTGGCCAAGAGCACTGCGGCCTGGATGGTGTCCAGCCGCCCGGTGATGCCCAGGCGCACGTTGTCATACTTTTCGCGGCCCTGGCCGTGCACGCGGATGGACCGCAGCATCTCCAGCAGGTCGGGATCGTCGGTGAAGCACATGCCGCCGTCGCCGTAGCAGCCCAGGGGCTTGGCCGGGAAGAACGAGGTGCAGCCGATCTGGCCGAAGGAGCAGGCCCGGCGCGCGGCCCCGGAGGGCTCGCCGGGCAGCTCGACGGTGGCCCCGAAGGCCTGGGCCGCGTCCTCGACGACAAAGAGCCCATGCTCCGCCGCCACGGGCAGGATGGCCTGGTAGTCGGCCAGGAGGCCGAAGAGGTCCACCGGGATCACGGCCCTGGGCGTGAGCTTGCCCGCGTGCTGCGGCAGCGGGTGCAGCGAGGCGTCTCCGCTGCGCACGGCCCGCACGGCCTTTTCCAGCTGCGCGGGGTCCATGTTGCAGGTCGCCGGGTCGACATCCACGAACACCGGGGTCGCGCCGAGCAGCGCCACCACCTCGGCCGTGGCCATGAAGGTGAAGGGCGGGCAGAACACGGCGTCGCCCGGGCCGACCTTGAGGGCCATGAGGGCCATCATGAGCGCATCCGTGCCGGAGGCGCAGCCCACGGCGAAGCGCGTGCCGCAATATCCGGCCAGGCGCTCCTCCAGGCGGGCCACCGCAGGCCCGTTGATGTACGCGCCGGACTCGAGCACGGCTTGGATGCCCTGCCCCACTTCCGCCGCCACGCGACGATACTGGGTCTTCAAATCGATGAAGGGAATGCTCATTGGGTGAATGCCTCCGTCTGCCCCTGCGGCTCCTGGGCCGGGGGCAAAACCTCGTAGATGCGCACCAGGGGGAAGCCCTCGTGCACGAGTTTGAAGTAGCTGGCCACCTCGGCCCGGTTCGGGTCGCCGATGAGCAACTGCACCGCCATGCTGTTGTACGCCTCGTCGTCCATGAGTTTGACGCTCTTGGCCACGTCATTGATGATCAGGTGCGGCGCTCCGGGGTTCACGGGGAAGCCGGCGCGCCGGATGCCGCCCGCCGTGAGCATGTCCACGCTCCTGACAGGGATCGGCTGGCTGCCCGCCCGGAAGAGCATGACCCCGCGGTTCTGGTCCACGGTAAAGGCCTCATCCACAGCCTGGGTCTTGGCGAAGGTCCCGTTTCCGGCCACCACGTCCCAGGTGCCGTAAAAGCCCATCCAGTGCAGCAGGGTCATGGTCTCCCAGCAGACCACCAGGTATTGCGTGGGCGGGCGCTTCATGGGCTGGTCCGAGGCGGCCAGCAGGGCCAGGGACTGCTGCACCTCCTGGGCCGATTGCTTGTCCCAGCGCCGCGCCGGGTCCTGGTCCAACCCCGCGCTCATGTTGATGACCTGGGCGGCCTGGCGGGCGGAGGGCGTCATCAGGGCCAGGGCCGTGGGGTAGATGTCGCGGCCCGCGTGCCTGCCGCCGTCGGTGGGGGTCATGCGCTCCGCATAGTACTGGGTGGCGTAGCCGAAGTCCCACCAGGTCCAGACCGAGGCGTCCTTTGGCGCGAAGGTCCGAAGCTTCATCAGGGCCTCGGCATGGGCCGGGGCCAGCACCGGGGTGGGCGCCAGGTCGCGGTAGCTCACGGTGTAGCCCAGCAGGCAGACCCCGGCCAAAAGTATCTGCACCAGGGTCAAAACGTTCTGGCGCGCCCCGGTGCGGTCCAGGATGGCCTTGCCCAGCCAGTGGACGCCCAGGCCCAGGCCCAGGGCAAAGGACGGCCCCCCGAACATGGCGAAGCGCACGCCCATGAACAGGCTGCCCACGCCCAGGGCCGTAAGCGGCAGCATCAGCAAAAAAGCCGGGCGCAGCGCCAGGATGAGCAGCAGCCCGAGCCCGCCCAGCACGCCTGTCCAGGATGTCACCGAGACCCCGACGAAGAAGTTTGTCCAGTCCACCACGTTCTTGGCTTCGCGGATGCTCTGGGTGATGCCGGGGTAGACGGGGCCGGGGAGCGCCCCCACCCCCTCCGCCGCGCCGCCGACGGGCTTGGCCGCGTCGGCCACGGGCTTCAGGTAGTCCAGCACCTTCGTCATGAAAGGCCCGAAGGGCTCCAGCATGTTGCCGAACACGGCCAGGACAAGCAGCGCAACCAGCCAGACCCAGGGATGGTCCAGCAGAGGCCGCAGGCGTTCGGGCCTGCGCCAGAGAAGCACGACCAGGGCGATGACGGCGGCCAGGACAAGCAGCTCCCCGGACCTGGGTACGAACACCTCGGGGCCGTAGTGGCGCCAGGACGCATACGCGGCCAGGGCATACACCACCAGGAGCCTGAGGGCCTCCATCCGGCGTCCGGGGCGGCCTGTTGCGGCCGCCAGGATGACGGCTATCACGAACAGGGCGATGCCGATGGCCCGAATGTCGTCGTGGGCAAAATGCGCCACGCGCGCCACCAGGCCGTAGACCAGGGCCAGCCAGGGCAGGGCAGCCGGGAGGGGTTCGCCCTCCTGGCGCTCCTGCGGCGTGGCCAGCCAGCCGCGCGTGCAGCAGAACGAGAGCAGGTGGGCCAGCATGAAGCCCAGCAGCAGGGGCATGAGCAGGGTGAAGGGGTCGGTGTCGTAGTAGCCCAGCCGCGAACGGTAGTAGAAACCCGGCGCAAGCGCCCCGAGGAACCCTGCGGCGATGGCCGCCCGCCGCCCGCCCAGGAGCCAGCCCCAGAAGGCCGTGCCCACGGCCACGAAACTGGCCAGATAGGCCGGGGTCCAGAAGCCGACCTTCCACAGGGGCGCTCCGGAAACGGCGCTCAGCCAGCGCGCCAGGGCGGACATGCCGAAGTGCGTGAAATTGCCCACGCCCTTGGCTCCGGCCAGCCAGCCGTAGGAGTCGTGGGTGGCCAGAAGCGCCTCCCCGCCAGCCGTGAGGCCCGGCGCGGACCAGTTGCCCATGTCCATGAGGCGGACGGCCAGGGTCACCGCGTAGCCCAACAGCGAAATGGCCAGCAGCCATTTCCAGTCCTCCCGCCAAACCGGGGGCTCGTCCAGGAATTCGCTCAGCTCCGCATATTTCCGAGAAAAGGCCGTCATGCCGTTGCCGCCTGCCTTATTGTTTTGTTTCGCTCAAGCCCCGGGTCGCGCCCGGCGCGGGCTCCCCGCCCCGGATCACCCGGGCCATGAGCACGATGCCCAGCCGCCGGGCCTCAGCCTTGGCCCCCTGGCGGGGGGAAAACAAGGTCCAGCCCGCGCCGGATTTCGACCCGCCCGGGCCCTTGCCCTCCAGGCCCTCGCCAGCCGAATCTTCGGCGACGAGCAGCAGCAGCGCGCCCTCGGGCAGCTGCGCCTCGGCCACCTGGGGCCGCCCCGGAACCGAAGCGTCCTCCAGGCCCACGCGCACGGTCAACCTGCCGCTGTCCGGGTCCTGGAGCGGCGTGAACACCAGCCGCTGGCGCTCCACCTCCGGTCCGGTCCCGCCCTGCCCTGCCGGCTCGGGCCGGGTGATGCTCAGGCGCATCTCGCCGCCATCCGGAACCGCAGCCCTGGGCCGGGCCAGCACCCGGATCTCGGGGTCCGGAGCCAGCTGCGCAGCCAGGGCGTCCAGGGAGGTCGGCGGACCTTCCGCAGCGCGCCCGCGCAGGCTCACGCCCGCGCCCACGGCCGCCAGGGCAAAGCCGCGCGCCCCGGCTGGCGCCCCCGGCGGCGGGCTGGCCAGCACCGACGCCACGCCGCCCGGAGCGGGAAGAACCGCCAGGACCTCGCCCTGGCCTGAAATCCTTGCAGGCAGCTCCAGCACCAGGGCCTCCACCAGCACCCTGGGCCTCGGCTGGTCCAGGTCCGCCACCAGGCGCTCCACCCGGGCCATGAGCTCCGGCTCGGCCAGCACCACCACCGCGCCCGCCTCGGCGTCCACGCGCACGCGCACGCCGCTCAGGCGCTTGTCCGAGGCGGCCAGCCCGCGCAGCACCTCGGCCACCTTCCCGGCCTTGGCGTAGCGCAGCCGGAAGGCCCTGAGCGCCGGGGCCGCGCCGCCGCCCGCGTCCATCTGCGCGAGCAGGCGCTGGGCCTGGCCGAGCTGGTCCGGGTCTCCGGCCAGGAGCACGGAGTTGCTCCACTCCAGGGCCAGGACCACCGGGGCCGCGCCCGGCAAGCCCCGAAAATGCATGTCCAGCTTGCGCGCCGCCAGCCTGGCCTCGGCCCGCCCCAGGGGCGTGAGCTCGAAGGAGGCCCCTGCAGGCGCCGTGTCCAGGGCTGCGAGCACCGTGCGCGCCCGGGCCACCCGTTCGGCCTGGTCGCGGATGACCACCCAGTGGCCCTGCTCCGCCACCGCCACCTGGCCGCTGTCCGAGCGCAGGCGTTCCAGCACGCGGGCCGCCTGCTCCGGCGCGATTCCCTGGCTGAGCCGCTGGGCCAGGATCTGCATCGGCCCGGACGCCTGGACCGGCGGCCGGGGGCCGGGCAGCAGGTACATGACCTCGCCCCGCGGGATGGCCGAAAGGCCCGCCACCTCCAGCACCAGGGTCTGCATCTCCGCCAGCTCGGCCTCGGCCACGCCCTGGCGCGAGACCAGGGTCACCGTGGCGTCTGGTAGCTGGTCCGCGCGGAACACCGGGTTCTTGCCCGAAAACTGGCCCATGAACAGAAGGAAATCCTTGAACGACACCCCTTCCAGACCGATCCTCAGTCCCCCGGCCCCGGCGCTCTCCCCGGTTCCGGCGCGGGCCTCGGGCGCGGCCGAAAGGCCCGGACAGGCCAGCAGGCAGAGCAGGAGGGCGGCAATGAGGCCGCAGGTTCCCGGGGCTCCAGGACGTCCCATGCGATTGCTCCCCACGGCCGCAGGGCTTCCCCCGCGCAGCCAGGCTTCAGGTGCGTCTCAACCTTTCAATGGTAACCGGTTTTGGCCTGGAGGGCAATTCACTCCGCCAGGGCCGCATGGCCCAGGAAGTCGCCCAGGATGCCGCTGCTGCTGAAGGGGAAGGTCTCGCGGCCGCGGATGACTTCGCCGCTCACGGTGAAGGGCGAATGCAGGAGGGCGTCCGGCCGCAGGGCCGCCGTGCCCTCGGCGCGGATCTGCACGGGCTCGCGCAGGGTGAAGGAGCGGATGCGCAGGCTGCCCTCCTGATAGGCCAGGGTCAGGGCCGCGTCGCCCAGCCACAGGTTGCCCGGCAGGGTGAGGGAGACCCCGCGCAGGTCCAGGAAGCCCTTTTCCAGAACCCTGCTGTGGCGCAGGTAGACGCCGTCGCCGCGCAGGTCCAGGCTGCCCTGGATGTCGCGGCGGCCCAGGCAGGCCAGGTTCACCTGGCCCTGGGCGTCAAAGACGCCGGAGTCGAAATACACCAGCCGGGCCTCGCGGCCGCCGCTGTCTACGCGCACCGCCAAGAGCGGGGTAACGCCCAGGCGCACGTCCACCCACTGCAGCCGGGGCGAGACGTTCCAGCCCGGCGCCTCCACCGAGAACCCGTTGACGCGGAAGCCGAGCAGCCCGGCGCGGTCCACGTTCTGCCAGGTCATGCGCAGCTCCGGGTGACGCGCCGCGTACTGCCTGAGCCCCAGGTGCCAGATGGTGTCCCAGGGCAGGTAGAGCACCAGCCCGGCCAGCAGCCCCAGGCACAGGGCCGCGAACCCGGCGCCGCGCAGCCTGCGCGAGACCGGCTCCGGGCAGCTTGGCGCGTTCCCGCCTTCGGGTCGTGTCTGTTCCGTGTTCATGTGCGCCTTTCGTCCTAGTGCGTCAGGACCAGGTCCAGGTCCACGCGCTTGTCCTTTTCCGACCGCAGAAAGATGTGCGCCGACTCCGTATTCAGCCCGGCCTGCAGGCGCAGGTCGCGCAGGATGTCCACCAGCTCGCGCAGGGTCAGCCCACGCAAGGTCATGCTCAACCGCTCCGGCCCCTGGAGGCTCTGCAGGGGCAGAACGCGTTGGCGGTCCGGCCCGATGCCCACGGCCAGGGCCACCTGTTCCGCCGCCTGCACCGGGGGCGCGTTGCCCAGGGCCATGCGCCGCCCGCGCAGATCCATGACCTCGGCGGCCAGGGGGGCCACCATGACGTAGGTCTGCCCGGCGTCCTCATACGCCTTCTCGGCCACACGGGTGAAGGCCGAAAGCGCCGCCCAGGCCGCCAGCAGGCCGACGCTCCAGGCCAGCACCAGCAGCCGCCACAAACGGCGCTGGGCCGAGGCCGTGAGGTGCGTCAGCCGCGCGATCCACTGCCAGGTCATTGGTCCACCTTTGGCGGCGCGGCCCGGTTCCGGGCCTTCACCGAAAACTCGAAGGGCACCGGGGTCTTGAGGGTCTCGGCCGAGCGCAGGCTGAAGGTGAACAGGCTCTCCGTGGCCAGGGCCGACTGGTAGCGCTCCAGATCCTGGACGCTGGAGGCCGTGCCACTGACCACGCCGCTCTGCGCGGCCATGGACACGGAGGTGATGCGCAGCCCCTCCGGCGCGCGCCGCGAAAGGGCCGCCAGAAGCTCCACCAGGTCCAGGCGCTGCGAGGCCTCGGCCCGGAGCTTGCCCAGCTCGAACTGCAACCGCCCGTAGGGCGACTTGCCCGGATCTCCGCCCAGGGCGCGCTCGTAGACCTTGTGCACGGCCTGCTCCAGGCGCGCGGTCCGGGCGTATTCCTGCCACCAGCGCACGGCCTGCCCGGCGCAGAAAAGCGTCCCGGCCACGGTGACGGCCACGAGGATGCGGCCGTAGCGCCGGTGCTCGGCCTCCGGGAGGCACTGGTGCCTGTTGCTGGTGTCGCCTTGGGTGCTCATTTCATTCCATCGCGGCTGCTTGGTTCATCCCGTCACACATGCGCCCGCCTTCAGGAGGACGCGGGCTTGCACGGTAGTGTATTCCCGCAGGGCGGTCCAGGGCTGTGCTCCTGCTCCGGCGGCCGGGCCAGGCCGGTCTGCCCGCGCAGCACCGGGATGACCCCACGCCCGAAGGGCTCGGCCCAGGCCGCGCCGCGCAGCAGGCCCCGCGCCCAGGCCCTGGTCCAGGGCGGGAAAAAGGCCGCATTGTCCAGCACGATGCGCGCCTTGGCCTCGCCGTCTGTTTTCTGCGCGGCCTGAAAATAGCCCTGCCCGTGCAGGCGGTAGACCAAAAGCGGGCCCGGAACGCGCACGAACCGCGCCCCGGCCAGGGCCGCCTGGACCCAGAAGTCCCAGTCCTCGTAGACGGTGGCGCTGCTGTAGCGCGCGCCGCGCTCGTACACCGCCCGGCGCATGAGCGAGGCCACATGCAGGATGTTCTGGTTAGCCAGGAGCAGGGGGCTGTAGTCCGGCGGCTCAACCTCCCGGAGGTCCGGGCCGGAGTCCTCGAAATACCCGGTGTAGGCCACGTCCGCCTGGGCGCGCTCAAGGGCCGCCAGGCAGCGCGGCAGAAAGTCCGGCAAGAGCCGGTCGTCCGGGTCCAGGCACAGCAGGTGCTCGCCCCGGGCCAGGGCCAGGCCGGCATTGCGCACCGGGCCGGGCCGCCCCACCCGCTTCAGGGCCAGGCTGCGCCAGGAGCAAAAGGCCATGGAGCCAAGGAGGGAGCGCGCCACGCCCAGCGAGCCGTCGCCGCTCTCGTCGTCCACGAAGACCACCTCCAGCTCCTGCGGATCGAGCTTCTGGGCCAGCAAAGACTCCAGGCACTGCGGCAGGAACCGGGCGTAGTCGTGGCAGGGGATGACCACGCTCACCAGCGGGCGGCCAGGCGAGGCAGAGCGCCTATCCGTGGGCATGCACAGACTCCCGGCGCAACGGCGCATTGTGCCGACGCGGCAAAAATGCTACGCCTTGAAACAGGGGCGTGAACCCACGCTCCAGCAGGGGTGCTCGGTCATGCGGTCGTCCTTCTTTCACAGCCTCACCTTCCGACTGGGCCTGTTGGTCCTGATTTCGCTCGCGCCCGCCATCCTTGCCGCCGGATATCTGGACCGGGACTTCCGCCAGCACCTGAACGACGAGGCCCTGCGTTCCGTGCAGGCCCGTTCCGACCGTGTGGCGGCCCAGGGACGGGAAATCCTCACCGGGAGCGGGCAGATGCTCTTCGCCCTGTCCCGCCTGCCCGAGATGCAGCGCCCCGTGGCGTCCCGCCTGTCCGGCCTGCTGGACGACATCATCCGCCAGTCCCCGCATTCCGCAATATGCATTCTCTTCAACACGCATGGCGACCTCGTCGCCAGCTCCGTCCCGGACATGCGGCCCTTCAACGTCGCCGACCGGCTTTGGTTCCAGAACATCAAGCAGACCCTGGCCTGCACCCAGGGCGAGTACCTCATGAGCCGCTGCTCCGGCGCCCCGGTCATCACCCAGGGGTGCCCGGTGCTCGACTCCTCGGGGCAGATGGTCGGCGCCCTGGCCATCGGAACACGCTTCGACTGGCTCCAAAAGATCGGCGAAGCGCTGAATCTGCCGCCCGGCTCCTCCGTGTGCGTCGTCGACGCCCAAGGGGACGTCACTGCCCATTTCCCGGAACGCACCGCAGAACATGCAAAATATATTCCCGATTCACGCGCGGTCATGAGCCGGGTGCGCCTGGGGGAGACCATCCTCCAGGAGCTTGACCCGGACGGGGTGCGGCGCATCTACGCTTACAGCCTCCTCTCCTCCCAGCCGGGGCGTGAGCTTTACGCGCGCGTGGGCATCCCGGTGGCGAGCATCCTCGCCCCGGCTGCGGCCAGCGGCAACCGCAACGCCCTGGCCCTTTTCGCCGCTGCGGCCTTGAGCCTCCTGGCGGCAGGACTCGTTGCCAGGACCATTCTCAGGCCAACCGGGACGGTGCTCAAGGCCCTCAGGGAGCTGGGGGCCGGGGACCTCTCCGTGCGCATCCGCAGCAAGGCCAGGGACGAACTGGGCGAGGTGGCCGAGGCCGTGGACGCCATGGCCGAGGCCCTGCAACGCTCCGACGCCAGCCTGCGCAGCTCGGAGCAGCGGCTGCGCCAGTTCCTGGAGGACTCGCCCGAGAGCTACTTCGTCAGCTCCGTGGAGGGCCGCTTCCTGGAGGCCAACCCGGCGCACCTGCGGATGGTCGGCTACGATTCCCTGGAGCAGTTGCAGACGGAGATCACCGACATCTCCCGGCAGTTCTATGCCGATCCCAATCAGCGCAAGCAGTTGCTGGAGCTGCTGCGCACAGTCGGCAGCGTCGCCAGGATGGAGCACGAGATCCGCCGCCGCGACGGCACCATCATCTGGGCCGCGCTCACCGCGCGGGCCCTGCGCAACGAGGCGGGCGAGATCATCGGCGTGCAGGGCTTCTCCTCGGACGTCACCGCGAGGCGGCAGGCCGAGGCACAACTGCAGCGCTCCAACGAGCGTTTCCTGCGCGTGCTGGAGAACCAGGCCGACGCCATCTTCGTGGCCGACGCCGAGACCGACATCGTGCTCTTCGCCAACAACGTGGTGCACCTGTCCAGGGGCGAGAATGTGCTGGGGCGGCCCTGCTGGGAGGCTGTGCGCGGCGGCCGGGAACAGTGCCGGAGCTGCCCGCGCCTGACCCTCCTGGACGAGAACGGCGAACCCTCGGGCGTGCACACCCGCGAAGAGCACGACCCGGCCACCGGGGCCTGGACCCTGGTGCGCGTGCAGGCCATCCGCTGGGTCGACGGGCGCCTGGCGCGCCTGGAGACGCTCACCGACATCACCGGCATTAAGCACGTCCAGGAGGACTTGCGCACCACCAGCGAACACTTGCGGGGCATCCTCGAAAACAGCCCGTCGCTCATCACCATCCGCAACCGCGACGGCCGCTTCGTCCTGGCCAGCAAACGCCTGGAGGAGTTCTGGGGCCACCCGGCCGACGAGGCCTCCGGCAAGACCCTGCCGGAAATTTTTCCGCAGGACATCGCCGCAAGTTCGGAAAAAGAAGACCAGGACATCCTGGACAGCGGCCTGCCCCTGACCAGGATCGCCGACCTGCCCACGAGGAGCGGGCAGGTGCGCACCATGCTGATGAGCAAGTTCCCCCTGCGCGACGCCTGCGGCGTCCCGGACAAGGTCTGCACCATCGCCACGGACATTACCGAGCGCATCCGCCTGGAGCGGGAGCTGCTCACCGCCAAGGAGTCCGCCGAGGAGGCCAGCCGCGCCAAGAGCGACTTCCTGGCCAAGATGAGCCACGAGATCCGCACGCCCTTGAACGCCGTGCTGGGCTTCTCCGAGATGGCCGGGATGGCCGACTCGGCCGAGGCCCGCAACCGCGCCCTGGGCGGCCTGCACGATTCCGGCCAGGCCCTGCTGACCCTGGTCAACGACATCCTCGACCTCTCGCGCGTGGAGTCCGGGAACATCATCCTGGAGCGCACCCCCTTCGACCTGCGCCAAATGATGGAGAGCGCCGTGGAATTCCTCACGGTGGAGGCCGAGCGCAAGGGCCTCCGGCTCACCATGGGCATCAGCCGGGACGTGCCCGCCCTGGTCCGGGGCGACCCCGCGCGCCTGCGCCAGATCCTCGTCAACCTGGTCGCCAACGCCATCAAGTTCACCCGGGAGGGCGTGGTCGACATCACCCTGGACGTGGTCGGGCCGAACTCCCCTTCCAGGGCCAAGAGCCCCACCGGCGCGCTCATGGGCGGGGTGCAGCTTTTGCTGAGCGTTCGGGACACGGGCATCGGCATCCCCGAGGACGTCCAGCACCTGGTGTTCGAGAACTTCACCCAGGCCGACAGCTCCACCTCGCGCAAGTATGGCGGGACCGGGCTGGGCCTGGCCATCTGCCGGCAGCTGACGCGCTTCATGGGCGGGGACATCTGGCTGGTGAGCGAGCCCGGCGCGGGCAGCACCTTCTTCGTCACCCTGCCCTTTGCCGAGGCCGAGGGCCCGGCAGGCACGCAGGCCAGGGACCAGGACACGCCGAAACAGCTGCGCTCCCTGCACGTGCTCCTGGCCGAGGACACCCCGGCCAACACGGTCATCGCCCAGGCCTTCCTGCGGCGGCTGGGCCACACCAACCGCCACGCCGCCAACGGCCAGGAAGCTCTGGACTTCCTGCGCCACGAACGCTTCGACCTGGTGCTCATGGATGTGGAGATGCCCTTCATGGACGGCCTGGAGGCGACCCGCAAGCTGCGCGCCGGAGAGGCCGGGGAGCTGAACCGCTACGTGCCCGTGCTGGCCATGACCGCCCACGCCCTGGTCTCCTTCCGCGAGAAGTGCGCCGAAGCGGGCATGAGCGGGTTCGTGCCCAAGCCCGTGAGCTTCCGCGACCTGGCCGAGATCCTGGCGGGGCAGAGCGCCAGCGCCGAACTCCAGACCCACCAGGACGCGCCCAGGTCCAGGCCGGACCTGGTGGACCTGCGCACCGCCCTGGGCATGCTGGGCGGACATCGCGAACTCTTCGACGAGGTGCTGGATATCTTTCTGGCCGACCTGCCCGCCAAGCGCCAGGCCCTCGCCAAGGCCGCCTTGCAGGGCGACCTCATCGCCCTGCGCCTGGCCGCGCACTCCTTCAAGAGCGCCTGCGCCAGCGTGGGGGCTGTTCCGGCCAGCCGGGCGGCCGGGAACCTGGAGGATGCCGCCAGGGATGGCGTGGTCACCCTGGTGCCGGGGCTCAGCGAGACCCTGGACAGCCTGCTGGAGGCCACACAGGAGGCCCTGCGGGAGGCCCGGAAAGACCTCACCCGGTAGCGCGGGAGCAGCGCGGGAAATCAGTCCCTTGCGCCGGGCAGGGGCAGCCCCAGGGCCGGGAGGTTCAGCTCGCCGGTGAAGGTCAGCTCCGCCGCGCCCTGCAAAAACACGCTGCCGCCCTCCAGGCTCGTCACCAGGATCTCGCCGCCGCTGGTGGTGTTCTCCACGCGCCCGCCGGTGCGGCCCAGAGCGCTGGCCACCACCAGCACCGCAGACACGCCCGTGCCGCAGGCCAGGGTCTCGCCCTCCACCCCGCGCTCGTAGGTGCGCACCAGGGCATGCCCGGAGTCCAGCAGCTGGACGAAGTTGGCGTTGGTCCCGGCCGGGGCGAAATGCTCGTGGAAGCGCACCGCGCGGCCCAGGGTCGCCACGTCCACCTCGCGCACATCATCCACGAAGATCACCGCATGCGGCACCCCGGTGTTCACGAAATGCACCTCGGCCTCACCGCCCGGTAGGGTCAAACGCGCACCCAGGGCCAGACTCTCCGGCCGGGTGAGCTGCACCTTGACCTGGCCGGAATCGGGCAGGACCTCGATGGCGATGACCCCGGCGTCCGTGGCCAGGCGCTGGCGCGTCCCGGCCAGGCCCAGGGCGAAGGCCAGGCGCCCGGCGCAGCGCGAGGCGTTGCCGCACATCTCCGCGCGCGAGCCGTCGGCGTTGTAGAAATGCCAGCGGTAGTCCGCCTCCGCGCCGGGCGCGGGCAGATCCAGGAAGAACAGGCCGTCCGCGCCCACGCCAAAGGCGCGCGGGCAGATCTTTTGCGCCCACTCGGCCATGAGGGATTCCGGCAGGCGCAGCACGCGGTTGTCCAGGGCCACGAAGTCATTGCCGCAACCCTGCAGCTTGTAAAAAGGCGCGCGCGCGCCGAACATGGTGCTCATCGGGGATAGTCCTCCGCTGGTGTGGTGCCTGGAATAGAAAGCATTGAGCCCCCCCGCGTCAAGGCCTCAGGCCCGGATCGCGCCCGCAGGACCGCTCTTTTT
>Ga0209800_10001587_pt1 | contig 23001 bp, 20 predicted proteins | sample Higcelweek8metaG_FD_187174 | JGI IMG/M metagenome (GOLD analysis project Ga0209800, IMG submission 187174) | Freshwater pond sediment microbial communities from the University of Edinburgh, under environmental carbon perturbations - High... | ecosystem: Environmental > Aquatic > Freshwater >...
CCAGAGTTATCTCTAAAAGTCTAAAAGCTGTCCTCGCCTCGTTTTACAGAAAACAAGCTACATACGCGCATTACGTTGCATTGAAGATTCTTTTTTGGCAATCTGTTAATGACCTTAACGACTGAAGCGTCCCAAAGGATCGGCTACCATGCACAAGCAAAACACTTTGATCCTGCCCGATACCCCGGAAAACCACCGTCTGGCTGAAAATATCCACCCAACAGACTGGATTAATCCCGAGCCTGCGCCTTGTTATAATCTGGTGGTAGTCGGTGCCGGCACCGCAGGCCTGATCTGTGCTGCCGGAGCAGCCGGACTGGGGGCAAAGGTTGCGTTAATAGAACGGCACCTGATGGGGGGCGACTGTCTGAATGTGGGCTGCGTGCCATCCAAAGGGGTTATCAGTGCCTCACGTGCCCTGCACCATGCCCGTAATGCTGCTGTATTTGGGGTGCTGGATGGCCAAAAGACAGGCTTTGATTTTGGTAGTGCCATGGAGCGGATGAGAAGGCTGCGGGCCGATATCAGCCATCATGATTCAGCTAAACGGTTCCGTGATGAGCTTGGTGTGGATGTATTTATTGGAGAAGGCAAATTCATCGGTACGGACAGCGTAGCGGTTGTCGGAAAAACGTTACGATTCAAAAAAGCTGCCGTCTGTACCGGTGCCCGTGCTGCTGCGCCGCCGATACCCGGGCTGGCAGAGGCAGGCTATCTGACCAATGAGACGGTCTTCTGCCTGACCGAACTGCCCCCACGGCTGGCGGTGATCGGTGCAGGCCCAATCGGCTGTGAACTGGCCCAGGCTTTTAACAGGTTTGGCAGCAAGGTGTCATTGATTGAATCTGGCCCACATATTTTGGGCCGGGAAGATCGTGATGCTGCCGAGATCCTACAGAATCGGCTGATCAGCGAGGGTATTGAGCTGCAGCTGGGAGTCAAGATCCTTGGTGTTGTTGGACAGGACAACGGCAGCGTGCTGCAGCTGGAGCGGGATGGTCACCTGATTGAGGTTAAAGTGGACCAGATTCTGGTCGGGGTTGGACGTGCGCCAAACATAGAAGGGATTGGGCTTGAGGCTGCCGGTGTCCGTTCTGACCGCAGCGGCGTCACAGTAAATGACCGCCTCCAGACATCCAACCCCAACATCTATGCTGCCGGCGACATCTGCTCCCCCTACAAGTTCACCCACACTGCTGATGCCCAGGCCCGGATCCTGCTGGCCAATGCCCTGTTTAAAGGACGTCAGAAGGTATCAGACCTGGTGCTCCCCTGGTGTACCTATACTGACCCTGAGATAGCCCATGTGGGGATGTATGAGCAGGATGCACAGGAAAAGGGGATTGAAACAACTACCCTGACCATTCCTCTTTCACAGGTGGATCGCGCTCTGCTGGATGGCGAGACTGAAGGGTTTGCCCGGGTGCATCTGCGTAAGGGTACGGACAGAATCCTTGGCGCCACCATCGTGGCCCGCCACGCCGGCGAGATGATCAATGAATTTTCTCTGGCAATCACCAATAATCTTGGCCTGGGCGCCATTGCCAAAACCATTCACCCCTACCCTACCCAGGCAGAAGTAATCAAAAAACTGGCTGATACCTACAACCGCACCCGGCTGACACCATTTGTTAAGAGACTTCTTTCCGGCTGGCTGAAATGGCAGAGACAATAAATCCTATCGAACGGAGACATCCATGAAAGACACACTGAAAGCAGGGCTTGAGCATAGTTTTACCTATCAGGTGCCGGTTGGAAAAACTGTCCCCTATGTATTTCAGGAATCAGACCTGTTTCAGGCAATGCCCTCTGTCTTTGCAACCGCCTTTATGGTTGGATTTATGGAATGGGCCTGCATGGAGGCGTTGCGTCCCTACCTGGAAGAGGATGAATGCACCCTGGGAATCATGATCAATGTCAGCCATCAGGCTGCCACCCCTCCTGGTATGCAGGTTACAGCCCATGTGCGGCTGCTTGAGCTGGATGGCAAACGCACCCTGTGGGAGATTGAGGCAAGGGATGAGGCAGAGCTTATCGGGAAAGGCACCCACGAACGCTTTACCGTTAACAGGGAAAAGTTTTCAGCACGGGTAGCTTCAAAGCTGACCAGATAATGGTACTGCCTGCTGCCCCTGAAACGCTCCGCCTGATGGCGTTCCTGTCGATCTTTGCCCTGTTTGCTCTGGCAGAACAGTTCTGGCCCCGTCGTTCGCTTACAGTTTCCAAAGCCAAACGCTGGCAGGCAAATATCAGCATCATTGTGGCAGACTCTCTGGTGGTTCGCCTGCTCTTTCCGGTTGTTCCAATCACCCTGGCTGTTACAGCACAGACAAAGAGCTGGGGTCTGTTCAACCTGTTTGGCATACCAGGCTGGGTAGAACTGATTGCAGGTCTGATTATTCTTGATCTGATCATCTACCTGCAGCATCGTCTGTTTCACCGGATACCATTACTCTGGCGCCTGCACCGGATGCACCACACCGATCTTGATCTGGATGTTTCAACCGGCACCAGGTTTCACCCGCTTGAGATTGTCCTGTCGCTGCTGATCAAGATGGCAGCGGTGCTGCTGTTCGGATTATCGCCGCTGACGGTGCTGCTGTTTGAGATACTGCTGAACGCCACCTCACTGTTCAACCATGCCAACCTTGCCCTTCCGCTCCCGCTTGATCGCTGGCTGCGACTGCTACTGGTAACGCCGGACATGCACCGGGTGCACCATTCTGTTATCCCGAAGGAAACTGACAGCAACTTTGGTTTCTGTCAGCCCTGGTGGGACCGTCTGCTGGGTACCTATCGTGAACAGCCCCGTGATGGACATATCGGCATGACCATCGGGCTACGGGAATACCGTGACCAGACAGAGCTTGGAATCTGGCGTTTATTACGCATACCTTTTGAAACACCCCCTGTTCGGAGAAACCTGTGAACCGTCAAAAAATCATCCTGATCCTGATTGCCCTGATCCTGGTGGCCCTGTTCTTTTGGCTTGATCTGGGTCGCTTTCTGACCCTGGAAAGCCTCAAGGCCAACCGACAACTACTGCTCCAGTATTACGCTGATCATCGCCTGCTGACCGTTGCAGCCTTCATGGCGATCTACATCATCCAGACTGCTCTGGCTCTGCCCGGCGCGGTGATCCTGTCTCTTTCAGCAGGTGCCATCTTTGGTCCGCTGATGGGAACGCTCTATGCGGTCAGCGCTGCTTCGGTCGGTGCCACCATCTCCTTTCTGGTTACCCGCTACCTGCTGAGGGATGCCGTACTTGCAAAATTTGGCAACAAGCTTGAAGGGATTAATAAAGAACTTGAAGAACGCGGCATCAACTACCTGTTATTTCTAAGACTTGTTCCACTATTTCCGTTTTTTCTGATTAACCTTGCCGCCGGCCTGACCCGTCTGCCGCTGCGCACCTTTGTACTGGGTACCTTCTTTGGTATTATTCCGGGTGGTTTTGTTTTTGTTAATGCCGGTGCCAGCCTGGCCAGCATCAACCGCCTGGGAGATATCGCCTCTCCCCGCGTGCTGGGCTCCTTTGCACTGCTGGGGCTGTTTGCGCTAATTCCGGCTTTGTATGCTAAATTGAAAGCAGCAAGAAAAAATATCTATTGCCGAACTGAATAGCATCAGGAGCTGAGGGATCATGAAAAATATGAGCAGATCATTGCAAAATCTGTTGCAAACCTACCCGGTCATTCTTGGCGAAGGTGCGGTTATTGAGCGGCTGCGGCGTTCAGAAACCATTTCGCTTGATGAACATGTGGTTAATTCTGCGCTTATTTATCAGAAATCAGGCAGAACAGCATTGGAAGCTATCTGTCGCCAATACATGGATACAGGACAAAGGTACAATTTGCCCCTGATCCTTTCCACTCCGACCTGGCGTGCGGGGCGGGAACGGATAGCTGCTGCCGGCTTAGCAGGGCGTGATCTGAATGGAGATAACTTTCGCTTTCTGGATGCTCTTCGGAACTCTTACGGAGAGTATGCTGACAAGATCATTATCTGCGGATTGATGAGCTGCCGTGGCGATGCCTACCAGCCCGGGGACGCCATGCAGGAAGATGAGGCGGCTCAATTTCATACCTGGCAGGCTGAAGCATTGGCAAATGCCGGCGTTGATTTCCTGCTTGCCTCGACACTTCCGGCACTGAGTGAAGCGATTGGTGTTGCTCGGGCTTTTGCAGCGACCGGCCTTCCCTACATTATCAGTTTTGTTGCACGACCGGAAGGAACCTTGCTGGACGGTACTCCGCTTAAAAATGCCATTACCGCTCTTGATGCAGCGGTAACACCGCAACCCGTAGCTTATCTCATCAACTGCACCCATGCTTCGGTATTCCGAAGCGCCCTGCTGCATGAAAGTAATGCATCAGCCATTGTTAAAGAAAGAGTCATTGGCTTGCTTGCCAATACTGCCTCGCTCAGTCCGGAAGAACTTGATGCCAGTTCAGTGCTGATTGAAGAAAAGCCCGAACAGTTTGGAAAAAACCTGTCGGACCTGTATCGTGATCTGGGCATGAAGATTCTGGGAGGGTGTTGCGGGACTGATGACCGGCATATAGAATGTCTGGCAAAGAAGCTTGCGGCTTACATCCCGCACAGCAGTGTGCCAAAGGCAGTGCCGTTATGATCCGGCAGCCCCATGTCGTCTTAAAACAAAAGGAGTTACAACCATGAATCTTGCTGAACTGTTTACCCAGCCCGGATTGGGGGTCATGTCTACGTCTTCATCGGACGGCAAAGTCAACAGCGCGATCTATGCCCGACCACACGTCATCGATGAAACAACACTTGTCTGGGGTATGACCGACAAACGCACCTATCAGAACCTGACCCGCAACCGTCACGCGGCCTTCCTGTTCAAGACCAATTCTCCGGGTTTCAGTGGGGTGCGTCTGGCCCTTGAGCTGATCAAGACCGAGGAATCGGGGGAGTTGCTGGAGACGATTAAGAAAAACACCGATGAAATTGTAGGACCTGGAGCCGGTGCAAGCGTGACCCATGCGGCCTGGTTCAAGGTCGTTGAGGTACGGCCTTTGATTTGAGCCGGCTGGCCTGTTCTGCAGGCCAGATCCATACGGCAGCCAGAATTTCAGAATGATGGTTGTCGGAATTCAACCTTCTCCACAGAGTCGTTAGCCCTGAAAGGTGCTCGTGCAGCATGAAGAAGATACTGATTTTATTTGCACATCCGCGCTATGAAAAGTCACGGGTCAACAAGGCACTGCTTGAAGGCCTTCATGGTCAGGATGGTATTACCGTCCATGACCTCTACGAGCAGTATCCCGATTTCAACGTCGATACTGCCCGTGAGCAGGAACTGCTGCTGGCGCACCAGATCATCGTCTGGCATTACCCTCTGTTTCTGTATGGCCCACCCGCCATGGTCAAACAGTGGATGGACCTGGTGCTTGAGCATGGCTGGGCTCACGGCGTGGGGGGCAACCACCTGGAAGATAAGCAGGTTTTCGCAACAGTCACCTCCGGCGGCTCGCGTGAGAGCTATTCCCACAGCGGATTCAACCGTCACACCATGCCTGAACTGCTGTTCCCGCTGCAACAGGCGGCCCACCTCTGTCGCATGACCTGGCTCCCACCTTACGCGGTGCAAGGGTCCTACCGCCTGACAGACGGCATGCTGGCGGACTACGGCAAACAGTACCATCAGGTTCTGGCCAGACTGTCCCAATCACCTCCTCTAAGCTCGTTCAAAGGGCACGACTTCCTCAATGACTGGATTGCTGACGTGAACCGAAAGGAGCAGCCATGACCGGCAGCATACTCGGTCAGGCAGTCGTATACCTTGCCGCAGCGCTGATCTGCGTGCCGCTGGCCAAGCGACTAGGGATGGGCTCCGTGCTGGGGTACCTGCTTGCGGGCATTCTGATCGGCCCCTTCTGCCTCGGCTTTGTCGGGCAGGAGGGAGAAGGCATCATGCACTTCGCTGAATTCGGGGTCGTCATGATGCTCTTCCTGATCGGCCTTGAGCTGGAACCGGCCCATTTTTGGAGGATGCGCTCCAGCATTCTGGGGCTGGGGTCGCTGCAGCTTGTTCTGACCACCCTCGCTCTGACGGGTGGGCTCCTGCTGCTGGGGCTCGACTGGCGGGGGGCACTTGCCGCGGGACTGGCCCTTTCCATGTCATCGACGGCGATCGTACTCCAGTCACTGAAGGAAAAGGGGCTCGGGGGTTCCCAGGCCGGGTCCGGATCCTTTGCCGTGCTGCTGTTCCAGGATATTGCCGTTATCCCGATTCTGGCACTACTCCCCTTTCTGGCCATACAGGTCGGCGCAGGCGCGGTCCACGGCGAAGCCCCCGCATTGCTGGACGGCCTGCCGGTCTGGGTGAAGGCCGGGTCAGTCTTCTTTGCCGTTGCCGCAGTCATCATCATGGGACGCTTTATCGTGGTCCCTTTTCTCCGCATCATAATCAGGGCCAGCGTTCGCGAGCTCTCCGTCGCTGCAGCGCTGCTGATCATTGTCTCGATTGCCTTCCTGATGAAGCTGGTTGGCCTGAGCCCTGCGCTGGGTGCCTTCCTTGCCGGCGTACTGCTTGCCAACAGCGAATTCCGCCATGAACTGGAAAGCGACATCGAGCCGTTCAAGGGGCTGCTGCTCGGCCTCTTCTTCATCGCGGTGGGGGCGTCCATTAACTTCAGACTGCTGTACGACAGCCCGGGAACCATCCTTTCGCTGGTGCTGGGAATCATTGTTCTCAAGGCTGCGGTGCTGTTGGCAGCGGGCAAGCTGTTCCGGCTTTCCTTCGATCAGAACAGCATCTTCGCCCTCGGCCTGTCCCAGGTGGGGGAGTTTGCCTTTGTCCTCTTCGCCTTTATCAATCGGCTGGGGATCATCGGCAGCAACTGGACCGATACGCTGATGGCCGTCACCGCCATCAGCATGACCATGACCCCACTGCTGCTACTGATGAACGAGCGACTGGTCCTGCCACGGTTCGGTATTCGTGAACAGGTGGAAAAGGAAGCGGATATCATCGATACGGAGCATCCGGTCATTATCGCCGGGTTCAGCTCCTTCGGCAGCACCCTGGGGCGTTTTCTTCGGGCCAACGGCATGCAGGCGACCATCCTGGACAATGACTCAGATCAGGTGGACCTGTTGCGCAAGATGGGATTCAAGGTCTTTTACGGCGATGCAACCCGCCTGGACATCCTCCACTCGGCGGGGGCAGACAGCGCCCGCATTCTGTTCATCGCCATAGACAGCCCCTCAACCGTCAGCAAGCTGGTCGAAACGGTGAAAAAGCACTTCCCCAAGCTGCAGATCATGGCCCGTGCCGGCAACAACCTTGATGCCCACGAACTGCTCGATCTCGGGGTAAACCATATCTATCGGGGGTTTCTCGACACATCCGTACGGGCGGGTGTTGATGTTCTGACGAATCTCGGGCACCGGCGGTACAGTGCGACCCGGGCTGGCCAGAACTTCATGAAGTACGATGAAGCCGCAATGCATCAGCTTGCTCCCCATCGTCATGATACAGGCGATTATATCTCCAATGCCAGAGAACAGATCCGGCTGCAGGAACAGCTGCTGGCCAGCGACCGCACCAGCAGCCATAGTCAGAATGACCATGCTTGGGACACGACCGGGCCGGTGCCGACAGCAGAGGAGAGTGGGCTCCATCAAAGCAGTTCAGAGAAAGGCGTTTAAGAGAGACTGGACTGATAAGGGGATAGAGCATGAAAGAGCAGTCGGGAGGGTTAAGGTAGAGTAACTATTCCCCGCCGGAGGCAGTGGTACCCTCAAAAACACCGGAGGAATTATGACCATCATAAATATGAAACAAATCTTCCTGATACCGGTGCTACTGCTTTTAAGCGGCTGTATAGCAACCCTTCCGAAAATGGCGGAGCCACCTGCCGGTTCATATCGTGTATCCACAAACACAACCTACAATCTATCTGACCGCACATTTATCTTGCACGTTCCTCCCAATTATACTTCCAAAACTCCATTGCCGCTTGTTGTCGTTCTCCACGGGGCTTTTAGTACCGGGAGTCAAACAGAGAGCGAAACTGGCTTCAGCGTATTAGCAGATAGCGAACGATTCCTGGTTGCGTATCCAGAAGGTATCGGGATATTTGGTTTGTTCCAACACTGGAATGCCGGTCACTGCTGCGGTAAGGCAGCCGACAATCAGGTTGATGACATCAGTTTTGTTGCAGAAGTCATTGACACAGTCCGCCTGAAACTTGCGGTTGATCCTGCCCGTATATACATGGCCGGGATGTCTAACGGCGGTATGCTGACCTATCGCTTCGCCACAGAACGAACCGGCAATCTGGCTGCAGCTGCCGTGGTATGCGCAACTATCGGCAGCACTAAAGTCAATGAAACTGAACCGTGGCGATTGCAACAACCCCAAAAGGCATTGCCAATCATCGGTTTTCAGGGTCTTGACGACAAGACCATGCCATTTAAGACTGTATCGACTGTTAGTCAGGATAAACCCCGTTTTCTACCAACAACTGATGCAATTGAATTTTGGCAAAACTCGAATGGCTGTGAAGCTGCTCCAGCGAAATCAATCGCCAACAATGGATCAGTACAACACCTGACATGGAAAAATTGTCAGGAGGGGAGTTCTCTGGAGTTCGTTCTGCTTGAAGGATGGGGACATCAATGGCCCGCTCCGTTTTTTACCAACCAGCTTGCTGCGGATCATCCCCTGAGGGGGTTCGATGCTACGAAGCAGATATGGGATTTTTTCATGCGTTTCCAACGTTCTGGGCCATAGCAGCGAGAGAGTACCTCGTTTTAAGCTCTGCCATACGGCTTGCTGATTGAGCCGACTCTATCTTCACTGGCTATCCATGAGTTTCCTGTTTCACCTCCGCCGCGTTGAACTGGCTGCGGATCTCTTCCATGCGACTGCGGTTTTTCCCAAGGTCAGAATACCCCAATCGCGAAGCGGATCGGACATGTATGACCCGACCAACCCTGTCCAGCAGAAATTCTCCATCGTCAACAAAAAGAGTCGTACGTAACTCGACCCGTACATAGCCCGGCTTCTCTTCGATACTGGTCGTGTCGCTCCGCCGGCCAAGAACCAGCTTCAACCGGTCAAAGGCGGCATCAGGATCACCAGTGAACGTCAACGCTGCAATGCGATGACCACCATCATCCTGGCTGGAAACACAGTTGGGTGAAGAGGGACATCCAGCCAGCCGACCATCCTTTATGCCCAGGTTTTGCGGCTGTTTTCCGGCACACCCAAGCATCCCCAGCAGTCCGATGGTCATAACGATTATTCTCCCGTTACTTGTATGCATGGTTTTTATCCTGATTTCAATGAGATATCAGTATGGTTGAAACCGTAGATCTACAGTTGCATGTATAGCGTAATATGGATAATACTGTCATGAAGTTTTCCAGGGAGACGCCATGTTCTCTTGCTCACCACCTTGCTGCTGCAGTTGCGGCATATCCGCAGTGGAGAAAATCTTCATAAACTGTTTTCCCGAAAGGTATCCCCATGACAGATTCAATAATGATCGGTGTCAGCTCCTGCCTGTTGGGAGAACATGTCCGTTACGACGGCGGCCATAAACATGATCGTTACATTACCGATACCTTGGGACAGTACTTCAGCTTCCTGCCGGTCTGCCCCGAGGTTGGCTGCGGACTGCCGATTCCCCGGGAGTCCATGCGCCTGGAAGGGGATCCGGCCAACCCCCGGTTGATCAACGGCAAAAGCCGTATGGATCAGACCGACCGGATGCTTGCGTTCTGTACCGTCAAGGTAAAAGAACTGGAAGGTGCGGACCTCTGCGGTTTCATCTTCAAAAAAGATTCTCCCAGTTCAGGCCTGTTCCGGGTCAAGGTTTATAACAATGGTGCTGCAGCCAAAAGTGGCAGCGGCCTGTTCGCTGCAGCGATGGCCCGCAACTTTCCGCTGCTGCCGATGGAGGAAGAGGGGCGCCTGAATGACCCGCACCTTCGGGAAAACTTCATCGAACGGGTCTTCAGCTATCGTCGCTGGAAAGACTTTCTGGGTTCCTCTCCCACGCTGGGGAAGCTGGTGGAGTTTCATACCGCCCATAAACTACTGATGATGGCCCATAGCCCCGAGGCCTATCGCAGCATGGGAGCACTGGTAGCCCATGGCAAGGAACTGCCGCTACCCGACCTGTTCATTCGTTACGAAGCGTTGTTCATGAAAGGGTTGACCCTGCACGCTTCGACCAAGAAGAACACCAACGCCCTGCAGCATATGATGGGCTATTTCAAGAAGCAGCTTTCCACAGAGGAAAAAGCAGAACTATTGGAAGTGATCGGTCAGTATCATGACCACCTGGCTCCCCTGCTTGTGCCGTTGACGCTGCTCAGGCATTATGTTCGAAAATACGACCAGCAGTATCTGCAGGGGCAGGTCTACCTGTCTCCACATCCGGCGCAATTGATGCTGCGTAATCATGTCTGAGGAGACGGACGCACTCACCCCCCATGGAAACATCCGTTGAGATACAGGCTCCGGCGTCTGCTGCCTGGCAGCTGCTGACCGACACGTCACGATGGCCGCAGTGGGGACCATCGGTCTCCCGCGTTGAGTCAGCTGAACAGTTCATCGCCCCCGGCAGCAGCGGTCGTGTAAAGACGTTCATCGGCGTCTGGCTACCGTTCCGGATCACGGAATTTGTTGCCGGACAACGCTGGGGGTGGGAGGTAGCCGGAATTCCAGCCACCGGTCACCGGGTTCAGCCGCTGAGACCTGACCGCTGCCGGGTGACCTTCGAGGTGCCCCTGCTGGCAACCCCGTACCTGGCTGTCTGTAGGCTAGCAGCAGCAAGGATCAGGAACATTCTGGAACAGGAGCAGCACCGCCCATGAACACCACCGTAGAAAGCACAGATATACTCAGGGAACTTTGCACCGGCCAGCCTTTGGCCGTACTGGCCACTGACGCCGGGAGTGGACCGTATACCAGCCTGGTGGCGGTTGCCATCAGTTCTGACCTGCACCAGCTCTATTTCGCCACACTCCGGGCTACCCGTAAATGGGCCAATCTGACAGGCAACCATCACGTATCCCTGCTGATTGACAACCGCAGTAATCAGGTAACCGATTTCAGCCGGGCGGCAGCCGCCACGGTCATCGGGACTGCCGAAGAATTGAGCGGGGCTGAGTTGGAGACCGGGCTGGCGATCTTTCTGAACCGGCACCCGCACCTGGCCGAGTTCACTGCCTCGCCGAGCTGCGCCCTGTTCCGGGTGCAGATTACGAGCATCTACCTGGTGACCCGTTTTCAGAACGTCATGGAATTCCACTTTTCACCATGAAAATCATCTGTACCTGGTGCCACACCAGACACCAGCTTTAAGGAGAGTCTATGGACCTGAAAAATACCCGTACGGTCATCCTGAACACCGGCACTCCCGAGCAGAAACGGCAGGAGATCCGTGACTACTTTCATGCCACCTTTGACATAGATGAAAAACTGTACGAGACACTCAGGTATGACAGCAGTTTTTATCTGCGGGCCGACCGGCTGCGACACCCGCTAATTTTCTACTACGGTCATACCGCCACCTTTTTCATCAACAAGTTGATTATCAGCAGGGTAATCAGCCAGAGAATCAACCCGGCCTATGAATCGATGTTTGCCGTAGGTGTGGATGAGATGTCCTGGGATGATCTGAATGAATCCCATTACGACTGGCCAACTCCGCAGGCTGTCAAGGCCTACCGGGATCAGGTGCGGACTGTGGTGGGTCAATTGATTACCACCCTGCCGCTGACCCTGCCGATAACCTGGGAATCGCCCTGGTGGGCAATCATAATGGGTATCGAGCATGAACGGATTCATCTGGAAACGTCTTCAGTACTGATCCGTCAGTTACCGCTGGATCAAGTGCAGCAGCTGCCATTCTGGCCGGTCTGTCCGGAATCCGGTGAACCGCCTGCCAACAGTCTGCTGCCGGTTTCCGCTGGCACCGTCCGGTTGGGCAAACCCAAAGACCATCCTCTGTATGGATGGGACAATGAGTACGGCACCCATCTGGCTGATGTTCCGGAATTCAAGGCATCCTGTCTGCTGGTGTCCAACCGTGAGTATCTTGCATTTGTAGAGGCTGGCGGCTATGCCGATCCTCAGTGGTGGAGCGAGGAAGGCTGGAACTGGCAACAGTTCAAACAGGCTGAATATCCCCTGTTCTGGATTAAGGCTGCTGATGGCTGGAAGCTCCGTACCATGGCTTCCGAGATACCACTTCCCTGGAACTGGCCGGTGGAGGTCAATTATCTGGAGGCCAAGGCTTTTTGCAGCTGGAAGGCAGCACAGACCGGCCTGGCGATCCGTTTGCCCAGCGAAGATGAATGGTACCGGCTGTACGACAGCTGCAGCCTGCCGGATCAGCCATACTGGGATGCAGCACCGGGCAACATCAATCTTGAACACTGGTGCTCCTCCTGCCCGGTTGATCGTTTCAGCAACGGTGATTTCTTTGACGTGATTGGCAATGTCTGGCAGTGGACCGAAACACCGATCTACCCGTTCCATGGCTTTGAGGTGCATCCCTGGTATGATGATTTTTCAACCCCCACCTTTGACACCCGCCACAACCTTATCAAAGGGGGTTCCTGGATTTCCACCGGTAATGAGGCCACCCGTGATGCCCGTGATGCCTTCCGCCGGCATTTCTTCCAGCATGCCGGATTCCGTTATGTTGCCAGCTCTGCTCCGGTTGTGCTGCATGATAACCAGTATGAGCAGGATGCCCTGGCAGCCCAGTACTGTCATGCCCACTATGGACCGGAGCAGTTTGGCGTACCCAACTTTCCGCAGCGTTGTGCAGAGATCTGCCTTGATGCACTACAGGGACGCAGGATGGAGCATGCCCTGGACCTGGGTTGCAGTGTCGGACGAGCCAGTTTTGAACTGGCAAAGGGTGGTTTCAGACAGGTAACCGGCCTGGACTTCTCCACCCGTTTCTTCAGACTTGCAGCCAGAATGCAAGAGCAAGGCAGCCTGCGCTATGCCCTGCCTGAAGAAGGGGAGATCGCCTCCTTCCATGAGGTTGTTCTTTCAGATTTCGGGCTTGAACAGCTGCGGGACCTGGTACAGTTCTTCCAGGCTGATGCCTGCAACCTGCCTGAGAAATTCTGCGGCTATGATCTGGTACTGGCTGCCAATCTGATTGACCGACTCTACTCTCCACGCCGTTTCCTGAGTACCATCCACCAGCGGATAAATCCTGGCGGCCTGCTGGTGATAGCCTCACCCTATACCTGGCAGGAACAGTTTACGAAAAAAGAAGAGTGGCTGGGTGGCTACCGTGAGGCAGGGGAACCGGTCTGGGGACTGGATGGCCTGAAGGCTGCGCTTTCACCGCAGTTCCGTCTGGTTGGTGAGCCGCAGGAGATCCCGTTTGTGATCAGGGAGACACGCCGCAAGTTTCAGCACAGCAGTGCCGAGTTGACGATATGGGAGTTGCGCTGATGCCTGATTTTGACACCCTGATAGATCGCCGCAACACGGCCAGTGAAAAGTGGGACCGCTATGGAGATCGGGACATCATACCGCTCTGGGTGGCGGATATGGATTTTCGCTCACCACCGGCAGTGATTGAAGCGCTGCACCAGCGGGTTGCACATGGGATATTCGGCTACAGCGGGCCACCGAAAGAACTGGTGGAAACCGTCATAGCCATGCTGTTCAGGGAGTATGGCTGGCAGGTTGACCCGGCCTGGCTGGTCTGGCTGCCAGGTCTGGTCTGTGGTCTGAACGTGGCTTGCCGGGCAGTGGGACAGACCGGCGATGCCGTGGCAGCCTTCACTCCGGTCTACCCCCCTTTTTTAACAGCACCCGGGTTGGCTGATCGTCAGCTTGTCACCGCTCCGCTGGTTGAACAGCAGGGCCACTGGGTCATGGACCTGGATGCCCTGGAACAGGCTATTACTGACCACACCCGTCTGCTCATGCTCTGCAGCCCCCATAATCCGGTGGGTCGGATCTGGAGTCGTGAAGAACAGCTTACCCTGGCCGAACTGGTTGAGCGCCATAACCTGATTGTCTGTTCTGATGAGATCCATAGCGGTCTGCTGCTTGATGCTGAAAAACAGCATATCCCGTTTGCCACCCTTGCACCGGAACTGGCCCGTCGCACCATTACCCTGCAGGCCCCCAGCAAGACCTATAACATCCCCGGTCTGGGCTGTTCCTTTGCCATCATTCCTGATGGGCAGCTCCGCACGGCATTTCGGGGCGTCATGTCCGGCATTGTCCCCCATCTGAATCTGCTGGGCTACAGTGCAACCCTGGCTGCCTACCGGGATGGCGAGCAGTGGCGACAGGCGCTGCTGTCATATCTACGTGAGAACAGGGATCTGGTACTGGAATCGCTGGCTGAAATGCCTGGATTGAAGACCTGGCCGGTGGAGGCCACCTATCTGGCCTGGATTAATGCCCGATCACTGCAGACAGATGATCCAGCCGGTTTCTTTGAACTGGCCGGTGTTGGATTATCTGATGGTGCACCGTTTGGTGCGCCCGGATTTTTGCGGTTGAATTTTGGGTGCCCGCGTGTTCTGTTGAAGCAAGCGTTGACGAGGATGAGAATGGTCTGCTGATAATAAAGATAGCACAATCAGTACATCTGGCAGTTGCCACAGAGATCAAAGAGGTCTCAGAGAAAAACTGGAGGACACAACAAACAATCTGAATTCTTTCTGGAGAGACGCTAAAAACAGATTTTTCTTGTAGTGCTCTGCGTATCTCTGTGAATTCCGTGATAACTGTCTTTTTAGGTTAATTGCACTGCTTGACACCCGGATGACCTGAGGTATCCTTGAAACGGTAACAATCAGGGAGCAGACCACATGACATCTGCTACAACCTATAACTCGATAACAGTTCTGCCAGCCCGACGATTTTTCCTCGGGTTGGTTCTGCTATCTATGATTCTGCTGCTGACCGGCTGTAATCAACAAGCTGCAGAAAAACCTCTACAGTATAGTAAGACCCCAACGGTTGCCTCACGACCGGTCTACCGCTTTGTGGTTCATCCCCTGCACAATCCAAAAAAACTTGCAGAGGCCTACCAGCCACTGATTGCATTCTTAAATGCCAGCATCCCGGAAGCACAGTTTGAGTTGGAAGCCTCCAAGGATTACCAGGCCTATGAAGATAAATACCGTTCAGGGGGACCCGAATTTCTACTGCCCAACCCCTGGCAGACAATTGAGGCGATGCATGCCGGATACCAGGTTATCGCCATGGCTGGCGATGCGGAAGACTTCAAGGGGATCTTTATTGCACGCAAGGATAGCGCTATTACAAAGCCAACCGACCTCAAGGGCAAGACCGTCAGCTACCCCTCCCACACAGCGCTGGCCGCCTGTATTATGCCGCAGTTTTTCCTGCACCAGCATGGGATTAATGTTAACCGCGACATTACCAACAGCTATGTTGGCTCTCAGGAATCATCCATTATGCACGCCTACCTCGGGCAATCTGCCGTTGGTGTCACCTGGCCGGTTCCCTGGCGTCTGTTCCAGCAGGACCATCCCAAAGAGGCAGCCCAGTTGCATCTGCTCTGGGAAACACCGCATCTGCTGAACAATTCGGTCATGGTCCGTCATGATGTGTCACCGGTTCTCAGACAAAAGGTCCGAACACTGTTGCTTAACCTGTCACAAACAACAGAAGGACGCACAATTCTAAGCACCATGGCCACCGCGCAATTCCATGCTGCTGACAACACCAGCTATCAAAAGGTTCGCGACTATGTTGCGGTCTTTGAAAAACAGGTGCGACCGGTGAAGAAAAAATGACGTTTAACAGACTGACATGGCTGCTGGCAGGCACCTTGCGCCGCCGTATCATTGTCGGTATGACGCTGATTATGGCCCTGCTGATGGGTTTTTTTGTGCTGGAGATGACCCGTCGTCAGGAAGCCGCTGCCCTGAAACAGCATGTATCCCAAGCAACCTCCCTGGCACAAAGCATCACTGCATCATCGGCTGTCTGGGTTGCTTCCCTTGATTATAGCGGACTGCAGGAAATTATTGATGGCCTGGCCCGCTATCCTGATCTTGCCCATGCCATGGTTCTGAACTCCCGTGGTCAGGTACTGGCCCACAGCGATCAAGACCGATTGGGCCTTTATCTGACTGATCTACCCAAAGATCCTGATTTCCAGATTCTTCAGCAAGGTCCTCATCTGGTGGATGTTGTTAATCCGATTCTGCTTGAGGAAAAAATAATTGGCTGGGTACGAATCGGGTTAAGTGGCAAAAGGCTTGAGGCAGAAATTGCAGAAATACATCGTAACGGATTTTACCTTACCCTGATTGCCCTTGTCGTGGTCTTCCTGTTTGCTACTGTTACCGCCAGTTATCTGACCCGTCGGCTTGATCTGATTCAACAAGTCGTTGACCAGATTGAAACAGGTTCTACAGAGGCGCGGGTGCATCTTACCGGTAATGATGAAGCAAGTCGGCTTGGTCTTGCGGTAAACGCCATGTTGGATACGTTGGCTCAACATTCGGAGTCGTTGCAGCAGAGCGAGGAACGCTTCCGTGCGATGATAGAAAATGCTGGCGATGCCATCTACATCCATGACATAAACGGCAGGATACTCAGTGTAAACCAGGTTGGCTGTCATCAAACCGGTTATCCCCTTGATGAACTGTTAGCCTCTTCAGTGTCATTAATAGACAAACATTTTGACCTGCAGGTATTACAAGAAGCTTGGAATCTGGCAAAAACTGATCCTGCCCGATTTCCCATGACCCTGCAAACGGTTCACCTTCGCAAGGATGGCAGCAGCTTCCCGGCAGAGGTGCGACTCAGTCTGCTGCCCACCGATGATGGTTATTTGTTTGTTGCCATGGTTCGCGACATTACGGATCGAAAACATGCTGAACAAGAACTGCTGAGTGCGAAAGCAGCTGCCGAAACTGCCAACATCACCAAAAGTGAGTTTCTGGCAAATATGAGCCACGAGATCCGCACCCCGATGAACGGGGTAATCGGCAATGCGCAACTGCTTCGTTTTACCGCTTTGACGGAAGAGCAGAAACGCTACCTGGAATATATTGAATCCGATGCCAACAACCTGGTTTCAGTGATCAATGATCTGCTTGACATCTCCAAGATTGAGGCAGGTAAGATGGAGCTTGAACAGGCGCCGTTCAGTCTGCACGCCTGCATCAATGATCTGTTGAAGCCAATCATCCCAAGGTTTGAAGCCAAAGGCCTCACCCTTAAGACTGAGATAGACAGCGCACTACCGGATGCTGTATCGGGAGATCAATTGCGTCTTAAACAGATACTGCGCAATCTGATAGGCAATGCAATCAAATTTACGGAGCAGGGGGAAGTCACCGTACAGGCGAGAATGCTTGAACATGTTGAGGGTAAGGTTCTCATACGTTTTAGTGTCGTTGACAGTGGTATCGGAATCAGCCCAGAGGCACTGGGGAGGCTGTTCGCCCCTTTCTGCCAGGCAGATAGTTCTGTTACCCGCAGGTTTGGCGGCACCGGTCTGGGGCTATCTATTTGCAATCGACTGGCAGGTCTGATGGGGGGTACGGTTGCTGTTGAGAGCAAAGAAGGTATGGGCAGCAGCTTCCATGTCACCCTGCCCTTCCAGATCAATCAATCACGGGAGTTTCCAAAAGAAACAGGGCAGCAGATCTGCCCCACTCTGACATGGGAGGGGCCACCGCTTACCATCCTGTTGGTGGATGACAACCGAACCAGTCGGATCATGGCAGCAAACCTGTTGCGGCATTTCGGCCACACGGTACAAACCGCTGAAAATGGAGTAGAGGCACTGGAGCAATGGCATCAAGGCTCGTTCAATTTGATTTTGATGGATGTTCAGATGCCGGTTATGGACGGCGAGGAAGCAACCCGCGTGATCAGAAAAGAAGAAAATGAAATCAAAAAACATACCGCTATTATCGCACTGACCGCCCATGCCCTGGTTGAACAGCGTAATCACTTGCTGTCTTCCGGTTTTGACGGTTATGTTGCAAAGCCATTGGATATTGCAGCACTTCATGCAGAAATGAAGCGGGTTGTGGAACAGACAAGATAACTATGGCAGATATCACTAACAAACGTTTTTTCCGTCACTGGCTCGTTTTTAGCCTTACCATGTTTATGCTTGGTCTGTTGTTGTTTTTGTACCTTTTCAGAGAGTATGAACGGGCAGCCACCCGTGAACAGGAACAACTCCTGAGAAAAGCAGAAATTATCAGTAAAAACACCGCCTGGAACCTGGAATCATTGAATAAACTTTTGCTGAGGTTACAAAAAGACCCTGCCCTGCTATCAAACGACCCTGGCTATAACCAACGTCTTGAAGATCTGGTAAACGCCATGCCCGGCGTTCGTACCATGTTGGCACTGGATTCGCAGGGTATCACCCGTGTTTCCAGCAGAGCTGACCTTTTGGGAAAATGCTTTAATGACCGTGATTACTTTAGAATTTCGCAACAGCATGTTGGCGAGGATCTGCTGTATGTCTCCCCTCCATTCAGAACCATACTGAATACCTACGTCATTACCTTGAGCAGGATTCTGCGTAATACTGACGGCAGTTTTGCCGGAGTTATTGCTGCCTCCCTTGATCCTGATTATTTCAGTACCCTGCTTCAGTCTGTATTGTACGCGCCAGACATGCGTTCCGCTCTGGCCCATTGGGATGGCCTGCTATTTCTTATGGAACCTGGTCACACGGAAGTTATTGGCAAGAACATTGCCGTATCTGGCAGTTTTTTCACCAGACACCGTACAAGCGGCAACAAACAGACCGTGCATGTCGGAACTGTTTATGCCACCGGTAGAAACCAGATGATGGCACAAATTACCATCAATCCGGAATCGTTAAAGATGAACAAACCGCTGGTGGTTGCGGTTTCACGGGATCTTGATGTCGTGTACACCAACTGGCGGAGTGAGACAGCCATACTTTGCTCGTTATTTCTGCTCTGTACACTGGCAACCGGTTTTGGCCTCAATTTATATGATAAACGGCGTGGGGAGTTTGAAAAGCAGAAAGCCACTTCTGACGAAAGCATACGTAAACTTAATGAAGAGCTTGATAGGTTCTTTAGTATGTCACTGGATATGCTCTGTATAGCAGATATGGAAGGTTATTTTAGACGTCTTAACCGTTCCTGGGAAGAGACCCTCGGCTACACACTTGACGAGTTGACCGGACAGCAGTTTCTGGATTTTGTGCATCCAGATGACATCCCTGTTACCTTGTCAACCATATCAGCATTAACTGAAGACAAACAGGTCCTGAATTTCATCAATCGCTACCGCTGTAAAGATGGCTCCTACCGCTGGATTGAATGGCGCTCAGCCCCTTATAAAAATTTGATCTACGCTGCAGCTCGGGATATCACTGAATTGAAGTTAACCCAACTGCAGCTTGAACAACGCACAGCTGAGGCTGAGGCTGCCAATCGGGCAAAATCAGAGTTTCTGGCCAATATGAGCCATGAGATTCGCACTCCGATGAACGCCATTCTGGGACTGACCCGACTGGTGCTTGAGACCGAGCTTGCGCCGAGACAGAAAGACTTTCTTATGAAGGTCTACAGCTCATCTCAGGCATTGATGGTAATCCTGAACGATATCCTTGACTACTCCAAGATTGAGGCAGGCCGGATTGAAATTGAACAGCTACCGATCTCCGTTGAACTGCTCGTAAAGGATGTCACCGGCCTTTTCAGGGCGCAGATTGAAGAAAAAGGGCTTGGTATTAGTGTGAAACTTGACTCCAGACTGCCATCTGTGCTCCTTGGCGACCCACAGCATTTAACACAGGTACTTAATAACCTGCTGGGGAATGCGGTTAAATTTACGGAGGCCGGAGAAATCAGCATTAACGTTGAACAAACACAGGAAGATAGCAAAGGTGTCATGGTCTGTTTTTCTGTGCAAGACACCGGTATCGGCCTTGAACAGTATGAGGTTAACCGACTGTTTCAGGCCTTTACTCAGGCAGATGGGACGATCAGCCGCAAGTACGGCGGCACTGGTCTGGGTCTGACCATCAGCCAACAACTGGTAGGGCTGATGGGGAGCACCATTACCGTTTCAAGCCGGAAAGGACATGGCAGCAATTTCAGCTTTGCTATTCAGATGGGAAAAGTCCCGCCAGGCACACAGGCCAAAAACTATCAGACTGCTGCTGAAAACCTGTTTAGTGCGCCAGGCCAGCAGTCTCCATCTTACCCTGCTGATCAAAGACAGCTTGAGCTGAGTGGCCTCCGGGTTCTGCTGGTGGAAGACAACCGGATCAACCAGGAGGTTGCTGCAGAAATACTTCACCAATACGGTGCAGTGGTCACTCTTGCCGACCATGGCGCTGCGGCAGTTGATCTGCTGACCCGTCCAACCTTTGATGTGGTGCTGATGGATCTGCATATGCCGGTTATGGACGGGTTTGAGGCCACCCGCCAGATTCGCAAGCAGTATGATAGCAAGACACTGCCAATCATTGCCATGACCGCCGCTGTCTTGCAGCATGACCGTGATCGGTGTATTGCAGCAGGAATGGGCGGGTTTGTCGCCAAGCCTGTTAACCCACCTGAACTGCTTAGTCAGCTTATCCATCTGAAAAAAACTGCCCCCTCTCTTTCCGATCAAATCAAGACGACTGAATTCGCAACAACAGCTACTACCCCGGACCAGCTCAATTTTGATAGCAGCGCCGCCTTAAGTCGCATGGGCGGTAACCGGATATTGCTGAACAGCATATTAAAGGCATTTGTAAAAGAGCACGGTCAGTCTGCCAATGAAATAATGGAAATGCTGTCTCGGGGAAAAACAGAGGATGCGCGATATCTGGCCCACAACATTAAAGGAGTAGCTGGAACCGTTGGAGCAATGCAACTGATGAAGACTGCGGCAGAACTGGAGCAACAGATACGCTCTGAATCCCCCCATGCCGATAGTGCTCTGTTTGCACACGAACTTGGCTTGACCGTGTCTGCTATCGCCAGCTATCTACGAGAGCAGGAACTTGACGATGGAGACCATACCGCAGTAAAGCAACCTGATAGTATGCAAGGGGCTGAAAAGAAGTCTGCATGAACCTGTCCATCATCATTCCGGTCTTGCACGAACAGCAACAGATCAACGGGATTATCAGCAAGCTGCGCTTCCTTGACCAGTCATTCCGATTCCAGTTCAAGGAAGCTATCAGGGCGGAGACGCAGGCGTACCTGCAGTACGTTGATGAGCAGATGACGAGCCAACGAAGAGAGTGCCTTGAACTGGAATCGGAATCCGTTGAAATTATTGTTGTAGATGGCGATTCAGAAGGTTCCACCATCTCGCTTGTGACAGACAAAGAAGTGATCTGCCTCACCGCCCCTAAAGGACGTGGTAACCAGCTTGCTGCAGGCGCACACGTAGCCACCGGTGATCTGTTGCTGATGCTGCATGCCGATACCCTGCTGCCTGAAAATGCCCTCCGCTCCATCAGGACAGCAATTGAACAGGGTGCGGCATGGGGGGCCTTTCGGCTGGGGATTGGCGCATCCTCGCTCTCCTACCGTTTGATTGAAAGAGCCGTTGATCTGCGCTGTAAACTGTTTTTATTACCCTATGGCGACCAAGCTATTTTCGTTACCAAAGTGGCTTTGCAAGAGGTCGACGGCATTCCGGCTATTCCGTTGATGGAGGATGTGGCACTGGCCCGTAAACTTAAACAGACAGGGTTTAGATTTACTCTGCTGCCTGATCGGGTCAGAACTTCTGCCCGCCGCTGGCAACAGGATGGCATTCTTCGACGGACTCTGCATAACTGGCTGTTGTTGTTTCGTTATCTCGTTGGCACTGCGCCTGAAAAACTGGCTAAGTCCTATCGGACCAATTGACAGTATCCGGTTTTGTGCTACATACGATACATTATACATATATTAGATGGAGGAATCAGAATGAAGCGAGTCGCACTTTTTACCTGTCTGATGGTGTTGTTACACGTCGTTGTTGCCTTTGCCGCAGGCCCGGGTAAAGCGGAGTTTGACAAATGGGCCAAGTCCGTAAAGCTGGCCGGTTACAGTTATGGCGGCGTTGACCAGACCGATCCCGGTGTTTTTATGGCAGCCTGGATGAGCCCCAAAGGCGATGTGCTCGGCGTACATATGCACCCTGTTTCTGTCTTCAAAGGGATTCAGCAGCAGGTAGTTAACAAGAAAAAACCGGAACTGTTTACGTATAAAGGGATGCAGGCCCTCTATTCTGATGCCATCGGACCTGGACAGATTTGGATTAAATATGAAAAATCAGGCAAGGTAATTTCCATCAGCCAGATGGATCAGAGCATGGCAAAGGGGCTGTCAAAGCCCCAATTGATTGCGTTGCTGGATACCATGAAGCCTGAAACGCTGTTGAAATAAACTGAGTATCAACGATGCTCCAAACCGTAGTCCTGTTTGTAAAACCACCGATTCCAGGCCGGGTCAAGACCCGTCTGGCCTGGGATATCGGAGATGAGGCAGCCTGCAGCATCTATCGCAGACTGGCTGATCACACGATTCAGCAGATACAGGCCAGCGGCATACCGCTGGCCTTGTTTTTTGACGGCTTTGATTCAGCATCTTTACCACCTGCATGGCTGCAAGCATCACAGACCTGTATCCCACAACAGGGGCAGGAACTGGGGGAGCGGATGGTTGCCGCCTTCAGATTTTTGTTTGTTGACACGGTGAAGCAAGCGGTTCTGATCGGCAGTGACATTCCCGGTATTGATGCCGTCTATCTACGGCAAGCCTTTGAACTGCTTGCTGACAACTCCATGGTGCTTGGACCTGTCTTGGATGGTGGCTACTGCCTGATCGGTTTTAATCAGATTCATTTTACAGAATCCCTTTTCCAAAACATTCCCTGGAGCACTGATCAGGTCTTTGAGCTGACTCTGAACGCTGCAGCACAGGCAGGGCTGACCGTTGGTCTGCTGCCTGCACTGCAGGATATTGATACAGTTGATGACCTGCAGTATCTTA
>Ga0209800_10001589_pt1 | contig 22992 bp, 17 predicted proteins | sample Higcelweek8metaG_FD_187174 | JGI IMG/M metagenome (GOLD analysis project Ga0209800, IMG submission 187174) | Freshwater pond sediment microbial communities from the University of Edinburgh, under environmental carbon perturbations - High... | ecosystem: Environmental > Aquatic > Freshwater >...
GGATAAAATTAGACTTAGCGCCGACTAACTTCATTGTATTAATGGTAAACCTTTTTGAATAAATCATTAAGCGAACAGTATTGTTAAGCAGAGCAAATGATATCACAAATAAAGCTGCACAAAAAAACAATAGTATTAGACTTATTTTTCGCACATTATCATTAATGAGCTGCACAAGATTATGTTGATATGCAACCTCTCCAACAATTTCAGTTTCGGACAAAAAGAACTTCTCTAGACTAGCGATACTATCTGGATTTGCATAATCTGAGTCTAGATATACATTTATTGTAGGAGAAAGTGGATTATACCCGAGAGTCTGTAAAAAATCTTCACCTAGCTCCTCTTGAAGGGATTCTGCTGCTTCCTCTTTGGTAATATACTCCGTTGATTTTATAAATTCATATGTGTCGAGAGTTTTTTGATATTGTTTAATGTCCGGTTCTTTTACGTTATCTTTAATAATTAGCGAAAAACAAAGGTTTTCTTTTACATACTGGGATAAAAACTGAGCATTAAGAATTAGTAATCCAACAATGCCAAGCAATAGCAGAACCATCGAAATGCTCACAAGAGAAGTAAAATATGCTCCCCTGATTTTATTTTTTATTTTATTTTCTTTCATTAAGGCTATTGTATCAGAATTTTACGAGTAAAAACCTTATTTTCTGGACTAAATATTTTAATAAAATATAAACCGTCTGCAAAATTACTAACATTTAACGAGAACTCCATACTATTTATTATTTCATTTGCCACAAGTTGCCCAGAGACATTATAAATTTCCATGTTATTAATTACAAAAGATTCTGATTCGAATTTTAAATAATCTGTTGCTGGATTAGGATATACTGATAATGATTCATTTTCCTCAGACAGATCAAAACCTGAATTATTCCAGAAGGTAACATTAATCGTATCAGTATGACTACAGCCATTAAGTGCAGTTGCTGTCATCCAGAACTCGTGTTCGCCAACTCCATAGAATGATCCATAAACAGTAAGCATTGGGCCAGTAAAACCAGTATTCCAAATATACTCAGAGTAGGTTGGACTTATGCCAATGTTCACGAATGAATCAACTGGAGCAACCTGATCGCTACCTAAACTAAAACTGATGGGAGTACGAACATCTACAAATGCGCTAGCAGTAGTTTGACAACCAAAACTATCTCCGGTTGCTGTAACCCAATATTCACCTGAAGTTGTTATCGTAATAGAAGACGTGGTTTGAACAGGATCAGTATTCCACACATAAGAATAAGCACCATCGCCAGCATTCAGCACATAAGGGCCACAAGCAATGATTGTTTCATCTCCAAACATTATCTGATGATATGGATGAAACTCAACAACAATTGTATCCCAATTGTGACATGAATTTTCGCCAGTTACGTCAAGGATAAATGTTCCTCCAAGTTCAACTGGTAGTGTTGGTTGATAGCTAAGGCCATTGTTCCATTCATAATGAACATATATGTCAGAAACGCCAATTGTTGTTGTTTCTCCATCACACAAGTCGATATCATCACCAAGATCCAATTCTGGTGCTTCGTTTACAACCACTGTAACAGTATCAGTACTTACTGAAGCACAGGCATTATATGCAAGGCAGTAAAATTCACCCGAATATGAAGCATTTACCATAGGGAAGAACAATACGGTATCATTGAGTCCTGGAATTGGTGTGTCATTAAAATACCATTGAAGAGTATAGTTGTCGCCTTGTGCGTCCATAATAAGATTGAGAGTGTCCAATTCGCAAATATTTTGATCAATTGGATTCCAAGTAATTGCTGGTGGTGAACCAACTATTATTTCAGTCGTAAAAGAATCATCATACCCACAATCATTCAAGACTCTGCAGAAATAAGTTCCAGATTGGTTTACCTGAATTTCATCAAAAACGATACTTGGATTTGTTTCACCCGAAACTGCTGATTCGTTTCTATACCAAAGATAATCAAGTGGTTCTGCTCCTGAGGCCTGAATTTCCATTTCATAAAAATCGCCAACACAAAGTTCGTCCCCAACAGGATGAACCTCAATGAGTGGCAGAGCGCGGATCTCTACACTTATCGTATCAGTAGAAACTTCCCCGCACACATTTGACAATATGCAAAAATACTCCCCTGAAAATTCTGGGTTAGCATATTCACTCAAATAATCTTGATCTTCGCCAACGAGTTGTTGACCATCTAAAATAATCCATTCGAAATCAACTGGTTCTGTGCCACTCGACGAAATATCAATTAGCAACTCTTCGTTTTGACAAATTACCATATCTTGTGGCTGTTCCGTAACAAGTGGAGGGGTATTTACTGTAACTAAAACCTCATTAGAAATTTCGAAACCACATTCATTACTTATATGACAAGAATACATTCCCTGCTGTCCCTGAGTGATTCCAGTAATAATGAGTGTAGACTCTTCATCTCCATCAATGTTTGCTCCGTTGACATCTGCCCCATTAAATAACCACTGATAGTAAATTGTTTCAGTTCCAGCAGCCTTAATCTGAATGTTCACATTTTGTCCTGCGCAGACCTCTGCACCAGTTGGTTGCTGAGTAAAATACGGAGGTTCTTTTCCGATAACCAAGGCAGTATTTGAAATTACAGAACCACATACATTTGTCATAACACAATAGTAATAAGCGGTGTCACCAGCTATCATCTCAGGAATAAAGGAGTCTTCCGTTTCACCTGTCAAGATTCCTAATTCAGTATCAAACCATTGGTAACTAACTTCTGTAGTTCCAACAGCATAAGCATTCAAAACCACCTCCTCATCAGGACAAACTATATTATCAATAGGCTGACCAACAATCTGAGGCATATTATTTACAGTAATAAAAACAGTATTACTAGTATCTTGAGTACAAATATTATATGCAATCAGATTATAATAGTCATTATTCGGATAACCCACATTTTCAATGGTAATTGAACTTGTCTGTTCTGATGGCATTAAAACATCGTTCTTCATCCATATGTAATAGAGAAAATCTCCAACAGCAATAGGTTCAAAAGTAACATCTTCTCCGACACAAACTGTTGGTGTTACGGGCTGGGTTACTATTTCGGCTGGAATTACAACATCTATATCGACAGTAGCTGACGTCTCTGTACTGCAAGAATTTGAAGCAATAATATAGTAATTTCCTTCATCGATAAGTTCAGCAGATTCCAACAGTAGAGTACTTCCATAGTCCACAAGATTACTATTGTGGTACCAAGCAACAGTATAGTTTTCTCCACTAATGTTTGACGAAAAAAGATTGTCTGTACCCAAGCATACTAGATCGTTTTCTGTCGTGATACTATTTATGACAGGAGGACCATTGACAACAAGTATTTCGCATAGAATGCTATTTACATTTCCTTCACCATTTGACACATTGCAATAATACTCAGCCTCATCAGTTTCGGCAAGACTTATAAAATCCAGTACAGGAGAATCCGCTCCAAATGGAGCCCCATCTTTATACCATTGGTAGTGCAATGTAGCTGCGCCACTTGCTTCAATAGTAATTTGTCCTGAATTTCCAATACATTTAACCAGATTATCTGGTTGATTTGTAATTACCGGAGCTTGAGCACTGGTTATCGTCGAAAAAGTTACCAAAATCGCTGTAAAAGCGAGACATAAATAAAATTTAGCAGAATTCATCTTTTAAGTCTTTTAAAGTTCACAAAATACTTAAAAATAGTTTACATATTAATATACAGAATGGTATATTTTTAAACAATTGATTGTCAGTTACAAAACAGAACTTTTGTTGTAGAAATTATTACTTATCATTAAATGAAATAAGGCATTTAAGTTCAGTTAAAACATACCTTTTTCATCTTCCTTTAACTTTTCGAAATATTCATCAACATGTAGCTGTTCCCCTTTTGAAGCAGCAACTGCAAGAATATCACAAACATTATTTTCAGCATTATCAGCATGACCTTTTACCCATACAAATTTTACTTTATGTTTAGGATAAATTTTAACAAACCTCATCCACAAATCTGGGTTTTTAACTTTTTTAAAGCCTTTTTTTATCCAAGCTTGTAGCCAATTCTGATTTATTGCCTCAGAAACATACTTCGAATCGGTGTAAACTGTTACAACCGAGCCCTCAACTTTAAGCATTTCGAGTGCAACAATTACCGCCAATAGCTCCATTCTGTTATTTGTAGTTTTTCGAAATCCTTTGGAGACCTCTTTTCGAAATTTACCAGAAATCAATACAATGCCGTAACCACCGGGACCGGGGTTTCCGCTGCATGCGCCGTCAGTATATATTGTAATTTCAGGTGTGGTCACAGATTTGGGTTTCCAAGAATTATCTTGCGAGCATAACCCTACGGGTAACTCTGTTATTATCAATATTTAACGCCACAAAATACAAACCTTGTGGAAAATCCTGAACATTAACAGATATATCCTCATCACTAGATTCGATAGTTCTTGTTAAAACAACACGACCTGTAATGTCAATAAGTTGCATATCAATCTGTTTTCCAGATTCGAGTTCGCCAGTCTGAATATAAATTACTTCAGAGGCTGGGTTAGGATAAATGTCTATATTATTTTCGACTTCGAATTCATTGATATCGACAATACAAGTAACAGGTCTTATCGCAGAAGAAGTTTTAACGCCAAATTTTGCAGTACAAGTGTACCAAACAGAATTAATTTCCACGTAAAGAGAATTTGTTCCACTCACATAATTACGATCCTGAACAATGCTGACAGTAAAACGATCTTCGCTGATTCCATCGGAGTTGTTGTCAACATAATTTATCCTATAACCGGCAAAAAATGGTCCGTCAACCTGCACAGGCGTGTCGAACTCAACAACATTGCTAAAATTTGATGGAATATCTCTTAGGAAATATTTCTTTTGCGCAAGCACGGTTTCCGGATAGGTAGTGTTTCCATCCCAAATATAGAAGGTAACATATGAATTATAATCTCCAGCCTCTGACTCGACAACAGGCATAATTAAAGCATCTATCTGTTCGAACGAGTACTGATCAAAATAGTCTGCATAAGTTCTCACTTTTTGTCCGTTGTGACCACCTATCTTACCCCAGCTTCCTGAAACTGTTGGGCTATATATAGCCTCATCGGCTCCCACATTAGATATTGTATCACAATAAATATTTACTGGTCCCGAAAAAACTAAAATATAATCCTCTTTAAGTTCATAATTTGTTCCACATGCATTATTAACGGCCAGCGAAACATCCCACATACCTGCAGCATTATATTCTACCCCGTTTACTACATTTGTAGCTGCCGAATATGTTGGATAACCAGCCTGAAAATACCAGTTCCATGTTGTTGGAGCATTCAGAGATTTGTCCTCAAAATAGACTCTAGTTCCTGAGCGTATAAGTCGCTGCGAAGCTTCAAAGTTTGCAATAGGAATTGCAACGCACGGGTCGGTATTCGAAACGACAATATAATCTTCCCGTCGTATCGTATCTATTCCCATATTGCTTTCGACAATCAATTCAACATCATATACCCCAGGCATCGTGTAGAGAATACTTTGAGGATTTTGTTGTGTGGAAGATGTAGGAGTTGCACCTTCAAAAAACCAAGTCCAGATATAAGGACTTCCAGAACTCATATCTCTGAAATTAATGTAATCACCGGGAGCGATAAAAACTCTATCTGCAATAAAATCCGCAATTGGAGGAACAGTAGCAGCTGGAATTACTGTAATATAATCAACTTTAGTTTCACTGTCCTGAATTCCTTCTTCGTCTTCGACTGTTAACTCTACTGTGTAGGTTCCTACTGCAGTATAAGCAACTGGAACAGGGTCTTCTTGATCTGAACTTGCAGGAACGCCGCCTTCAAAAGTCCAAGCATAAGCGTTAAAAGGACCATTTTGTGATAAATCAGTGAAATTGACAATTCCACCAACAGGGATAGTAATATAATCTCCAACAAAATCTGCAATCGGAGTTGTCGTGTTTGGCTCAACAGTAATACAGCCAACTATCACCTCTGTATTTATAGAGGTAGCATTCTGAACCTCGAGAATAACATCATAAGTACCAGCATAGTAATAGCAAATTCCTACCGGATGTTGAACATTCGACGAAATTGTTTGTGCACCAGGAAAACTCCACTGCCAAGCCGTCGGGCTGCCAGTACTCATATCTGTAAAGAAGATACAGTCACCTGCTGTAATTGTATATGTTGACGCAATAAATGCAGCATCAAGAGTAGCTTTGTCATTTTGGTGTTTTTGTGCAGAAGCAAAATTTGCCAGCAACATTACCGTCACTATTAAAGCAATGGTTCTGAGTGCGTTTGATTTCATAATATCCGGTTTTATTAAGTAAAAACTGTACTGTAACTTACAAAGATATAATATAATAAAAAACAAAATTAAAAAAACTACGATTTTATTAACAGAGTACTTTTAATTTCATAAAAAACGGGTTTTTTATCAGCTAAAGTTTTGAGATACAAAGCATATTATTATTTTTGCAGCAAAATTTTGAAATTTATGGCAACGACAGCAGATATTAAAAATGGATTAACAATAGAATTCAACGATAAACTTTATCAAATAGTTTATTTCCAGCATGTAAAACCTGGCAAAGGCCCAGCTTTTGTACGTACAAAACTTAAAAGCTTAGACAATGGCAGAGTAATCGATAATACTTTTACCTCTGGTGCAAAAATAACTCCAGTTAGGATAGAGCGTCGCCCTTATCAATATCTTTATAAAGATGATATGGGTTATAACTTTATGCACATGGAAACCTACGAACAGATTTCGATGGCAGAAGCATTGATTGATGGTGTTGAGTTCCTAAAAGAAGGTCAGGATGTGGAAATTGTTTTCCATGCCGAGTTAGAAACAGCATTATCGTGCGAGCTCCCTCCATTTGTAGTTGCTGAGGTTACTTACACCGAGCCTGGTTTAAAAGGAGATACTTCAACCAACGCTCTTAAACCAGCCACAATCGAAACTGGTTCTAGCATTATGGTTCCTTTATTTATCGAAATTGGTGAGAAAATAAAAGTGGATACAAGAACAAAAGAATACGTCGAGAGAGCAAGGTAGTTTACGATATAATATTTAGGAAACAGCAGTTTTTTCTGCTGTTTTTTTTTGCTTTCAAGAATCCTGATAGCAAAAATCTCCGGGAGTTATTGAGATTGAATGTTTCTTTAGGCTTTTGTTTAAGTCTTTCGATTTGCCTTCTGCCAACTTGTTTAGTAAATCGTGAAATCTTTCGCTATGGTTTTTATGAATAACGTGACTAAGTTCATGAAGAATAATATAATCAATAAGGTCATCGGGTAAAAGCATTAAACGGCAAGACAAAATTATATCATTCTTGGAGCTGCATGAGCCCAGTCGACTTCCGGCAGTACCAACTCTCACTGATTTGTGATGAATTCCACAAGACACAGATATTTCAGCAATTCTTTTCTTCAAATAAACCTCGCCTTCGGCTTTTAAGGCTTTTATAATAAATTTCTGAATAAAAGTCTGAACAGCATCATTGTCAAAGTCAACTTCAGTCTTATTATAGAATATTGTAATTGTATTTTCTTTTAGAACTGCTTTCAATCCTGCTTTTTCGTGTTCCACAAAAACAAGTGTGTATTTTCTAGTTCGAAAAACCGAATCAGGAGAGAAACCTTTAAGTTTTTTCTTTTCGGTTTGGGCAGCCAACTTTTCTTGCAGCCATGAAATATTTTGATTTACAAATCTTTCAGCTTCGCTAAATTTTGCAAAATATGGAATAGTTACAAGAACACCTTTTTGGGGGTGTATCCGTAACTTTATTCTTGAAGCGTTTGTTTTTTTTGTTATCAGTACCAACCCGACACCGGGTACAGTAATGGTCTTTTGCATTATTTACGCGGCAGTTTACTTAGACTTTCAAAACAATTATTAGTTGTTTCAAATAGTTCTTTAACGATTTGAGTGTATTGTTTTTTAACTTCCTTACGGTCAACCTTTGATGTTGGTTTATTGATTTTAGAAATAAGTTCTTCGCGTTTAGATATTATATCATTAATAATTCCGGCTAGTGGTTTTTCATCTTTTACCACATTAAAGTCCATATAGATAAGACAATCTGAAACAACTTCTTCTGTAAGCCAGTTAATATCCTTTTTTAAATTTCTTCTGTTTGCCATAATAATTTTTTTTGCAAAAATACAAAAAATAAAATTGAAAAGGTATCTTTGTTTAATTCATTTTAAACTTATTGATTAAACCCTATATCTAGATGAAAAGCCTATCGGTAGTTATTATAATAATATGTTTGTTCTCAATTTCCTGTAGTAATGATGGGAGCGTGAAGAATAAAAATTCAGAAAAGAAAAAAGAAACCACAGAAACGGCAGTAAAATATAATGATTTGATGGTTGCAATCCACAAAGAAGTAGAAGGTCCTTTTACAAATCTACTCAATGCCATGGAATCACAATCTTATCAGGAAATGCTGATGGCAAAAGAAGATGCTTTGCTTACAAATGAAGCTGCACGTGTAGCGATCGACGCTTATGATAATTTTGACGGAAGCGATGAATTTAAAAAAGAACTTCTTAAACTAATTGCAATGTATGATGAGATTATTGCAGGAGAATTGTCGGAAATGATAGAAATGGATAAAACTGGCGAGATGAGCGCAGAAGAGCTTGAAATTTATAATGAATTATTTTCACAAGCTTTGGATAAATATGATGTTTCGTTTAACGAATTTGCAGTTTTTCAGAAAAATTTTGCAAAAAAATGGAATTTTGAACTCGAAGAAACTATTGAATAATAAAATTATAATTATATTTGTAGATATGTTAAATTAAAACCGAACGTTATGAAAAAAAATTTACTGTTTTTGCCTCTTTTGGCCTTGTTATTTGTAGCTTGTTCTTTCGAAACTTCTGAAAAAGCAGTTGAGTATAATGACGACATGATCGCTATACAGTCAACAGTTGACCAAAGTTTAGTTGATTTCCTTGATGCTATCGACACTTTTGATGCCTCTGAAATGGAAGCTGCAAGAATTGAAGCTCTTGATGCAATCGAAGAAGCTGAGAAAAAAGTTGATGCAATGAGAGACTTTGACAAAAAATCTGATTTCAAAGATGAAATGAAAGCTCTTTTGAAAATGTACAAAGACATCACTGAGAATGAATTGACAGAAGTTGTTGATTTAGTTGGATACTCAGAAGAAATGACCGACGCAGATTGGGACAATTATGATGAGCTTTATGCTGATGCATTGGACAAATACAACAAAGCTTTCGAAAAATTCAACAAGTTTCAAGCTGACTTTGCTAAAGAATGGGACTTCACAGTTGAATCAGACGACTAAAAAGTTTTTTGAAATTTAAAAAGTCTTGCAATGCAGGACTTTTTTTTTGCATTAAGCTTTTTAGAAATAATAAAAGTGTATATATTTGATTTTTATTATTTTTGTTATATGTTTAATTAAACCCATATTTATTATGAAAAAGTATTTAATATTATTACCATTTGTCGCATTGCTATTTATGGCATGTTCGAGCGAAACCGCTGACACCGCTGGAGACTATAATGACGACATGGTAGCTATCCAAACCGAAGTTGATGACGCTGCTGTTGCCCTTTTAGATGCAATCGACACATTTGATCCTGCCGAAATGGAAGCAGCAAGGGTTGATGCACTTGATGCTGTTAAAAAAGCTCAAAAGGAAATTGATGAAATGAGAGATTTCGACAAAAAGCCAGATTTCAAAAATGAAATGAAAGACCTTATTGCCATGTACAAAGACATTTTCGAAAACGAAATGACTGAGCTTATTGACATGGTGGGTTATTCAGAAGAAATGACTGATGAGGACTGGGATCGTTATGATGAATTGTATGACGACATGATGGAAAAATACAATAAGGCTCACGATAAGTTCGATGCATTTCAGGATGAGTTTGCCAAAGAATGGGAATTTGAAGTTGATCGCAGCGAATAAAATAAAGGCCCTTTTTTAAGGGCTTTTTTTTACTCAATCATAATCTTAAGTCTGTCACCTACTTTTAAAACATAAGTGTCTGACAAATTATTCCATTTGTAAATTTCTGGAATTGAGCAGTTGTATTTCATGGCTAATCGAAACATATTATCGCCACTAACCACATCGTGATAAATTGTGTTGGGTCTAACTGGCTTTACCATAAATGGAGGAATCGAAACAGTATCTGAAGCTACTGAATCGTGAAGTGCAACAATCTCTGCTTCTTTTTCGAAAAACAAATGTGTGGCTTCGATTGGCAAAACCAGAGTATGACTATTACCATCCATTGGGATGTAGGAGTAAGTATAAACGGGGTTCAGCTTCTTTAAAATTTCATAATCTGTTCCAGTTAGACTTGCAACATTACTAAGATGAAGATATCCTGAAACTTGAAGCGTATCTGTTTTGTTTGCTTCGATAAAAGACTGAACAGGAAAAATATTATGTTCGGCGTGATAAACCATTAGATAATTCATCGCGATAAACGCTGGTACATAATTCTGCATTTGATCCGTAAAATAAGGTCTCAGTTCCCAATAATCTGTTTTTCCTCCACTCCTAGCTATCGCTTTTTTTACTGTTCCCGGTCCGCCATTATAAGCGACAAGGGCCAATTGCCAGTCGCCAAACATTTCGTAAAGACATTTCAAATAGCGACAGGCAGCATCAGTTGCTAGATAAACGTCGCGTCTTTCGTCAACATAAGAGGTAACCTGTAAATTAAATAAGTCGGCTGTTGGTTTCATAAACTGCCATAATCCAACTGCTCCAGATTTTGAAACTGCAGTTGGGTCGAGTGCTGATTCAACAGCAGCAAGGTATTTTAACTCCAACGGTAAATTATATTTTGCAAGACATTCTTCAAAAATTGGAAAATAATATGCCGATCTTGTCATAACAATCTGCATTTTATCTCTGTTCCTTACCCCATAAGCATCAATATATTTGAGAACAGATTCATTATAATCCAGCTTAATTGGAGTCCGTTCATCCATATCACTTATTCGCTGTTTGTAAACATAGTCAGGATAACGTGGGATGCTAATGTTTCTTATGCTGTCGGTAATATAGGCAGGCGAATTCCACCAAATATTTGCCGAGTCGTACAAATAATATAGTGAAGTATTTATCCGGTCTATATATGAGACTTCGGCATTTTCGGTTGTTTGGCCTTTTTTTACCTCATCATCACCATCTCTGGAAAACGAAGCAAAAGCCTGTAGAGTAAATGCAAGAATGCAGGCAGTTAAAATAAACTTCATCAGTTATTCAATTATGCCGCTAATATCGTGATTAAATTTAAGTAAGCAGCATACTTGACTGTAATTTTTTAACTTACACTTGTTAATTTGTTTTAATAATTAACTGATATTCAAGCATTACGAGTGTTAATTTTACGAAAATAAATAACATATTACCGGTATGAAGAAAAAGATTTTGATTATATCAGGGATTGTAATTGCCGTGGGCATCATAACCGCTGTTTTGTATTTTGCATTTAAGCCTGGGTCTGGCGTTTCCAAAGCGATAGATGCCGTTCCTGGAAATCCGTCTGTTATAATCGAGACCAAAGATTTTGGCAATTTTATGGGCAGTTTAAAGAAAGACAATCTTGTTTATCAGGAGCTAAATTCCATCTTTAAATTCAATTCGGCCAATTCAATTATTCACTGTCTCGACAGTTTATGTAAATTTACTTCGATTAAAACTTCATGCAATACTGGAAATGTTGTTTTTTGTTTCGACAATACCGGTGGAATTTTACTACAGACTGCTATTGCTGAATTTCCTGAGGATATTAAAGAAAAGTCATTGTTAAAAGACATCACCAAAGACCTCGAAAGCGGTGGCCCAATAAAAGAAAGAGATTATAAAGATGTTACAATAATGGAGCTAAGTCAAAAAAATGCACCTAAGCTTTACTATACTGTTAAAAACCACTTGTTGATTTTATCCTATTCGGCAGTTTGTATCGAAAAATCGGTCGATATTCTCAACGACGCTAAGCCTATCGCTGGTCGTGACGCCGGGTTTGCATCAGTTTATTCTTCTTCTGGTAAAAATGAGCCGGCAAATATTTATATAAATGTTTCCACCCTGTCGGTGATTCTACCAAAATTAGTAAAAACTGAACTCTCTGACAACATTTCGAATCTTAAATATTTTTCGGGATGGGCTGGCCTTGATTTGAATATAGCTGCAGAGAAACTAAGTTTTAATGGATTTATCTATGACAAGGATAGTATCAACAATTTTGCTAAAATCCTTAAAAGCCAGGAACTTTGTGTAATCAATTCAAGAAATATATTGCCTGACAACACGGCATTCTATACCGTTCTTGCATTTAATGATTATGCATCTTTTGACAAATCGCTAACTCAATATTTGAAAAACACAGATAAAGACAAACTCCGTGAACAAAAAATTGCAGAACTTAATAAAACTACAGGCGTTGACATCCGTAAATCTTTTTATCCCATGATTGATAATGAGATTTGCATATCTGTGATAAATGCTGTTTCGGCAATTGAAGAGCCATCATATTACACTATTGCAGGACTAAAATCGCAATCAGCTGGCATAATGGAACTTGAAAAAATTATTGACGTTGTCGCTCTAAAAACTGGGACATCAGCAAAAGAATTCAAAACAGAAATAAAAATTGATGAAAGCACGAGTATCTCTTGTTACAAATTACCATTCGAAAATTTGCCTGAACTTTTATTTGGAGAATTATTTAGCAACTGTTCTGGCAACTATGTTTGTTTTATAAAAAACTTTATGGTTTTCTCTGATTCAAAGGAATCGCTTCACAAATTTGCCTATGATGCTATTCTTAACAAAACAATGGAAACTAGTATTGAGCATAATCTGTTTCTGGAAAACTTCTCTGATAAGTCGTTGATGTTTTCGTATTTTTCATTCCCCAACGGGCATAGCTATTTAAAAAGATTTCTGAATGAAGATGCGGCAAAAATCTTCGGAACTAACACAGATTGTGTTCAGCGACTTGGATACACAGGATATCAGATTACAATTGCCAATGACATGCTTTATAATAATATTGTTATTGAGCACTCTCAGGATGTGGCCGAAAAACCTCAGACAGTTTGGGAAAGCCGTCTTGATAATAACGTTATTGTCAAACCTGCACTAGTTGTTAATCATAACGACAATTCAAAAGAAATTCTTGTTCAGGACGAAAAGAACATTTTATACCTGTTAAGTAACAGCGGGCGTGAAGTTTGGAGAATTAAGCTCGACGAACAAATTGTAAGTAAGATCTATCAGATTGATCTTTACAAAAACGGCAAATTCCAATACCTATTCTCTACAAAAACTCAACTTCATGTAATTGATAGACTTGGAAATCACATAGAAAAGTTTCCTGTAAGTCTGCGCACAGCGTCAACAGGTCCAATGGCTTTGTTTGATTATGAAGACAATCTAAATTACCGAATTCTAATACCATGCGAGGATAAAAAAATATATCTCTACGATGCAAAAGGAAGCCTTGTCAAAGGTTGGGAATTCGAAGAGACTGAACACAATGTAATTTCTGAAATAAGCCACTATACAATTGGATCCGAAGATTACATTGTATTTCACGATTCTTATAAATCATATTTCCTTAACCGCACTGGAAACAGTAAAATAGACTTTCTTACAGAATTTACTTTTTCAGAAAAGAACAAGATCTGGCTCGACAATAATACTACTCCTGCAAGATTTGTGGCAACAGATTCGAAGGGAATTTTAAGGTTTTTTAATACAGATGGAACTCAGGATTCTCTTAAAATTAAAGAATTCAGCGAAAAACACTATTTCGCAATGGAAGATGTAAATTCGGACGGTGTTTCAGATTATATTTTCATTGATGGCAAGCGATTAGAAGTATACAATAAGTCTAAAAAACTGATTTTATCTTACGATTTTACAAGCGATGTTTCGGCAGAACCGGCATTTTATAAATTCCCGAGCAACCAAACTAAAATTGGAATCGTCTGTAAGGCTGATAGCAAAATTTATTTAATTAATCAAGATGGTAGTTTATTTAACGGGTTTCCGCTACATGGTCTTACCCCTTTCAGTATAGGTTATTTAAATAATTCTGCAAATAAATTCAATTTATTAGTTGGAGGACCAGAGAATTTGTTGTATAATTACGAAGTAAATGAAAATTAAAATTATGAAAGCTAAAGTTCAGTATTTAATTATTCTTCTGATGCTATTAATTGCAGTCAGTTCATGTGTTAAAGACAATTTTAAAATAGATGAATTATGGGACAGAGAAGTTCAGTATGACGCAAGTTTTGCTGCACCAGCAGCTTGGGGCGACATTGCCTTTGTTGACGTTATTGAGCTTTATGACTCAACTGGGTTACTCATAGAAAATGATGAAGGATATGTTTCCTTACAGTACAAAACAAATGTTTCATCTGACACGGTTCAGTCAATCATTTATTTGGAAGACCAGTCAACAAATGGGACAATTGCAAGTCCAGTATTTAATTTCAGTGGTTTTGATAGTTTTGGAGATTCAATCAGTCATTTATACACTCAGGATATGGCATTTACCATGTTTAACCCTGAAGCAGAAATTGACACAATTCTATTAAAATCAGGCATTCTGAACATTGCAACAAATTCGACATACGGCCATTCGGCAAGACTTTACATTACTTTCCCTACTGTGACAAAAAACGGCGTTCCTTTTACAGAGATGTTTACATATGTTCCTGGTGGAGGAACAGCAGTAAGTCTTAACAACGACTTTACAGGGTATACAATTGATCTAACACAAACCGCAACAGGTTGGAATGAAATTCCGGTGCAAATAAGGTTAACATTGTTTTATTCAGGATCAGGTGTCCCTAATACCGGAAATCTTTCTTTTGATGCTGATATGACTGGAATGAGATATTCGAGAATGTATGGTTATTTCGGATTAAACACATTATTCTTCGAAAGTGACACAATTGATATAAACCTCTTCCGCAACGAACAATGGGATATAGAAAGATACAAATTTCAAGACCCAAAATTCAATATTTATTATTGGAATTCATATGGTATTCCTTCACAGTTTTATTTTACACATCTATTAGCGAATTCTGCAATTGACGATTTGGACTATAATATTATAGATTATGGCATCGGATTACCAATTGGGGAATCTAATCCTTTCGATGTGTCTTATGCAACTGTCATTGGCGAAGAGAAACTCGATTCTCTCAAATTAAACAAGACAAATTCGAACATTGCAGATGTTGTAAACAAACGACCTAAATGGATTCAGTTCCGTGCAAAAGCCACTACAAATCCTGCAGGCAATAGCCACAATAATTTCGTAACCGATGACTCGAGGATAGACGTGGAAGTAGTTATGGAACTACCTCTCTGGGGTTATGTTTACAATTTCAATTCACGTGACACGACCAGTGTTGACTTATCAGATTTGTTTAACGAATACTTCCCTGTTACAAGAGCTCTTGTCAGATTAGACATGCAAAATGGCTTCCCAGTCGAAATGTACGGACAAGTTTATTTTACAGATGTAAATTATAATATTCTTGACTCGTTATTTTACATCAATGAAGAAAGATTATTATCCGCTGCCGAAGTTGACGCAAATGGTAGAGTTCTAGACTTCAGCAGGAAAGTAACAAAAATTGAGTATGACAAGGAAAGACTTGAAAAACTCAGAAATTGTGAGTATATAATCTACGCTGGACAAGCAAATACTACAGATGCCGCATCAGACGATATTGTAAAAATATACAGTGATTACAGAATAAAATTCGATGTCGGATTTGAGGTTGATGTGGAAATTGATGGAAATATTGATTCTCTAAATAATCAATTTTAATCGTTAAAGAATGAAAATTATGAAAAAATATATATTTCTTTTGGGTTTTGTTGCAATTTGCAGTTCTGTTTCAGCACAACAGGCACTTACACTTTACAATATGGATAGGGTCATGCAAAGTCAGTTTGTTAATCCATCCATTGATGTGCCTTATAAATTACATATAGGTGGATTATTAGTACCAGTTGCTGGTCAGTTACCTCCACCGATTTACTTTAATTACGCCAATAACTCATTTTATTACAATCACATTATTCACATGGGCGAAGGCAGTAAAGCAGATAGTCTTGTGCTGGATTTACCACTGTTTATGGAAAAGCTTCATAAAACAACTCACATGCGATTTGACACTCAAATTGAGTTGCTTAATGTTGGTATAAAACTTGAGAACATGTTTTTGACATTTTCTTTTACCGAAAAATTAAAATATGGTGTATCATTGCCATACGATATGTTTGAGTTTGCATTTAATGGAAACCTACCTTATATGCTTGATAGTAAGCCTCTAGATTTCAGCGGTTTGGGCATGAATTTCACCCATTATAGAGAATTTGCAGTTGGAGGTTCTATGAAGGCAAATGACGAGTTTACTTTAGGCGGTCGCGTAAAAATATTATTCGGATTAGCTAATGTAAGTACCGAAATAAAAGAATTGTCGTTATATACAGATCCAGAAGATTATTCAATGACTTTTCAGACAGATATGAAAGTTCACTCATCTCTACCTGTTTATTATGATTACATGCTTTATCAGACCGATGGACATCTTGATTCTTTGGATTTTGAAATGAATGAAGAATCGATAGATGCATTTTTGGCAAACGGCAATGGTGGGGCTGCCACATCATATCTGATGAATCTCAAAAACATCGGTTTAGGGTTTGACATGGGTGCAACATATAAATTTAATCCCGAAATTGAATTTTTTGCATCAATCACTGATTTCGGTTTTATAACTTGGAATACAAATCCTCAGAATTTCGTAAGTAAAGGTGAGTATGAATTTAGAGGATTCCAGATAGAAGTTTGGGAAAACCAAGAAGATGTTGAAGCTTCTATGGACAAGTTTGTTGACACTGTATTCAACACATTTAAACCTTCATTGCTGGAAACAGGATATGTAACATGGTTACCAACAAGCATCTATGCAGGCGGTAAGTATAAATTTCACGAAATGCTTCATTTTACTGCTTTGTATCGCGGAGAGTTTTACCGTAAAACATACATGCAGTCTTTTACACTTGGTGTTAACTCAAATCTTACAAATTGGTTATCTGCTCACCTAACATATTCGATTGCAAATAATTACTGGGGAAACGTTGGATTTGGGCTAAGTGCGAGAGCAGGATGCTTTAGTTGGTATTTTATAACTGATAGTTTTACTAATATTATGTATCCGCAAAAACTGAAGAATCTTAACATTAGAGTTGGATGCAATCTTGTCTTCGGATACAAGAAAATCAAATCTAATGCTTCGATTCGTACCTAGTTTCTAATTCAGGATTTGGTGAGAGCGAAAATACACAAATATATTTATATGGCAGGACTATGCTTAATCGCAATGTTCCTGCCATTGTCTGAATATATTACAAATGCTGCAATTCTTTTTACAATTACTAATTTTCTTATCGAAGCTGATTATAAAAACAAACTTCGTAAGCTATGGCAAACTAAAAGCCTATTGATCTTTCTTTTGCTATTCTTAGTGCATTTGCTTTGGCTAATAAATACTGAGAATTTCGGCTTTGCAATGACTGACCTCAGGATAAAACTACCTTTACTAGCTTTGCCTGTTGTAATTGGGACCTCGGCAGCTTTAACAAGAAAACAGATTAATATTATTTCTGCAATATTCATCGGAGGTGTTCTAATAAGTACTCTGTCTGGATTGCTTTCAAACTTTGGAATAATTTTCAAACCTGATACAGAAAATGTCCGTAACCTATCAGTTTTTGTCAGCCATATCAGATTGTCTCTGATGATTTGCTTGTCGATACTGATAATTTTTTATTTCATGTACGAGGGCATCATCAAAAACAAATACTTATATATTCCAGCTTTTGCAATTATTCTATGGTTTATTTTCTTTTTAGGGATGATTCAGGGTTTCACAGGATTGATTTCTCTTACTATTGTAGGTTTAATATCATTCGGGTTCCGCGCTTTTAACGAAAAAGTAAAAACAAGAAGAATAATTATGCTGACGATTTTGTTTCTGGTGCCAACAGGAATTCTACTCTTTTTAGGCTTACAGATTAAAGAGTTTTATACTCCAACAATCGAACGTAAAAACAGTCCATCATTCACTGTCAACGGTAACGCATATTACACTGATACAACCTCAAGGCTAATTGAAAACGGAAATCTAATATATGCTGATATTTGTGAAAAAGAATTAAACTCGGCTTGGACTAAACGAAGTAAGATGAATCTTTCGCATGAAGACGGAAGTGGTCAAAGCCTGTTGCACACCCTAATCAGATATTTGACTTCCAAAGGACTAAGAAAGGATGCCGAAGGAGTATTTGCTTTAACTGATGAAGACATCATGCTTATTGAAAACGGAAAAACAAATTACAAATTTGCAAAGCATAAAAGTTTGACTCAACGCATTTACAACATAATATGGCAAATTGATGTTTATGCAAAAGGAGGCAATCCGAGTGGACACTCAATAACACAAAGAATAGAGTATATTAAATACGGCTCAATACTAGCTTATCGAAATTTTTGGTTTGGTACAGGAACCGGAGATCTTGACGACGAATACAAAGCTCTTTATATCGAAAGACGTTCAGAGCTTGAACCACAATATCGCCATCGTGCTCATAATCAATACCTTACATTTTATGTTAGTTTTGGATTTCTAGGTGCGATACTTTGTCTATTTGCTTGGTTTTATCCTGCACTTTCGGAGATGAAAATTAAAAACTACCACTTTGCAGTCTTTTTCCTAATTGCCCTGCTATCAATGCTCACCGATGATACAATGGAAACTACCACCGGCGTTGTTTTTATTTCTTATTTTTATTCACTATTTTTGTGGGGTGAAAGTTAATGGTAAACCATTAACAAAAATCAAATAACAAATAACAAAAAACAAGCTCCAAGTTCCAAAAAACAAAAAACAAATTGCAATAGATACTGCTAAACATGAAGCTTGGCCCTTCGACTACGCTTACTTCGACTCCGCCGCGGCGGATCAGCACATCGCAGGGACCAAACTTGGAACTTGAAACTTGGAACTTGTGATTTGGAGCTTGTGATTTGGAACTTGTGATTTGGAATTTAAATTTAATATGATGAAAGAACAATTTATGCGTATGGCGATTGAGTTATCAATAAAAAACATTGATAATGGTGGCGGGCCTTTTGGTGCAGTGATAGTTAAAGACGGTGTAGTTGTTGCTGCATCAGGGAACTCTGTGACTAACGACAATGACCCAACTGCGCATGCCGAAGTAAATACAATAAGGGCTGCAGCAAAAAAGCTTGGAACTTTCGACCTTAGCGGATGCGAAATATATTCTTCCTGCGAGCCATGTCCGATGTGTCTAGGGGCAATATATTGGGCCAGAATTGACAATCTTTATTTTGCAAACACAAAGAAAGATGCTGACGATATCGGATTTAGCGATAAGTTCATTTACGAAGAACTAGAGAAACAATACACCCAACGCAATCTCAAAACAGAAACGATGATGCGCGAAGAAGCTCTCGAAGCATTTAAAAAATGGCAAAATTCGGAAAGTAAGACTGAGTACTAAGAGCCAAGAGCATTAAAAATAAATCTTATAAAATCTTCTCACTTTATTATTCCCTAACATAATATTTGCCTCCCTCCTTTTGTTATATATATACAAATCGAATTGCCGCCTTATGAAACTTTACTTTTATGCAAATTTATTTGCCATTCTGCTATTTAGTGGAATTGTAGCCGAAGCAGGACAAGATCCGTTTATTAATCTGAGTACGGAAAAGGCAACAGCAATACAAATCGGGGATTCAATAAAAATCTTCTGGACATCTTCAGATGCAAACAGAGTAATTTCTTCTGCTACAGGAGGAAAAAACTTAGAGTTATCTGGATACATGACTGTTGCACCTCATGCGTCAACCACTTATGAGTTTACAGCTATTAAAGGAAAGAAAACCAAAACAAAAAAAATCACTATCGAGGTAATGGAACCTGGATTTGTAAGCTATACCGTTCCAGAGGTTGTTACAGATGAAGAAACTACCTCATTTAGCTGGGAGGCAAAAAACGCAGAATTTGTTTTGATAAAAGGCTTTGATGATAGATTTGAAACTTATGGTAAATTCCCGCTAAAAACTCAACAAGACACTACAATTGAACTTACAGCTGTAAACAAATTCGGTTATACAAAAACGATTAAAATAAAAGTCAAGGTAAAACTCCTAGAATCATTTAAGTTTACAAAACGCATCCCAATTGGAAACCCCGCACAAATAAGTTGGTCGTTTAAGAACTGCGAAAAAGTAAAACTCGAAGGCATTGCCGATAACCTACCAGTCACAGGTGAAATTAATTTTCCGCTCACTCAGTCCTCCGAGTTTTCGATGCTGATTTACCGCAAAAATGGTGTTCTAGAGTTTAAGGAATTTATCATTCAGGTTTACAAATCCGAAATAAAGTATTTTACATCTTTAGATAAGATATTTCCAGGCAGCGAGGCAACACTTTCGTGAGAGGTCATAAATGCCGATTCGGTAAAACTTTCGGTAAGCGATAAACTACAACCACTTAAGGGGACATATAGCTATATTCCAAAAGAATCGGGATATGTAAGTTTAATCTCATACGTCAATGGATTTGCTGATACCGCAGAAACAAAAGTAGAGCTGGTCCGCAGAAAGTACATTACTGGGGAAAAGGATTATTCGCAAATAACACGAGGATTACGACTAGATTACGAAATATTTGCTGTCGATCTAAGTGAATATCCAAAATATATTAAACTTTTTGTTTTAGTAGTTGACGAAAAGGGAAATTTTGTTCACGGACTTGCTCCACCTAACATATCTAATGAAGAGTCAAAAAATTATTTTACTGGACTTGTCGAAACTTACGCTGGAGGAGGTGAAAAGAAAATCAAAGAATTTTACATATCAGAGAATACAGATGAGAATATAAATATCAGCGACATAGCAATGGTTCTTGATTATAGCGGGTCTATGTCTTCGTCAATCTCGGTTCTCGAAACAGCCGCAAAATCGTTTATTGGCAACAAAAGAGAGAATGACAGAATTAGCATGGTTAGGTTTGACGAATCAGTTGTACCAGAAATTGAATTAACAAAAGACAAAAATGAAATTCTCAATACTGTAATATTTAACGGGCTGCTAAATTTTGGAGGGACAACAGCATTATATGCAGCAATGAGCGACGGAATAGAAAGTCTCAAAAATAATGACAATCGAACTAAAGAAATGATTGTTTTTACCGATGGCTACGAAAACTCATCTATGTTTTACATGGGAAGCAAAGCCGTAACCGCACAGGAATTAGCTAAATTGGCAAACGAAAACAATATCAGGATTAACATCATTTCTTTTGGGAATTGTGTTAACGCTAACCTACTTGATGCCTTGGCAGGATATACTGGAGGAAATTATTATCCAGTTTCTGACAACACCGAAATAAGTGGGGTTTGGACAGAACTGCCATATGTGAAAAGAAATTACTACGTAATTAAGTTTAAATCTTCGGATATAACTAAAATAAATGGCGTCAAACTTTCTTATAACGACAACACCGGAAAGAACTTTACGATTGGAAAGAAAATTTATGTAAACGACTCGGGAGATTTTGGCAAATACGAAGTTGACTCATCTGCATATTGGATTAAACATTTACCTCCTTACAATAAGAAAACGCCTATTTCTGCCCCACAAGTTGTGGCATTATTTAACCTTAACGGAAGTGTTGCTATGGAACAATATATACCTAAAATTGACAGCTTGGTATCGTTTATGAAATCCGACACATCGGTATGCATTGCAATTTTTGGACACACAGATTTAAGCGACACTAAAGAATACAACGATATCCTTTCTTCAAAAAGATGTGATTTTGTAAAAAATTATCTTGTTAAAGAGGGAATTGACGAGAAAAGAATTTATTCTATACCTTTGGGCGAATTATATCCGGTTTGGAATGACGAAAAGGAATCATGGCAAGCTCAGGAAAACCGAAGAATTGAAGTTGTATTGTTACAGTAGGAAAAGTGAATTGGCTGCCGCACGATTGCATCGTGTGGCTTGAGATATCAACCACACGATGCAATCGTGCGGCAGCAAAACTAAGTGCACTAAAGTACTTGAAAGATTACAATAAATTGCTTCATGAAAGAATTCGATTAAAAATGAAAATAAAAAAATTAAATACTGCATTTTTCGATCGAGACGCACTGTTGGTTGCACCAGAATTGGTTGGCAAAATACTGGTCAGGCAATTTGAAGACGGGCAACAGATACGGTTAAGAATAACCGAAACCGAAGCATATTGTGGAGAAGAAGATAAAGGCTGCCATGCTTCGAAAGGCAAAACCCCGAGAACAGAGGTAATGTACATGGAGGCTGGCACAATTTACATTTATTTGATTTATGGGATGTACCAAATGCTGAATTTTGTTACTGAAAAGGAGAACTTGCCACATGCTGTTTTGATAAGGGGAGCTGGTGAGTTTAATGGTCCAGGTAAGCTAACGAAAGCATTTAAAATTACGGGAATATTAAACCGAAAAAACATTTGCACAAATGGTGAATTGTGGATAGAAGACGACGGTTACAAAGCGGATATTTTAGCTGCTCCACGTATCGGAATTGATTATGCCGGCGAAGAATGGGCTTCGAGACCTTGGAGGTTTACTGATAAGTTAGCTCAAATTAAACCATCATCAGCAAAGCTAAAATAATCGTTATCCGCGATTATAATATGATCTAGAAGATTAACATCCATTAAAGCAGCGGCATCCCTAACTTTGTGAGTTATTTGAGTGTCGGCAGTGCTTGGCTGTTTATTCCCAGATGGATGATTATGCGAAATAATAATCCCTTGAGCTAGCCTA
>Ga0209800_10001592_pt1 | contig 22955 bp, 17 predicted proteins | sample Higcelweek8metaG_FD_187174 | JGI IMG/M metagenome (GOLD analysis project Ga0209800, IMG submission 187174) | Freshwater pond sediment microbial communities from the University of Edinburgh, under environmental carbon perturbations - High... | ecosystem: Environmental > Aquatic > Freshwater >...
CGCCGAACCGGCTTCTTCCGGCCAGGGCGCAGGCGCAGGCAAGCTGGCGCGGTGCGAGGTCACGGCCCTGGTGCGCAAGCGCGCGGCCACGCTGCTGCAGGTGCGCCTGCTCACGGGCCGCACCCACCAGATCCGCGTGCAGCTCTCCCTGCGCGGGCACCCGGTCATCAGCGACGCGGTGTACGGCCGCAAGGTGCGCGGGCTGGGCATGCTGCTGCACGCCCTGTGCTTGCGCCTGCCGGAGCGCACCCTGTTCCTGGCCCCGCCCTGGAGCGGCCCCTTCGCCCTGCCCGAGGCGCTCCTCCTGCGCCTGCGCGAGACCCTCGACGCCTGAGCCCCGGCCGGTCTGGCCCCATTTTTGCTAGCTGCACCTCCAGAACCCCTTTCCGGCAGCCCTGCCGCGAAACAAGGAGCCCGAGCATGCGCCATGTGATCCTGAGCCTGATCTGCCTCATCGCCCTTTCCAGCCTCACCGGCTGCGGCACCATCTACAAAGCCTCGGTGGACGAGCGCGACGTCGGCACCTTTGTGGACGACGGCCGCATCGAGTCCTCGGTGCGCGCGCGCATCATCAACGACCCCGTGGTCAAGCTGCGCGACATGAGCGTGAACTCGTACCTGGGCACGGTGTACCTGGTGGGCGAGTTCGACGCCGACCAGCAGAAGATGCGCGCCGTGAAGCTGGCCAAGGAGGTGGACGGCGTGCGCCGCGTCACCGTGATCCCCTTCCAGAAGCGCGACAACCCCACCTGCGGCACCACCGACGACCTGGCGCTGTATGCGAAGATCAAGCAGCGTCTTGTGGAGGACCAGGACATCTGGTCCACCCAGGTGGACGTGAAGGTGGTGCAGTGCAACGTCGTGATCCTGGGCCTGGTGAAGAGCCAGCGCGACGCGAACAGCATCGTGGCCCACGCCAACGCCGTTGGCGGCGTGTACACGGTGCAGAACTACATCCGGATCATCAAGTAGCGGCGCAAGACCCCCGGAGGGACATGGAATGGACACGGCACAACGCCATCTGAAGGCCCTGGGCCTCCTGGCGCTGCTGCTTCTGGCGGCGGCCCTGGGCGGCTGCGCCCCGGCGCACATCGCTCCCGAACCCCTGCCGACCCTGGGCCAGGAGGCGCGGAACCCCGTGGTGGCCGCGGCGCGCTCGCTCAAGGGCGTGCGCTACAAGTACGGTGGGGAGTCGCCCCAGAGCGGCTTCGACTGCTCCGGGCTGACCTGGTGGGCCTATCGCCAGGTGGGCGTGGACCTGCCGCGCGTGTCCTACGAGCAGTATGAGGCCGGCCGGCCGGTCAGCCGCCGCGACATCCGCCCCGGCGACCTGGTGTTCTTCCGCCTGCAGCAGAAGCATAAGAACGTGCATGTGGGCATCGCCACGGACGCAAACTCCTTCATCCATAGCCCCAGTTCCGGCGGCCGCGTGCGCGAGGAGGACTTCGACACGCCCTACTGGCGCGAGCACTACATCGGCGCGCGGCGCGTGCTGCAGGGCGGCGGGTAGACTTCCGGATCATTTCCCCTCGGCCATCACCCTGCGCGGCGGCTTTGCCCCGGAAATATAGGCTGCTTGACACCCCGGCACGGCCAGAGGCACAAGGCCAGCGTGCGGGGCCTCCGCACGGGAGCGCAGCATGACCGACGAACCCACACCCCAGGGCCGCATCTCCCGACTCCTGGCGCGGCTGCGCCGGGCCGAGCCGGTGCGGCCAACGTGGCGGCACTTCGCACCGCACGCGGTGCTGGCGGTTGGGCTGGGGGCGCTCCAATTCTTCTACGTTACGCTTCGCAACTCTGTCCTGCCTTCCTTGTCAGCCCTCGACCTAGCGCTCCTTTTCGTCTTGCCGCTCATCTTCATCCCGGTTTCGCTCCTGCATGCGCTGTGGCGATGGCACCAGTCCCGATCCTGGCGTGGGGGCGTATGGCTCTTGCGCCCGGCGCTGCTCGGCGTGGCCGTTCTCGTGCTGCTCAGCCCGCTCATGCATTGGGGCATGGCGTGGGACTTTGAGCGGCGGCTGTCTGAACGGAACGAAGCCGTGCACCTTATCTTGACGGCCTCCCCGGAGTCGCTACCCGGCAGTGCGGCGAAGCTCTCCGCACTGCCGGAAGGGTACCGCCACCTATCCTCTGGGGGCAAGGTGCTTGTGGCAGGCGCATATGAAGCGACGACGATCACTTTTTTCACTTCCGCCGCAGATTATGTCTACTCCACGGGGGAATCCAAATGGCGCACCCCCGCATACGGCTGGTACGATGGGCACTGGTATTTGAGCCTACTGTGATCTCTCCATCTTTTTCAAAACAAGCTTCTGTCTTTGCCTGTAATACTCAATGCCACGACGAATCATTTCCGCGTCTTTGTACTCGTCGCCGTATGGGAACGTTTGCGGACTTGTCCTGTTGGCCGGTTCAAAAGGATGATCCAATATCTGTTTGGCTCCGGCTACACGGTAGAGTTTTTCGTCCGAGAGGCCCAGAGCCGCACCGGTAGCACCGTAGTTGAAGTTGCCAAAATTTTAAAAGCTTCCATCCTTCTTGTATTCCTCAATATTTTTGTAGTCCCAGGGGCCCTTGGATTCCACTTGTTCCTTGAACCACAACAAATCGCCGAGATGCTTCTCGGCTTCACGGATGTTATCGTCGACGTTGACGCTTGGCGGAGGCTCGGGATTGTTCTCCGGCAATTTCGCGCGGGCCTCTTCGCTGTCCGCCCCGGCGGCTTTGTAGGATCTGGTCGGTGCGCTTTCGGTCTTGGTTGGGGCATTCTTTTTGGGTGTCTCACTCTTCGTCTTGGTCTGCCCGCCGCCCGTGCCGCCGCCAGAGTAGCCGCCTGTGTATTCCCCGGTGGCCGTGTCGTACGACTCCTGGCACGCGCCCCCGCAGCCGAGTTTGGTGCCCGTGCCGCCCGTCCCGGACCCGCCGGAGTCCGGAGCCGCAGCCAAGGTTCGCCCAAGTTCCTCCGGGTGCATGGACAGCCGCGACGTGCCGGTGTGCCCGGCGTCGTCCGTGAAGAACTCCGGCGCCGGGGGCCGCCAGGCGATGTCCTTGGCCATCACCCACCAGTCCGGCAAGCCCGCCCGGCGCGGGCGTTTCGAGACTTCCTCCCAGGACTCCACGGGCTTGTGCCTGCCGGTGTCCTCCACAATCCACAGCTTCCTTCCCTCTCTGTCGTAGACCATGGGAAATCCTCCTGTATCAATTTACGGCAGTATACAGCAGGTTTTCGGCCCGGATAAGAATACCCTGTTTTTGGCCGGTAAAAGGACAAAATCTCCCGGTTGACAGGGTTTGAGGGAAACCTCCGGCGGCCGGGGGGAATGATTCCCCCCGAACCCCCTCATTTGCTCACCGCAGCAATCGCGGCCAAATGGGGAGTCCAGAGGGCATGCATGCCCTTTGGCCGCCGGAGGCATCCGCTTCCCCCCTCCCTTGCTTCCTCCCGTCCTTTTCCCTATCCTTCGGCCCACCAAGCACCCCGCACCCGAAGGAGCCCACCATGCCCCAGATCACCCTGGCCGGACGCCACATCGGCCCCGACTTTCCGCCGCTCGTCATCGCCGAGATCGGCATCAACCACGAGGGCGACTTCGCCAAGGCCGAGCGCATGGTGAGAGACGCGCATGCCGTGGGCTGCGAGTGCGTGAAGTTCCAGTGCCACGTGGTGGAGGACGAGATGAGCCCGCAGGCCAGAAAGGTCATTCCGGGCAACGCCGACGTGTCCATCTACGAGATCATGGAGCGCTGCCAGCTCTCCGAGGCCGACGAGCGCCGCCTCATGGCCCTGGTGGAGAGCCTGGGCATGATCTACCTGTCCACGCCGTTCTCCCGCGCCGCCGCCGACCGCCTGGAGTCCATGGGCGTGTGCGGCTACAAGATCGGCTCGGGCGAGTGCAACAACTATCCCCTGGTGGACCACATCGCCAGCTTCGGCAAGCCGGTCATTCTCTCCACCGGCATGAACAGCATGCAGAACGTGGCCAAGAGCGTGGAGATTCTGCGCGCGCGCAAGGTCCAGTTCGGACTCATGCACACCACGAGCATGTACCCCACCCCGCCGGAGAAGGTGCGCCTGGGGGCCATGGTGCAGCTCCAGCAGGCCTTCCCGGACGCCGTTGTGGGCCTGTCCGACCACACGCTGACCATCTACCCCTGCCTGGGCGCGGTGGCGCTGGGCGCGAGCATGCTGGAGCGCCACTACACCTCGGACAAAGCCTGGCCCGGCCCGGACGTGTCCCTGTCCATGGACCCGGCGGAGATGCGGCAGCTCATCGAGGGCTCCCGGCTCATCCACAAGGCGCTGGGCGGAACGAAAGCCATCCTGCCGGAAGAGCAGGTGACCATCGACTTCGCCTACGCCTCCTGCGTCACCATCGCAGCCATCAGCAAGGGCGAGGCCCTGACCAAGGCGAACCTGTGGGTCAAGCGGCCCGGCACCGGCGAGATTTTGGCCGAGCACTTCGAGGGCCTGCTGGGCAAGGCGGCCACCCGCGACATCGACCCGGACACGCAGCTCACCTGGGACATGGTGGCCAGGTAGCCCCGTCCGCCGCCCGCCCGCCCGCATAGTCTGGCCGCCAGGACTTCGCCCAGGGCCTGCCTGGGGCCTGGACGTTTTCCGCCCCGCGCGCCGCGCGGAGGAGCCCGCAACCGCGCGGCAAGGCTTGCCAAGAAGCCCGCAAAGCCGTAGTGGCAAAACATGCTCACCTTTGTCCGTCCCCTGCCGCGCCTGCTGACGGTCCTGCTCCTGCTTCTGCTGGCGTGCCCGCCTGGGGCGAGCGGGGCCGAGCCCCTTGTGCTGAACACCGCCGACCCCGCGCCGTTCTCGCGGCCCGACGGCACGGGCATGAACGACCGCATCGTGACCGAGGCCTTGCGGCAGCTCGGAATGACCGCGCGGCTGGTGCGGCTGCCTGCGGAGCGGGCCTTGCAAAACGCCAATCAGGGAATCGAGGACGGCATCTACGTGCGCATCGCCGGGCTGGAGCGCCTGTACCCGAATCTGATCATGGTGCCGGAGCCCGTCGCGGAGTTCGTGTTCACGGCCTTCACCAGCGATCCGGTCCTGAAGGCCCAGACCTGGGCCGACCTCAAGCCCTGGAACGTGGGCATCATCACCGGCTGGAAAATTCTTGAGGCCAATATCACGGGCACGCGTTCCCTGGTCCAGGTCAAGGACGAGAAGGCCCTGTTCGCTCTGCTTGGGAAAGGGCGCACCGACGTGGTGGTGGTGGAACAGTCTTCCGGCCTGGAGGTCATCCGGCAGATGGGGCTCACCGGAATCCGTTCCCTGGAGCCGCCCCTGGCCCGGCGCGACATGTTCATCTATCTGCACAAGCGCCACGCGGACCTGGCGCCCAGGTTGGCCCAGGCCCTGCGCCAGATGCGGCGCGACGGCACCCTGGAGCGCCTGACAAAGGCCGGACTTGGGGCCGGGCTGAAGCATGCCGGAAAGAGCGGTGCCGGGCAATGAGCGGCGTCTAACTTCAGGGCCGCAGACAGATATTGTTTGCGCGCAGCGCCTGCTTGTGGCTATATTTGCGCCAACCTGGAGAAGCGTCCATGCGCGTGGCGACCTGCCTTTTGTGCCTCCTCCTCGTCCTGCCGGTGTGCGCCGCCAGGGCCGCCCCGCTGGTGCTCAACACCGACGGGGCTCCGCCCCATTCGCGCGCCGACGGCAGCGGCTACGAGGACCGCATCGTGGCCGAGGCCTTCCGGCGCATCGGGGTCGGCGTGCAGCTGGTGGTGCTGCCTTCCGAGCGGGCCCTGCAGAACGCCAACCAGGGCGTGGATGACGGCAATTTCCCGCGCATTGAGGGCCTCACGGCCTTGTACCCGAATCTGGTCATGGTGCCGGAGTCCATGAGCACGTTCCCGTGCGCCGCCTTCACCTGCGACCCAAAGCTCAAGTCCGTGGCCTGGGCAGACCTGCAGGGACCCCAGGTGGCCTATGTCCAGGGCTGGAAGCTGGTGGAGCGGAACGTTGCCGATGCCGGGAAGCTCCAGCACGCGCGCGACCAGGAGGCCGTCTTCGCCCTGCTGGACAAGGGCCGGGCCCGGATCGTGATCGCGGACCTGTACACCGGCCGGGAGATCATCCGCCGCAAGGGCTACAAGAACATGCGCGCGCTCTTGCCGCCCCTGGCCGACCCGCCCATGTACATCTACCTGCACAAGCGCCACGCGCAGATGGTGCCGAAATTGGCCCAGGCCCTGCGCGAGATGAAGCGCGACGGCGCCATGGAGCGCCTGACGAAAGCAGGACTTGGGGCCGGACTTGGGGCCGGACGGCCAGGGGTGAAGCCATGAACGGCGCGGCCCTGCGGGTGAGAAAGCCCCTGCCCGGGCGGCTGCTCAAGCGCGTGCTGCTGTTCAGCGCGGTGCTCATTGTGCTCCTGGCCGGCGCGCGCGCCTGGTGGGAGTACCGGGCCACCCTGGCGGCCGTGCACGAGGAGTTCGCGGTTATTGAGAGCACCAAGGCCAAGAGCGTGGCCGCCTCCCTCTGGGATTTCGACCGCGAGCAGCTCGCCCTGCACGCGGAGGGCATCCGCCATTTCCAGTTCATCACCTACGCCTGCGTGCGCGACGCCACGGGCGTGGTGGCGCAGTCCGGCGTGCACAGGGACAAGGGCGTGCTCGTCCGGGAGTTCCCGCTCTCCGTCGTCTACAACGGCCAGCTCCAGGAGCTGGGCGTGCTGCAGGTCCAGGCCGACGTGGAGACCCTGCGCCGGTCGGCCTGGCGCACCGCCTGGCTTGCGCTGGCCATCAACGCGGCCCTGGTGCTCCTGGTGGCCGGGCTCATGGTCTGGCTCGCCAACAACATGATCTCCCGGCATCTGGCGGCCTTTGCCGCGCACATCGGCTCCTTCAGCCTCGGGGGCGACTACGGTCCCCTGGTCCTGGACAAGAAGCCCGTGGGGGACGAACTGGACGTGCTGGCCAGCGCCCTGAACACCATGCAAACCGGACTGGTCACCTCTTATGGCCAGGTGCTGGAGGCCCAGTCCCAGGCACGCGGCCTGGCGCGCTTTCCCCAGGAGAACCCGAGCCCGGTGCTGCGCGCCGGGGCGGGCGGCCTGCTGCTCACGGCCAACCCGGCCAGCGCCGGCCTGTTGGCGCACCTGGGCGTGCAAGTGGGCCAGCGGCTGCCGGAAGAGTATGCCGCCATCGTCTCCCGCGCCCTGCTCAGCGGGGAGGTGCAGCGCTTCGAGAGTGATTTCGGCGGGCGGACCTTCACGTTCGCGGCCAGCCCGATTTCGGCCGAGGGGTTTGTCAACGTCTATGGCATGGACATCACCGGTCGCAAGCTGGCCGAGGAGGAGGTGCGGCGCAACGTGCTCCGGCTGCAGTGCGTGGTGCGGGTGCTGCAATACGCGGGCGAGTCCGTGCAGGAGTTCCTCGACCATGCCCTGTCCGAGGCCCTGACTCTGACCGAGAGCCGCTTCGGCTACCTCTACCACTACAACGAGGAACGCCGGGAGTTCGTGCTCAACACCTGGTCCGGCGAGGTCATGGCCGAATGCGCGGTGCCCGGTGAGCCGAAGGTCTACCAGCTGGACAAGACCGGCATCTGGGGCGAGGCCGTGCGCCAGAGAAAGCCCATCATCCTCAACGATTTTGGGGCCGCCAACCCGTTCAAGCGGGGCTACCCCGAGGGCCATGTGGATCTTGTGAACTTCATGACCGTGCCCGTGTTCCTGGGGGAGCGGATCGTGGCCGTGGCCGGGGTGGGCAACAAGGGCGGCGACTACCAGGACGCAGACGTGCAGCAGCTTTCCCTGCTCATGGACGCCTGCTGGCAGGTGGTGGGCCGCCTGGACGCCGAGGGGGGCGTGCGCCGGTCCCTGCACGAAAAGGAGATCCTGCTCAAGGAGATCCACCACCGGGTGAAGAACAACCTGCAGATCATCTCCAGCCTGCTCTTCCTCCAGGCCGAGTACGTCGTCGATCCCCAGGACCGGGCCATGTTCGAGGAGAGCCAGAAGCGCATCTCGGCCATGGCCCTGGTGCATGAGGAGCTCTACGGGTCAAGGGACCTCTCCAGCGTGGACATGGGGGATTATGTGCCCCGGCTGGTGGAGCGCGTGGTGGCCAGTTCCGATGTCTCCGTGCGCATGGAGTTCGAGGTGGAGGACCTGCGGCTGCCGGTCACCCAGTCCATCCCCTGCGGCCTGGTGCTGAACGAGCTGGTCATGAACGCCGTGAAGCATGCATTCAGGGACGGACGGGAGGGCCGCCTGCGCGTGTCGCTGCTGCGCCGCGGCAGCAGGGTGGAGCTGGCCGTGGAGGACAACGGGCCGGGCCTGCCGCTGAACTTCGACCTGAACAGCCCGGCCACCCTGGGCCTGACCCTGATCACCAGCCTGGCCCGCCAGCTTGGCGGAGAGGTCACGACGCAGGGGCTGGAGGCCGGGGCGCGCTTCGTCCTGGTCTTTCCGGCGGAGGGCCAGTGACGGACGTTCCGCTGACCTTTCTGGTGGTGGAGGATGAGCGCATCATCTCTCTGGCCATGGAGCTGCACATCCGCAAGCTGGGACACCGGGTGTCGGCCAGCGTGGCCTCTGGCGAGGCGGCCCTGGAGGCGGTCGGCCAGATGCGCCCGGACCTGGTGCTCATGGACATCCGCCTGGAGGGCGAGCTGGACGGCATCGAGACCGCCCGGCTGATGCTGGAGCGTGGCGGCCCCCCGGTGGCCTTCGCCACGGCCTACACCGACGTCGAGACCCGGGCCAGGGCGCTGTCCGCCATGCCGCTGGCCTTTTTGTCCAAGCCCGTGGGGCCTGTGGAGCTCAAGGCCCTGGTGCGGCAGCTGGCCTCGCTCAACTAGGCCAGCCGCAGGCCGCTCCGGTCGGCCTTGGCGAGACGATGCAACCGCCCCCCCACGGTTGCGCGGAGGCGTCCAAAGGCGTATGCGGCTGGGAACAAGGTCCTGAACCGGTTAAGGATATCCGCAGGCAGGGGGGGAGATGACGCTTCCATTCGGAAAGCCCGGAATGTCCCGGTTCCTCTTTGTGGCCCTGCTGCTGGTCTTCAACTGGCCGCTGCTCTCCATCCCCGTGCCCGAAAACCTGTTCGCCTGGCTGTTCACGGCCTGGGTCCTGGCCATCGTGCTCCTGTTCCTGGCCGCGCGGGGGGAGGGGGGCGCAGGGGCCCAGGCCGCCGGGTCCATCGAAACGGGCGGGTCCATCGAAACTGGCGAAACGGGCGAAACTGGCGAAACGGGCGGGCCTGCCGGGTCCGGCAAGCCGGAGGCCGGGACCGGCGGGGAGGGCGGCGGTGTTTAATCCGCTTGTGGTGCTGCTCTTCCTGGCGTGCTACACTAGCTGCCTGTTCCTCCTGGCCCGCTGGGCCGAGCGCCGCTCCGACGCCGGGCGCTCGGTGACGGACAAGCCCTGGGTCTACGCCCTTTCGCTGGCCACCTACTGCACCAGTTGGACCTTCTACGGCTCCGTGGGCAAGTCCCTGGACTCCGGGCTGCTCTTCCTGACCGTCTACCTCGGGCCGACCCTGTGCGCCGCCCTGTGGTGGAGCATCCTGCGCAAGCTCGTGCGCATCAAGTCGAGCTTCCACATCACCAGCATCGCCGACCTGTTGGCCGCGCGCTACGGCAAGAGCCACCGCATCGCGGCCCTGGCCACCACCGTGGCTTTTGTCGGCAGCGTGCCCTACGTGGCCCTGCAGCTGAAAAGCGTCATCTCCACCTTCTCCCTGGTGGCCGGGGGCGACTCCTTCATCTTGTCCTTTGTGGGCCCGCTGGTGGTGGGGCTCATGATCGCCTACACCATCCTGCTCGGCGTGCGGCGCGTGGACCCCACCGACCGCCATCCCGGCATGGTCGCCAGCATCACGGCCGAGGCCGTGATCAAGCTGGTGGCCCTGGCGAGCGTGGGCCTGTTCGCTGTGTACGGCCTGCACACGGGCCTGGGCGACCTTTTGTCCAGCCTGCCGCCGGACCGCCTGGCGTCCATCCTGTCCTTGAGCGGCACCGGCACAGGCGCCGGGGGCGGGGCGTCCTACGTGCTCTGGGCCAGCTACCTGCTCCTGGCCATGTCGGCCATCCTGTTCCTGCCGCACCAGTTCCACCTGGCCGTGGTGGAGAACGCGGACGAGAACCACATCCGCACGGCCATGTGGGCCTTTCCGCTGTACCTGCTGGCCATCAACGCCTTTGTGGTGCCCATCGCGGCCGCGGGCATCGCCGCCGGGCTGGACCCGTCCCGGGGCGACGTCTACGTGCTGGGGCTGCCCGCCCTGCACGGCAAGGCCGGGCTGGCGCTGCTGGTCTTTCTGGGCGGCTTCTCCGCAGCCATGAGCATGGTCATGGTCTCGTCCATGACCAACGCGGTGATGTTGACCAACCACGTGCTCCTGCCGGTCCTCGAGCGGGTGCGGGCGCTGGGCTTTTTGAAGCGCCGCCTGCTGCAATGCCGCTGGGGCTGCGTGGCCTTCCTGATCCTGGTGTCCTACTGGTTCGAGCTCGCCGTGGCGAGTCCTACATCCTGGGTGAACATCGGCATCATCGCCTTTGGCGCGGTGCTGCAGTTCGCCCCGGCCATCCTGGGCGGCATCTTCTGGCGCGGGGGCACCAGGGCCGGGGCCCTGGCGGGGCTTTTTGCCGGGTTCGCGCTCTGGCTGCACACCATGCTCCTGCCCGCCCTGTCCAGGAGCGGCGGGCTCTGGCAGGGGCCGGTGGTCGACGGCCTGTTCGGGCTGTCCTTCCTGCGCTCCGAGGCGCTCTTCGGCCTGACCGGCCTGGACCCGGTGAGCCACGCGGTGTTCTGGACCCTGACCTTCAACCTGGGCCTGTTCGTCCTCGTGTCCCTGCTCAGCCGCCAGTCCCGCGAGGAGGCGGCGGTGCTGGGCGAGTTCACGGGCCAGGCCGCCGTGCGCGGGCGCGAGGCCGGGCCGCAGGTGGAGGCGGACATCGACCTGGCGGACAAGTGCCGGCTCATGGAGGCCACGCTCAAGGAGTACCTGCCCAGGGCCGAGGCGCAGGACATCCTCCTGGGCAGCATGCGCACGCTGGGCCTCCAGGGCCGCGCCCGGATCTCCGTGACCATGCTGGCCGCGCTCTATGCCGAGGTGGAGAAGTCCTTCTCCGGAGTTGTCGGCGCGGCGGCGGCCCACAAGGCGCTGGGCAAGGCCGGGGTCTTCACCCCGGACGAGACCAGGGTCCTGAGCGATGTGTACGGCGGCATGCTGGCCGAGATGCGCATCACCCCGGACGAGATGGTGCGGCGCATCGACTACCATATCGAGCGCGAGCGCCTGCTGACCCGCCACGCCGACGAGCTCAAGGAGACCATCCGCCAGCGCGAGCTGGAGATTGTGGAGCGCAGGCGCGTGGAGGAGGCCCTGCGCAAGGCCGAGGAGAACTACCGGGGCATCTTCCTGTCCGCGCCCGAGGGCATCTTCCAGACCACGCCGGAAGGGCGCTTCCTGTCCGCCAACCCGGCCATGGCCAACATCCTGGGTTACAATACGGCCGAGGAGTTGGTGGCCCAGGTCACGGACCTCGGCGCGCAACTCTATGCCTATCCCCTGGGCCGGGCCAGATTTCTCCGGGTCCTTTCCGAGACCGGGACCGTGGACCGCATGGAGATGGCCATGCGCCGCAAGAACGGCAGCATCTTCTGGGGCTCGCTCATCGCCCAGGGCGTGCGCGACGCCGACGGCAACCTTGTGCGCATCGACGGCCTGTTGTCCGACGTCACCGAGAGGAAGCGCGCCGTGGAGGAGCAGCGCGAAAGCGAGGCGCGCATCCGCGCCCTGTTCAACGCCACCTCGGACTCGGCCATCCTCATGGACACCGAGGGAGTCATCCTGGCCATCAACGAGCACGGGGCCAGGCGGCGCGGGCTGAACCCGGAGGACATGACCGGCCACTACATCTACGACCACCTGCCGCCCAACGCGGCCGAGACCCGCAGGCTGCAGACCCGCGAGGCCGTGCGCACCAGAAGCCCGCGCACCTTTGAGGAGCAGCGCGGTGAGTTCCACTACTCCATCACCATCTACCCCATCCTGGACACCGACGGCACGCCCCGGCAGCTGGCCAGCTTCTCGCGCGACATCACCGCGCAAAGGGAATCCGAGGACACCATCCGCCGCCTGAACGAGAGCCTGGAGCAGCGCGTGCTGGAGCGCACCCGGCAGTTGGAGCAGGCCAACCTGGAGCTCAAGGAGACCGTAGAGCAGCTGAACCGCACGCACAAGCAGCTGGTGGAGTCGGAGAAGATGGCCTCCCTTGGCGGACTGGTGGCGGGCGTGGCGCACGAGATCAACACGCCGGTGGGCATCGGGGTCACTGCGGCCTCGCACCTGGAGGCCAGGACCAAGGCCATGCTGGAGGAGTACCGGGAAGGCGGTCTCAAGCGCTCCAGGCTGGAGGAGTTCCTCGGCCTGTGCGACGAGTCCACGCGCATGATCCTGGTGAACCTGCGCCGCGCCTCGGACCTGATCCGCAGCTTCAAGCAGGTGGCCGTGGACCGCTCCACAGAGGAGCGCCGGAGGTTCAACCTGCGCGGCTACCTGGAGGAGGTGCTGCTCTCGCTCAAGCCGCACCTGAAGAAGACCGCCATCGACGTGGCCCTGGACTGCGACCCCACGCTTGAGATCGACTCCTACCCCGGCGCGTACTCCCAGATATTGACCAACCTGGTGATGAACGCCCTGATGCACGCCTATGACGAGGGCCAGGCCGGGCGCATCGGCATCAACATCAGCCAGGGCGCGGGCCGCCTGCATTTCGTCTTCAGCGATGACGGAAAAGGAATCGCGGCGGAGCACCTGGACAAAATTTTTGAGCCATTCTACACTACCAAGCGAGGACGTGGTGGAACGGGCCTTGGCCTGCACATCCTCTACAACCTCGTGACCCAGAGGCTTGCGGGCACGGTCCGTTGCGAGAGCCGCCCCGGCCAGGGGACCGTCTTCACCCTGGATGTCCCGCTTGAAGGATCGAGGGAACCATGAGCACGCACGCGGACGACGAACTGCTGTTCCAGGACGAGGAGCCGAAGCCTGCGGCGTCCGTCGGCGACTGCATCCTGGCCCTTGAGGGCGACTGGAAGATCCTGGTGGTGGACGACGAGTCCGAGGTCCACGACGTGACCCGGCTGGTGCTCTCCGGCTTCAAGTACAAGGGCCGGGGGCTCCATTTCCTGTCCGCCTACACCGGGCACGAGGCCCGCGAGATCCTGGCCGCGAACCCGGACATCGCGGTGATCCTGCTTGATGTGGTCATGGAGGAGAACGACACGGGCTTGAGGCTCGTGCAGTACATCCGCGAGGAGATGAAGAACCACTTCGTGCGCATCATCCTGCGCACCGGCCAGCCGGGCCAGGCGCCGGAAGAGCGCGTCATCATCGAGTACGACATCAACGACTACAAGGAAAAGACCGAGCTCACGGCCCAGAAGCTCGTCACCACCATCGTCTCGGCCCTGCGCACCAGCTGCGACATCGCCACCATCGAGGCCAACCGCAGGGGCCTGGAGAAGATCATCGAGGCCTCGGAGAACATATTCGAGCTGCAGTCCCTGGAGAAATTCTCCACAGGCGTCTTGACCCAGATCACCTCCATCCTGGCCCTGCACCGCAACGCCATCGTCTGCCAGGCCTCGGGCTTCGCCGCCGTGAACCACAAGGGCCAGTTCAGCATCCTGGCCGCCACGGGCGAGTTCCAGCCGCACATCCGCAAGAACGTGGAGGACGTGCTGTCCACGGAGATCCACGCCCTGTTCGTCAAGGCCGTGCAGAACCGCACCAGCCTGTTCTTCGACGGCAAACGCTACATCGGCTATTTCTGCAGCCGCAACGGCTCGGAGAGTGTCATCTACCTGGAGGGCTGCACCATGCTCTCCGACCTGGACCACCAGCTGGTGGAGATCTTCTTCACCAACGTGTCCATCGCCTTTGACAACCTGCACCTGAACAAGGAAGTCGAGGACACCCAGCGCGAGATCATCCACACCCTGGGCGAGACCATCGAGTGGCGCTCCCACGAGACCGGCAACCACGTGCGCCGCGTGGCCGAGTACATGTACATCCTGGCCTGCAGGTACGGCCTGCCCGAGGCCGAGGCCCAGCTGCTGCGCCTGGCCGCGCCCATGCACGACGTTGGCAAGCTGGGCATTCCGGACAGCGTGCTGAACAAGCCCGGCCTGTTGATCCCGGAAGAGATGGTGCTCATCCAGACCCACCCGGCCATCGGCTACGAGATCCTCAAGTCCTCGCAGCGGCCCATGCTCAAGGCCGCGGCCATGATCTCCCTGCACCACCACGAACGCTACGACGGCAAGGGCTATCCCTCGCGCCTGGCCGGGGAGGACATCCCCGTCTACGGGCGGCTGGCCGCCGTGGCGGATGTCTTCGACGCCCTCATGAGCGACCGCATCTACCGCCCGGCCTGGCCCACGGACCAGGTGACGGGGCATTTTCGCAAGGAGCGCGGCCTGCACTTCGACCCGCGCATGACCGACATCCTGCTCGACAACCTGGACGAGTTCTTGTCCATCCGCACGGCCTACAAGGACTAGCGGCCTTTCCGGCCCTGCCTCTTCCTTCCGGGCCAGGGCGAAACAACGGCCAGGGCAAAACAAAGGGGCGGCCCCGCAGGACCGCCCTTTCTTCGTGGCGGGTGTTTGCGCCGCCCCGGCGCGGGAAGCGCGGCCGTTGCGGTTGGTTGTGGACGGCTGCGGTCGGTTGTGGCCCTGTGCGAAAGCTGCGCCGGGCTACTGCCCCGCCGCCTCTTCCTCCCGGCCCAGCTCCAGGAGCCGCGTGGCGTAGGCCTGGCGCAGCTCCTCCATGTAGGCCGTGTCGATGGGGCCCTTCCAGGTGACGACCTCGGTGTAGCGCTTGGGGATCCTGGCGGCCATGGGGTCGCAGCCGGTGCGCATGCGCAGGCGCCAGCGGAGCTTCTGGATGGCCTCGCCCGCGCTGGCCAGGTTGTCGGCCACCTTCTGCAGCCCCAGGCTCGTCAGGGCGTCCTTGAGGCGCTCCTCGGTGTAGACCCCGCGCCCGAACAGGCAGCCCACCGCGCTCGTCAGGATGCAGCGGCTGGCCTCGTCCTTGACGAACCCGGCCACGATCTTCCCGGCGTCCTGGTCCTGCTTCTTCTGGTCCGCCGAGTAGGCGCTGGAGTCCAGGTGCGAGTGCCGGAAGCTCAAGGTTTCGGACACGAAGAAGGTCTCGCCCGTGGCGTAGCCGGCCATCTCCTGGCCCAGCACGCAGGCGAAGTCTTCGCCGTGGTAGTGCCTGGCCGCCACAAGGGTGCCCTGGGCCAGCAGGCGGTAGAACTCGTTGGTGGCCGCGCCCAGGTGGCGGATGGCGGCCTTGTAGCCCTCGGCTTCGCCGAAGCAGAGCGGGGTCAGGGTCTCGGCCTCGGTGATGAGCCCTTTTTCCATGGCCTCGGTGGCCCAGGCCAGGGCCACGCCGCCGCTCATGCAGTCCAGGCCCTCGCGCTCAACCGCGTCCATGAGGCCCAGGACCTTGAAGCCGTCGCCGAAGCCGAGCATGGACCCCAGCGCGAAGATGGGCTCGTAGTCGTAGGCCACCTGCTTGTACAGGTAGCGGTTGTCGGCCATGAACTTCTCGCGCAGGTAGCCGAGGTGGATGCAGCCCACCGGGCAGCCGGAGCAGGCGGTGTTGCGGAGCAGCATATCCTTGGCGAACTTCTCGCCGCTGATGCCGTCGATGCGCTCAGGATCGCTGGTGGCCTGCAGGTTGCGCCAGGGCAGGGACTTCAGCGCGTCGAGCGCGGCCACGTTCCCGGCGGTGCCCAGGTCGTGGTACTTGCTCATCATGGAGGTTTCGGTGATCTGGTTGTAGATCTCGTGGAAGCACTTGGCGTACTCCTTGCCCTCGGGCAGGGGGAAGGAGGCGTCGCCCACGATGGCGATGGCCTTGAGGTTCTTGGCCCCCATGACCGAGCCTGCGCCCAGCCGACCGAAGTGCCGGTACGTGTCCACGTTGATGCAGGCGTAAGCGCAGCCGTTCTCGCCCGCCGGGCCGATGCGCAGGATGCTGCGCGTGCCGCTGCCGGGCAGCATGTGCCGGAGCATCTTGCCCGTGGTGAACACGTCCTTGCCCCAGAGGAACGGCGCGTCCTTGATCTCCATGTGCCGCGAGCCCACGGAGAGCACGCAGGGAACGCTGGCCTTGCCGGTGATGACCAGGGCGTCCATGTCCGCGAAGCGCAGGGCCAGGGCGCTGCGCCCGCCCGCGTGGCTCTCCGCGTACTGCCCGTGGTAGGGCGAGAGGAACCCGCACACGGTCTTGCTCATGAGCGGGAAGTAGCCGGTCAGCGGGCCGATGGCGAAGATCAGCGGCTGCCCCGGGTCGCCCCAGGGGGCGGAGGTGTCGCCGTACTTCTCGAACAGCATGGCCGCCAGGCCGGAGCCGCCGATGTACGTCTCGCGGCCGGGCAGGTCCACGATGTGGGCCTTGCGGATGGAGAGGTCCACCAGAAGGATGCGGAAGTCCTGGCGTATCATTCGGCCTCCTCATGCACGGAGTTCGCCTTGCCCTTTTCGGCCATTTCCAGGCAGTCGTGCGGGCAGAAGGAGACGCAGCGGCCGCAGTGGATGCACATGTAGGGGTTGTTCAGCTCGTCCTGGACGATGGCGTTCACCGGGCAGGCGGCCACGCACTTGCCGCAGCGGATGCAGAGCTTGCGGTCCTGCTTGACGCCGCCGTCGCTCTTGCGCGGGGTCAGCGCGCCCGTGGGGCAGGCGGCCGCGCACGGGGGCGGATCGCAGGCCAGGCAGACGCGCGCCTCAAAGCCTGTGGAGATGCCGCCGGAGGAGCCGATGCGGATGCCTGCGGTATACCAGGACAGGCGCTTGTGCACCAACCGGGCGCAGGCCAGTGAGCAGCTCTGGCAGCCGATGCAGCGCTCCATGCGCGCCGCGAAAAAGGTCTTCATCGTCAGGGTGCCTCCGGGAAAAGGGACTCAGGGCGCCGGGGCCGGAGCGGTCCCGCTTCCAGCGGGTTTTATGCGGGCTTGTCCGTAAGGTCCAGCACCATATCCACCAGCTCCTCCTCGGGGTTGACGCTGATCTTGAAGCCGAACTTCCTTGAGAGCCCCTGCATGGCCTTGTTCTCGACCATGGTCTGGCCCTTGAGGTGGTGCGTGCCCCGGCCCCTGGTGTAGCTGACCATCTTCTGGAACAGGAGGCTGCCCAGGCCCGTGCCCTTCTGGTCCGAGCGCACCACGATGGCGAATTCGGCCTCGGAGTTGTCGGGCTTGGTGGCCGTGCGCACCACGCCCAGCGTCTCGGGCAGGCCGCCCTCGCTCGTGGCGGTGGCGATGAAGGCCATCTCGCGGTCGTAGTCGATCTGGGTGAAGCGGGCCATGTCCTTGTGGTCGAAGTCGCGCCGGACCAGGCCGAAGAAGCGCATGCGCAGGTCGTCGTCCGAGAGCTTGTTGATGAAGTCGCGGTGCGCGGGCTCGTCCTCCGGCCGGATGGGCCGCAGGGTGACCTTGCGGCCGTTCTTCAGCACCATGCACTCCTCCAGCTCCCTGGGGTAGGGGCGGATGGCCAGGCGCTCCGGTCCGGGGCGCGTCTCCGGGGCCACGCGCACCTTGGCCCCCAGCGACAGCACGCCCGCGTCGTCGGCGTAGAGGGGGTTGATGTCCAGAGCGCAGATCTGCGGCACGTCGATGATGAGCTGGGAGATCTGGATGATGGTCAGGCAGATGTCGTCGATGTCCGCCGCCGGGTGCTGGGGCGTGCCGAAGAGCAGGTTGAAGATGCGCGTGCGGCTGATGAGCTCGCGCGCCAGGCTCATGTTCAGGGGCGGCAGGGTCACGGCGCGGTCGCGGATCATCTCCCGGGCCACGCCGCCGTGGCCAAAGGCGATGACCGGCCCGAACACCGGGTCCAGGTGGGCCGAGACGAAGAGCTCGTGCGCGCCGGTCCTGCGGCCCATCTTCTGCACCACGAAGCCCTCCACATAGGCGTCGGGCCGCTGGCGCGAGACGCGCGCCAGGATGCTGGCAGCGGCCTCCCAGACCTTGTCCGGGCCCTCGATGTCCAGGTGCACCCCGCCGACCTCCTGGGGCTGGCTGATCTGCGGGCTCTTGAGCTTCAGGGCCACGGGGTAGCCCAGAAGGTCGGCCGCGATGACCGCCTCGCGCGCGCTGGTGACGCTCTGGGTCTCCACCACGGGGATGCCATAGGCCGTGAGCACGTCCTTGGCCTCGGCCGGGGTGAGCTGGGTCCGGCCCTCGGCCAGGGCGCGGGCGCAGGTGGTGCGCGCGCCGGTGGTGTCCGGGAAGAAGTCCGTGGGCAGGGAGTCCGGGGTCTGGATGAGCATTTCCTGGTTCTTCTGGAACTGCACCATGTAGAGGAAGGCGCGGATGGCCTGCTCCGGGGTCTCGTAGGTGGGCACCCCGGCGTCGGCGAACACGGCGCGCGCCTTTTGGGCGGCCTCGGAGCCCATCCAGCTCGTCAGCACCATGCGCCTGGCCTTTTTCCCCACCAGGGCGATGATCTGGGCCGTCTCCACCTCGGACAGCCCGGCAAAGGGCACGTGCAGCACCAGCACCGCGTCCACGCCCGGATCGGAGAGCAGGATCTTCAGCACCTCCGCCCAGTCTGCGGCCCTGGCGTCGAAGCGCAGGCTAAGCGGGTTGGACTTGGACCAGGAGTCGCCCAGGAGCTTGTCCACGGCCAGCCTGGTGTCCTCGCTCAAGTGGGCCAGCCGCCCGTGGCCGGACAAAAGCGCCTCGGTGGCCATGATGCCGGCCGAGGCCCCGTTGGACAGGATGGCCAGGCGGTCGCCGCGCACGGGCTTGGCCCCGGCCAGGGTCTGGGCGGCGTCGAAGAGCCCGTCGATGCTTTCCACGCGCAGCATGCCCGCGCGCCGGAAGGCCACGTCGTAGACCTCGTCGGAGGTGGCGTTCAGCTCCAGGGGCAGGGAGCCCGCGCCCAGGGGGCCGCCCGCGCCCTCCATGGCCGCCAGCTCGGCCAGGGCGCTCTGCAGGGCCTGGCCGGGCCGCAGCGCCAGCACGGGCTTGTTGCGCGAGGCGGCGCGCGCTGCGGAGACGAACCCGCGCGCGTCGTTGATGGACTCCACGTAGAGCAGGATGGAGCGCACCAGGGGGTCGCTGCCCAGGTAGTCCATGATGTCGGCGAAGGAGACGTCGATCTGTGCCCCGAGCGAGATCATGTGCGAGAAGCCGATGCCGTGGCTCTTGGCCCAGTCCAGGACCGTGGTGAACAGGCTGTCGGACTGGGACAAGAAGGCCGTCTTGCCGGGCAGGCTGGTGGTGTGGGCCAGGCTGGCGTTCAGGCTGATCTGCGGCACGATGAGGCCCATGCACTTGGGGCCCAGGATGCGCATGTTCGGCGGGCTCGCGGCCTCGACGATCTGGGCGCACAGCCGGGCGCGGCTCTTCTCGTCCAGGCGGGCATAGCCCGGTCCCATGAGCACCACGGAGTGCGTGCCGCGCTCCCGCAGGTCGCGGATGATCTCCGGGGCCTTCAAAAGCGGGCGGCAGACCACGGCCAAGTCCGGGGCCTTGGGCAGGTCGGACACGGTGGAGTAGGTCAGCACCCCGGCCACGGCCTCGGCCTCGAAGCTCACGGGCATCACCGGCCCGGCGAAGCCGCCGCCCATGAGGTTCTTCATGACTAGGTGCCCGATGTTGCCCGGTTCATTGGTCGCGCCGATGACGGCCACGGATTTGGGGCTGAAGAGATATTCGAGGTTGGTCAGGCTCATGCGGCCCCCGCGTTGCGCGCTTTGGGCGGTGGGAAGACGGTGCGTATCCGGTTCTTTGTCCCTGATAGCCCAAAGGGGGCGCGGGTGGCAACCGTGTTGCGCGCGTGCGGGAAAATGCCCTCCGCGCACCGGGGGGCATAAAGCTGCAAGGCCATATCGCCGAAAAGAATTCAAAGGAATCCTGTTCCCCCCAGCAAGGAGAGGATAGTATGAGCCTCGGGACCACAATCATAGCGGCTACGGCGACAACGGACAGCAGCTCCCAGGTTGTCAGCATCAGCGCCGCCAGCGCCAAGGCGCCGGGAAACCTGGTTGTCGGCAGCGGCGGCTCCTCCACGGATTCCGGCACAGACACCGGCGACACCGTCACCCTCTCCGACGAGGCCAAGAGCCTGGCCGCGAAGTCGGCCGCCACGGACTCGGAGTCGTCAACCGAGACCACGGTGCAAAAGATTCAGAAGATGATCAAAGAGATCCAGCAGCAGATCAAGGACGCCCAGGAAGACCCCCGCCTGACCAAGGACGAGCGCACGGCCAAGGTCCAGCTGCTCCAGTCCCAGCTCATGCTTCTGGAAACCGAGCTCGCCAAGCAGAGCGGCGGCAGTGGCTACAAGGGCGGCACTCCGGCCGAGGGCATGGCCAGCAGCCTGACCTAGGACCCGGCCGGGAGTTTGGCCTGGGGGCGGCCCCGACCCCCGGCGCATTGCGCGCCTGCGGCCCTGGGTATACGCTCCCCCCATACCCCAGGAGTCGCCCATGAGCACGCTGTTCAGCCCCATTTCCCTCGGCCCCCTGACCCTTGAGAACCGCATCGTCATCCCGCCCATGTGCCAGTACTCGTGCACCAACGGCGAGGCCAACGACTGGCACCTCGCGCACCTGGGGGGCCTGTCCCTGTCCGGCGCGGGCCTGCTCATCATCGAGGCCACGGCCGTGCAGCCCGAGGGCCGCATCTCCCCGGCCGACCTGGGCCTGTGGTCCGACGGGTGCGAGGCGGCGCTCGCCCGCGTGCTCGGCTTCATCCGCCAGCATTCGCCCATCCGTGTGGGCATCCAGCTGGCCCACGCCGGGCGCAAGGCCTCCTGCGCGCTGCCCTGGCGGGGCGGGGCCAACATCCCCTCGACCGAGCCCGAAGGCTGGGTCACCCTGGCGCCCTCGCCCCTGTGCTACGCCCCTGGCGATGAGCCGCCCCAGCCCCTGGACCAGGCCGGGCTTGAGCGCGTGCGCCAGGCCTTTGCCGCAGCGGCCCGTCGCGCCGCGCGTCTGGGCCTGGACTGCGTGGAGCTGCACTGCGCCCACGGCTATCTGCTGCACGAGTTCCTCTCGCCGCTCTCCAACCAGCGCACCGACGAGTATGGCGGCAGCCTGGAGAACCGCATGCGCCTGCCGCTTGAGATCTTCCAGGCCATGCGCGCGGTTTTGCCCGCGCACATGCCGCTGGGCGTGCGCATCTCGGCCACGGACTGGGTTGGCGGCGGTTGGGACGAGGACCAGAGCGTGCTCTTCTCGCGCGAGCTGGAGAAGCTCGGCGCGGCGTACATCCACGTGTCCAGCGGCGGGCTTTCCCCGGCGCAGAAGATTCCGGTGGGGCCGGGCTACCAGCTGCCCCAGGCCCGGCGCATCAAGGCCGGGACAGGCCTGCCGGTCATCGCCGTGGGGCTCATCACCCAGGCCGCCCAGGCCGAGGAGATCCTGGCCAGCGGCCAGGCCGACCTGGTGGCGCTCGGCCGGGCCACGCTCTACGATCCGCGCTGGGCCTGGCACGCGGCGGCCGAGCTGGGTGGCCGGGTGCACGCCCCGCCGCAGTACCTGCGCTGCCAGCCCCATGGGCTGAAGGACCTGTTCACGCCGGGGCAGGGCTGAGCGCAGCATTGCCCCCCGGCCCTTGCCGCGACGTTCCCCTGACCCGTCCAAAGCCGAAAGGGCTGTTTCAGGTTCCTCCTGAAACAGCCCTTTCGGCGCGAGTGGGGGGTCCGGGGGCCGTTATGAACCCCGAAGGGGCCCCCGGCCGCCGGAGGCTCTTCTCTTCTCCCCCCCAGAAAATGGAAAAGCGGGGGCGGCCGATCCGCCCCCGCAACCCCGGATGATTCCTGAGTCGGCGCTACTGACCCAGGAGGTCCTTCTTTCCATCCACCAAGCTGGTGATCACGGTCGGATCGGCCAGCGTGGAGGTGTCGCCGAAGTCGTCGATCTGTCCCGCGGCGATTTTGCGCAGGATGCGACGCATGATCTTGCCCGAGCGGGTCTTCGGCAACCCGTCGGCGAACTGGATGACCTCAGGCGTGGCGATGGGTCCGATCTCCTTGCGCACGTGGGCCACAAGGGCCTTGCGCAGCGCGTCGGACTCCTCGATGCCGGCCTTGAGCGTGACGTAGGCGTAGATGCCCTGGCCCTTGATGTGGTGCGGCATGCCGACCACGGCGGCCTCGGCCACGTCCGTGTGTCCCACCAGGGCCGACTCGATCTCGGCCGTGCCCAGGCGGTGACCGCTCACGTTGATCACGTCGTCAAGGCGTCCCATAATCCAGAAGTAGCCGTCCTTGTCAACCCTTGCCCCGTCGCCGGCCTCGTACATGCCCTTGAAGCGGTCGAAGTAGGTCTTGCGGTAGCGCTCGGGGTCGCCGAACACGCCGCGCAGCATGCCGGGCCAGGGCTTCTTGATGACCAGGTGGCCGCCCTCGTCCGGGCCCGCGTCGGTGCCGTCGGCGCGGATGACGGCCGCAGCGACGCCCGGCAGGGCGCGGGTGGCGCTGCCCGGCTTGAGCGGCGTGGCCCCCGGCAGGGCGCTGATCATGATGCCGCCGGTCTCGGTCTGCCACCAGGTGTCCACGATGGGCGTGCGGCTCATGCCCACGTGCTCGAAGTACCACATCCAGGCCTCGGGGTTGATGGGCTCGCCCACGCTGCCCAGGATGCGCAGGGAGGACAGGTCGTGCTTTTTGGGCCAGTCGGCGCCCTCGCGCATCAGGGCGCGGATGGCCGTGGGCGCGGTGTAGAAGATGTTGACCTTGAATTTCTCGACGATCTTCCAGAAGCGGTCCGGCTTGGGGTAGCTCGGCACGCCCTCGAACATGATGCTGGTGGCGCCCAGCGCCAGGGGGCCGTAGACGATGTAGCTGTGGCCGGTGATCCAGCCGACGTCGGCGGTGCACATGTAAACGTCGTCGTCGTGCACGTCGAAGACCCACTGGGTGGTGTGCGCGGTGTAGGTGAGGTAAGAT
>Ga0209800_10001596_pt1 | contig 22930 bp, 20 predicted proteins | sample Higcelweek8metaG_FD_187174 | JGI IMG/M metagenome (GOLD analysis project Ga0209800, IMG submission 187174) | Freshwater pond sediment microbial communities from the University of Edinburgh, under environmental carbon perturbations - High... | ecosystem: Environmental > Aquatic > Freshwater >...
TCCTCAGCTCTTTTTTCTCCAAATTCAGCAACCATCTGATCCCATAACGGAGAGTTGCGAAGCTCCTTTTGAAAATTGATGGTCAGCTTTTCTGAAAGCTGCTCTTCAAGGCTCTTCTCAAGCTTTCTTCGATCTTTTAATCTCTTACCTTTTCCCATCTCTCTTTCTGCTTCCTGATGGTGGAAGTATCATTCGTCCAACGCTGAGGTAACCTGCCGCGCCAATAGCCTGCGAGAAAAACGACACCCGTTCACGCGGTCAGGTTGACCGACTTGTTAAATGCCATCTTGAGGTTCAATTAGATGACAGTTTTTATTCATAACTTCACGTACTTCTTTACTCCACATCTCAGGCCAAGTGAAACTTCCTTCAAATTTCAAATATTCACTTTTAGCAATGACAATATTAATCAAATCATTCGGAACGGCTGTGAATTGCCCCCCAAGCTGTTTTATTTCTCGAAAAATCTTATTAATAATTGGCACCGCTTCAAATTTATGTTTATTTATCAAATTGTCCAGTTCAATAATAGATTTCACTTTTAGTCCATTCAATGTTGCGCATAGCCGTTGTATTGAATTGTCGCTGTAAATATCCCCTTGATATTCAGTCAATTCCGTTTCTCGGGCTATAAGCAACCACTCATCCGATATCTTTTTTTCTTTTAAATATTCAAGAATAGTGTTGGAATTGATTGGCACGTCAAACTCATGTCTTTTTATCTTTTTTTTATACTTCTCTGACAAATTAAAAGATTCATCTCGAAGCTCTATCAATTGTTCATCAGCCAATTCAAATAAAGCACTTAACCGAAATAGTTTTCGACGGAGTTCTTTGGGTACATCAATAAGAGCTTTATAATCCATTTTATGACTTATCGAGGCCCATGCGTGTTGCGATATAGTTCTGATTTGTATCTCGATAGGTTTGTTTGAATATTTTTCCCATTCGGGAATCTTTTCGCGTTCTTCCGTTATCCTGCATATAAGATGGAAAGATCTGTATCCAAATTCATCTATCTCCAAAGAATTGAACTTATCTTCACTATGTTCGCTTTCAATAACAAAATGACGAGATATAATATCAGCAATTTTAATAACATCATCAGTATAATATGCTACTATACGAATACCTGCAAGATCCTTAATTTCAGAAAATGGATTTTTATAAGATTTTCTTTTTATCTTGTCTATGAAGCTTTCAGCATTTTTAACTCTGTAATCAATAGTCAAATAGTCTATGTCTGCTTTTTTTAACAGATAGTCAATAAAGTTAACGACATCGAGAGTATATTGCTCTAATACTGGGCAATAAGTTGTCACATAACGTCTTTTTATTTCAACGAAATCCATTAGAAGATGCCTATTCATTTGCATTTAACTGCAAGTTCACAGGCGCCAGCTGTTTGGCGTCCTGTGCAATGCGGTGTTATATTTTCTTTTGTTGTTCTGCCCAATCCTCCACCTCTTTTTCCTCACTTTTTCGTGAACAGTCATCATATACGTCCGATTGTATTCGTTTGTTTCCGGACGAAAAGCTAATAACGCTGGTGAATGAATCGCTAATTTTTTTCAAACTCTCAGCAATTTCTTTTGAAGGGTCACCACCAATTGACCTAATTCCAAGGAATTCTGACATGTTAATCGTGTATTTGGATGTATATTCTTTTCCGAGATCATCCTCGTAGGTAATTGAAACAAAAATAATGCTTTTGAAAAATGTATCATTCCCTCCGAATTCTCTCTCTGTTGCGCTCATTAGAAAAGACTTCTTATTTTGACCAGCTCCAAGATGCTTTAAGCCAATTTTAAAAAAATTAATGTGTTCTATTTTTGAAATAATCATTTTTGAAATATCAAATGCCTCATTATTATCTGGCTCGAAAGAAAATTTCAAATTATTGGCTGTCCCATTGCCATTATTTACTATATGAATTTCTAAAAAATTAATTGAAAATTTATTGATGTCTAAAAACAATTCTACTTTTGGTTTTATTGCTGCTATGCTCAATTCAGATATTTGTCTGGCTTGAATACGGCGTAGCCTTACAGTTTCTATTGCTAAGATTATCGTCAATATTGCTATCGCAATTGTTGCGTATGCGTTCCACTCAGTCGCTTTAGCCACACGTTGATTAGTATTTTTATCAAGATCTGAATTATCGTTTTCGATAGGCGTTTTGGAGAGAATGGGTTCTTTTACGACAACATCTTCTTTTAAGTTTAGTTTGGGGGCAGTATTTACCGATAGATCTTCCTGAAATTGGGGAGGATTTTCGCTTTTTGCATTTGTTTGTACAGCAGATTCTTGTATAAATTCTTTTGCAGCAGAAAGTTTATCGGAATTTTGAGCGTCCACATCGGCAGAAAAAATTATTAAAAAGAATAAAATGTGGGTTATCAGACAAAACCAATTTTTCATAATTGCCTCTTACCAAATATAACATTAAACTGTGCCGCCCGGCTTTTTGGGTCGGCACAAGTGAAGGGTTATGCTACTTTACTGATTTTTATATTTCCTTGCATCCGTGAGAAACCATTCCAACATGCCCCAATTGTCAAGTTTCGTTGCTTCATTACCTGTGCTTTTTCTAATTTCCAGCAGGAATGTCCCCAAAAGAGACATCATTTCCTTAATGTCTGACTCCTCGGGCAGTGCCTCAGGATCTGATCTTGCATAAAAATATTGCATTAAATTGTTATATGCTTTGACAACTTCATCGTTTGCCACTAATGAAAGCTGGAAAGCTTTCTTTCTGTAATCGACAGATAGCATCTTGGAAACAGCAATTTGATTTTTGTCCTGATTCTTTTGTTTCTTGTCTGATTCCCAAGCCGCTTGCGACATCAGCAGCAGTATGAATGGTTCAAGGATTTCATTATATATTTCAATTCTATCACTTCGTAATTTGTCTTCCAAATCAAGTCTTCTTTGAAGTCTCGTTCGTATTGTCCATCCCACTGCTGTCAGCAATAATACCAGAATAGGAGTAGCCACAGAACCAATAGCCGTCACATAGTCAAGCCAAGTTTTTGTCTCCATAAGGAATTATTGCTCCTTTTGCATAACGTCGCTTTTCAGCGGGCGCGGCTTTTTGCGCTCCGCTGCAAAAGCCTTGTTGGGCAAAATGATTTCATCACTCATCTTTTTGTGTATAGACAAACCTTAACTCATCATATTTTGCCAAAATTAAATCAGCAAAGCTATTCCCACCATTAATTAACTTACGAATGTCGCTGCGATCAATTACGCAAATTGAAATGCTGTCTTGGTGGAACCAGCCTTGAAGGATCAATTGGCCGTCATTAAGCCCTTTACCAGGTGTGCGGGTCCCGGATACAGAATTTGTAGCGACTAAAAGGCCAGTCTTGCAGCCATGTAGACGAATTTTTGCGGCAAGATGATTTATATGAATTCCGCCAACCGGATCTCTTGTGTTTTTGCACTCTACAAGAAAAGTGCGCCCAAGAGATTCAATGAAATAGGAAGATGCGGAATCGCGTTGGATTACAATCAAATCGATTTCATCTTGATTTGTTCTTAACCGTTCCCTAATAATCACGCCTGGAAGTGTTAAGCATAGGTAAGCTGTGAGTCTCTCAAGATTTCGACCGCGGACATTATTGTTACCTGAATCAAGAGATTGATCAAGTTCCCCAAGCAATATCTGATTTATTGGAATGTCATATTTTGCCTCCCTCTTAGCAGGCCCCAAAACGCCTTCACATGCAAATTCGACAACAGATATTTCTGGGTAAAAGAGTTTCAACCTTTGTTCAGGATCATCGGGATTCAAAGATTTCTCACAACCTGTCTTTGCCATCCATTTCGTTAAAACTGAATCAGCAATACCATAAAAAAGCCGTAGCATCCCAGCGGCAGGTGCTTCAGGGATACGGGCATCATCTGACGGCCTAGACAAAACATCTTCAAGAAAAGCTAAGCGATAAAACCATAATGCTGTATGTTGGTCTCCAGCAGCAAGATAAGCAGCACCAGTATTGTGAAGAATTGTACCTTTATGATATCGGTTTCCAGATTGTTTTTGATGGGAAAAAACCTGATTTAAGCCGTGCTGATAAACAGCAATTGCTTGATATGGCACACCCGCTTTTACAAAAGAATGAGCTACGGAACACCATGATACTGAAATTGCGGTCTGATCCGCAGGATCTATTATTTTATCGGGGCCAGTATTGTTTATAAGTTCAGTTATGACCTCCCCAATACCAGACCCAGTTGGACCGAATTTTTCCATTAATTTTTGGATATATTGTTGGAGTTCTTCAATTTGTTGATCGTTCATTTTAAGTCCTCATGCCCGTTAAACTTGCTGCAACCAACGTTTAGAATATGCGGAAAATCGGCCTAAAAACAACAATGCTATCTTTGCAACAATCTGCCGATTAACATCAGATTCAGTTATGTTAAAAAAGCAGATTTTTCCGCATGATTCATTTGTTGGACGAGCACAGGTTCTATATATATGGATTTTTCTGAGAACCGTGCAATCTTCCGAAATGGGTCAAATCGCTTTCAGCCATTAAAACAGAACCCCAATTGTATAAAAATGTGCTCTTAAATTCAAACTGAGTGTGCAGCATAAAGCAAAAAGGAGATAGAATGCAATAAAAAATACACTCTTCTGTTTTTTTAGGCAAACCACTCCATTCGATTTTATAAGTATTAACCGCTTGTATCATGCGGCCACTCTCCAGACTGAAGATTGGCCGCGGCGGCAGACCAAGACCGTTCTCAACTGAGATCCGCAAAAGAGACACAGCAGGGTTTCAAGATCAGGAAACATCTTTTTCAATAACTGATATGCAGACACCACCTCTGCAACAGGTTCACAGGCAAGTTGCCCAAAACACCGCTATTGCACCTAGCACACAAGTAATAACCAATAACGATCCATATTTTATGTACTAACAAATGTCAATAATTTTATTTGTCATAAAAAAACGCAAAAAAACACCCACCCACCATATGTAGTAATTTTTTAACTTTTATACTCTTTGTCCACCCAAGATCTTGATACAAAATATTTTTCAAATCCCCCACATTTTTTTCAACCATTTCCATAGATGACTCAATACGCTATTCCAAAGTCATCTTCCATGGAAAGAGTCCAGAGATCTCACATATAAACTCATCAGAAAACAGACCCTCCGCAGAAGAGAGCACTCCATCAGATCCTCAGAAAAAAAGATCCACACCCCTGGACAAGAGAACAGCCAGAGCAATCTCCAGGGCAGGAGATCTGGCCAGGCAGAATAAAACATTGATCCAGGAGGAGAATGAGGCACTGAAAGCAGCGCTGGCAGCGCTTAAGGAGGTGTGATATGACAACTCTTCGTGTAAAAGAGGGAGTTAAAAAGGGGAAGGAAGCAGGAGAAGGATGTTTCAAAGTTGAGAACTGTTGTGGAAACGCTCTCTTCCGGTCACTCTTTGGACTGAGGTCTATCGTGGCTCCATTGTAAGGCAACTGAAAAAATCACCGCAGATAGCATCTCTACTGAGGTAAGAAACCTCTCCGCAAATCAAAAAGGGTTACAGCAATTTGCTGTAACCCTTTGATTGTAGCATTTAGTTTTATGGCGGGAGCGACCGGGCTCGAACCGGCGACCTCCTGCGTGACAGGCAGGCGTTCTAACCAACTGAACTACGCCCCCGCAATATTTACTCTCTTGGTGAATGGTGGGCGAGACAGGGCTCGAACCTGTGACTTCAACCTTGTAAGGGTTGCACTCTACCAACTGAGTTATTCGCCCTCACCTCAAAAGTGAGACACTATTTAGCAGCATTGGGATTTGGTGTCAAGCAAAAAAAATAGTAGATCTTTTTTTTTATCATTTTTCTGATAATATTTATCTGCATACCCTGTTTATGCTCTGGCAATGCCTTGTAAATACCCTCTTTTACCTATTGCGCAGGAGATTCATCTCTCTGCTGCTCTGTAAGAGCAGACAGAGGTGTCGTTTTTTTTTCTGCCAACGCCATTGCCAACACCTCCTCCATCTCCTCCACCAGCACAATTTCAAGTTCCTCCTGTATGGAGAGGGGAAGCTCTGAGAGATCTTTTTCATTCTCCTTTGATATTATCACCCTGGTAATACCGCTTGCATGGGCAGCAATAAGCTTCTCCTTAAGCCCCCCTACAGGAATGACTCTACCCCTTAAGGTGATCTCACCAGTCATGGCAGTTGTTCTTCTTACAGGCCGCTCTGTCAATACAGAGACCACTGCCGTACACATGGCAATACCGGCAGATGGGCCATCCTTGGGTATAGCCCCCTCAGGGACATGGAGATGTATATCAAGATCCTTGTAGAAATCCTCACGGATACCCAGCTCGGCAGATCGGGAACGGACATAACTTATGGCAGCACTGGCAGACTCCTTCATAACATCACCAAGCTTACCGGTGACAGAGACATTACCCTTTCCCGGCATGGTTACTGTCTCAATTGTGAGCAGCTCGCCACCTGCCTGAGTCCAGGCAAGGCCATTGACAATCCCGATCCTGTCCTCTTTTTCAAGTACCCCATTTCTGAACCTTGGCTTGCCAAGATAGTCACCCAGAGATTCTGAAGAGATTGTCTCAACTCTCCTCTCTCCAGTCTGCACAATCTTTTTTGCAACCTTTCTTAAAACAGAGGAGATCTCTCTCTCCAGATTTCTTACACCAGCCTCCCTGGTATATAGTCTTATGATGGATAAGACAGCATCTGTGGACAACAGAGCAGAATGGTCTTTATGGCTGTTTGCCTCACCTTTTTCAGAAGAGCTAATCTCTGAGCCACTCTCCTCTTTCTGTTCTGATATCAAAAAGTTAAGCCCATTCTGTTCAATCTGCTTTGGAATCAGAAAGCCGTGAGCAATCTGAGCCTTCTCATTTTCAGTATAACCTGGTATCCTGATGATCTCCATCCTGTCCTGGAGCGGAGCTGGAATGTCATGGAGCGTATTTGCCGTGGTTATAAACAGTATATCAGACAGATCATAGGAGATATCCAGATAGTGGTCATTAAAAGATTGATTCTGTTCAGGATCAAGCACCTCCAGCAGTGCTGATGAGGGGTCACCACGAAAATCGGTGCTCATCTTATCCACCTCATCAAGGCAGAATACTGGGTTGTTGTAACCTGTCTTTTTAAGTGTCTGGATAATCTTTCCTGGCATTGCTCCAACATAGGTTCTTCTGTGTCCACGAATTTCAGCCTCGTCACGGACACCTCCAAGTGAGATTCTTGCAAAGGAGCGCCCCATGGCTCTTGCAACAGAGCGGGCAAGAGATGTTTTGCCAACCCCTGGTGGCCCTACAAGGCAGAGTATGGGACCTCTGATCTTTTTGACAAGCATCTGAACTGCAAGATACTCAAGAATTCTCTCTTTAGGCTTATCAAGGCCATAGTGGTCGCTGTTAAGGATAGCCTCTGCAGCGTCAATATCTATTTTGCTCCTGCTCTTTCTGTACCACGGAAGGGCGAGGATCCACTCAATATAGTTTCTGACAACGGTTGCTTCCGATGACATTGGAGACATCTTCTTAAGCTTATCTAGCTCCTGACGAACCACTGAAGCAGCCTCTTTTGGCAGCCTTTTATGCTTGATCTGATTCTCAAGTTCTTTAAAATCCTGCTGTGGTTCAGCCTCCTCTCCCATCTCCTTGCGGATTGCTCTCATCTGCTCGTTCAGGTAGTGTCTCTTCTGAAGTTTCTCCATCTGCTCTTTTACCCTGCCCTTGATCTTCTGGGACATGGCAAAGACCTCAATCTCCTCTTCAATCAGTTTCAGAAGAAGCATAAATCGCTCTTCAAGCGAGTCAATATCGAGAAGTTTCTGCTTGTCAGAGAGCTTGAAAGGCATCTGGGAGGCGATGGTATCTGCAAATGTTGAAGGATCTTCTGCAAGTGACCTTAAATTCTGCAAAAGATTTTTAGAGATGGTGCCAGACTGCCTGGCATAATTATTAAAAGCTTCTGCCACAGCTCTTACCGCAGCTTCAGCCTGAGCCTTCTCCATCTCAAACTCAATAAATGGAGTAAATTTAACTGAGAGATAACTCTCTGATTCATTGTCATGGATACTGCTGATTCTACCCCTACGTAACCCCTCAACAAGTATCTTGACTGTCCCATCAGGAAGCCTGAGAATCTGGGTTATGGATGCTTCAGTGCCTGTGAGGTAAATATCACTGATTTTAGGTTTTACAATCTCAGGATTACTCTGGGTTGCAAGAAAAATTCTCTTATCCTGCGCCATTGCCTGGGAAAGGGCATTAATGGATTTGGTTCTTCCAACAAATACAGGTGTCACCATATGGGGAAAAAGCACCATATCCCTTAATGGAAGAAGGGGCAGCTCCCGGCTATCTTCTGCCTGGGAGCCATCGGAATTAAAAATTTTTGCTATATTGATCATCTTGAATAGAGGGTCTCTGTGTGTGATAGTGCGGGTTGGTTATCAAAAGTATTGATGATTGAATCTTTTTTTGACTTAGGCCTGTTTTTTTGCCTGTTCAAACAGAAGAATGGGTTGCTCATGATTGAGAACCACCTCCTCTCCTACGATACACTCCTTGACATCAGCTATTGATGGAAGTTCATACATGATATCAAGCATGGTCTCCTCCATGATGGCCCTAAGTCCTCTGGCACCTGATTTTCTCTTTACAGCCCCCTTGGCCATTGCTATCAGAGCCTCCTCTGTAAATTGAAGGTTTATCCCCTCAAATTCAAAAAGACGCTGATACTGTTTAACCAGAGCATTTTTAGGTTCAGTGAGAATCTTGATAAGAGACTCTTCGTTAAGCTCTCCAAGCGATGCAATAACAGGAAGTCTTCCCAGAAACTCAGGAATCAGTCCGAAACGGATAAGATCTTCAGGTTTTAACTGCTCAAGCATCTCTCCAATCGGCTTATCCTGGCGACTGGTGACTTTTGCACCAAACCCCATGGCCTTGCTGCTGATTCTTCTTTGAACCACCTTCTCAAGACCGGTAAAGGTTCCACCGCAGATAAAGAGGATATTTGATGTATCAACCTTCACAAAATCCTGCTGAGGATGCTTACGCCCCCCTTTAGGTGGAATACTTGCAGTGGTCCCCTCAATGATCTTCAAGAGAGCCTGCTGAACACCCTCACCAGAGACATCTCTGGTAATTGATGGGTTGTCTCCACGTTGAGAGATCTTGTCGATCTCATCAATATAGATTATCCCCCGCTGCGCCTTCTCAATATCATAATCTGCATTCTGAACCAGTGCGAGTACAATATTTTCAACATCTTCTCCGACATATCCTGCCTCGGTCAGAGTTGTGGCATCAGCAATCGTAAATGGTACATCAAGAAATTTTGCCAAAGTTTGGGCAAGGAGGGTTTTTCCGCAGCCAGTCGGCCCGATGAGCAGAACATTACTCTTCTGAATCTCAACTTCACCTTTTTTGTTAAGCTCTGTGTCAAGACGCTTATAGTGGTTATAAACTGCTACTGAAAGAACCTTTTTAGCGTGATCCTGTTCAATCACATAGGAGTCAAGCACCTCTTTGATCTGCTTTGGAGTAAGATTCTTCTTCTCCTTATGCAGCAGTTTCTTTTCGCTCTTCTCCTCATCATCAATGATCTCTTCACAAAGACCCACACACTCATTGCAGATATATACACTAGGGCCTGCAATCAGCTTTTTTACCTCTTTCTGGTTTTTGCCACAGAAAGAGCAGAAAAACTGGTCATTGTCATCTTTCTTTTTCCGGCTCATGCTTATGCCTCCTTTGAAGGATCAATCTCTTCTCTGTCAGCCACGACACGATCAACAAGTCCATACTCACAGGCTTCAGCCCCTGACATGAAAAAATCACGATCAGTATCATTGGAGATCTTTTCAAGATCCTGCCCGGTGTGGTGAGATAGAATCTGATTCAATACATCTCTCATCCTCAGTATCTCATTTGCCTGGATTTTAATATCTGAGGCCTGTCCCTGAGCTCCACCAAGGGGCTGGTGGATCATGATTCTTGAGTTGGGAAGAGAGAAACGTTTCTTATTGGCACCAGCTGCAAGAAGAAGAGCCCCCATGCTTGCAGCCTGTCCCACACATACTGTGGAGACATCTGGCTTTATGTACTGCATTGTGTCATAAATGGCAAGACCTGCAGTAACTGCACCACCAGGTGAATTGATATAAAAATTAATATCCTTTTCAGGGTCTTCAGATTCAAGAAATAAAAGCTGTGCAACGATAAGGTTGGCTATCTCATCATTAATGGCCGAACCAAGAAAGATAATCCTGTCTTTTAAAAGTCTTGAATATATGTCGTAGGCACGTTCTCCCCTGTTAGTCTGCTCAACGACCATGGGTATTAAAGGCACTGTGGGTCTCCTTTACTTTGTTCTATAAATGTTTTATCAAACTTTGATCAACCTTTTATTCCCAACAGCGTCAGCAACAAAAGGTTGGTAAAAATATCTATCCCATATCTGCCTTAAGGATGATCAGACAGATTCAGAAATATCTTCTGCAGGAGGAGCAGCAGCTGGCTTTTCAGCTTCTGGCTCAACCTCAGTGATAGTTGCATTATTGATGATGTGGTTCATAGCCTTTTTTTCAAGTTCAATCATCTTAATGTATTCAAGCTGATATCTGGCATCATCTGTATCAAACATCTTCTTGACCATCTCAACATTTCCGTTCATGGCCTTTGCCATTCCTGTAAACGCTGTCTCCATCTCATCTTCTGTCAGCTCAAGCTTCTCCTGCTCAATGATCTTACCTATCAGAACACGCCGTCTGGCCTGCTGCTCTGCCACATCACGGTATTTGGTACGGATCATCTCCTTGGTTATACCAACCGCTTCAAGGCTAACATTGTGGTGCTGATACGCCTGCTCTGTCTCTGCGACAATAGCACTTAGTTCAGACTCAATAAGGACATCTGGCAGTTCAAAGTCTGTCTTTCCAATCAAATCAGTAAAAACCTGTTCACTTAACTCCTGATGTACCCTTACATTATATCCAGCCTCAAGGTTGGCACGGATCGCATCCTTGATACCATCAAGATTATCAAACTGACCAAGTTTTTCTGCAAGTGTGTCATCCAGTGGAGGCAGTACTTTCTCCTGTATCTCTTTCAGATTCACCTTATAGGTAACTTTTTTCCCTGCAAGCTCCTGCTCATTATGGTTCTCTTCGTAAGAGACCTCTATTTCCAGCTCCATTGGAGGGATAGCTCCTGTAAGTTTTGCAGAGAACTCTTGTGGCATATCCTTACTTCCAATCTCCATAAGGTAGTTCTCAACCTTAGGGGTGTGGCTGAAAGGGTTACCATCTACAAATCCCTCATAGTCAATCAGAACAAAATCAGAATCCTTTACAGGTCGCTCTTCAGTTACAGTCTGCTTTGTTGACATGGTCTGCCTGATCATCTGAATCTGTGCATCAATCTCCTCATCAGAGGGCTTATACATGTTTTTTTTAAGTTCAATCCCTTTAAACTCAATATCGGAAAGCACAGGCTTTACTTCAACTGCAATGGAGAAATTAAATGGCTTGTCCTGCTCAAGCTCAGGAAGTTTGTCAACCACTGATGGTGGACCGACTATATCAACAATTCCGTTCTCCTTAACAGCTTCTGAATAGGAGTCCTGAATAAGCCTTGAGATAATATCTGCCTTGACATCCTTGCTGAATCTTGTTTCAAGCACTTTTCTTGGAACCTTACCCTTTCTGAACCCCTTGATCGATGCAGACTTGCCAAGATCTCTGTACGCCTTATCAAGTTCTGCTGTCACATCTTTGCCTTCAATTTCAATATGAATTGTTTTTTTTACTGTGCTTTGATCTTCTATTTTTACCTGCATTATCTTCCTTTCTGTAGCAAAAAAGCTCTGGAGAACAGAAATCTATTGTACTGTAACCTCTTCAAGCTGCCTGTGAAACAACCGTTAATATCCATAAATTAGCTTATAATATCACTTTATTCGTAATCCTGCATAAAATGCACTAAGTTAATATCTATCTTCACATGTGTCAAGATAATTGAAAAAAGATTTCATTTCAATATGTTGTTGAGACTCTCAGAGAATGGGACAAGCATATCAGCCTGCTTATTACAAATATTATTTCAGCAGTTCATGATAAAGCTTAAAAAAAATAAAAAATTTCAAAATATGCTTGCATACATTGATCAAGCGTGTTAAAAGTCTTCAAAAATTTTCGGGGCGTAGCGCAGTCTGGTAGCGCGCCTGCTTTGGGAGCAGGATGTCGGGAGTTCGAATCTCTTCGCCCCGACCAGTCAATTCAGGCACTTGCAGAGTTCTTTGCAGGTGCTTTTTTGTTGATAAAGGGTCTCTTGAACTCTTCTGTTTTTATGGTGAATGTTTTTTGTGCTATTTTTTTAAATGACAAAAAAGTTTTACTGACAGAGAGATCCTCAGAAGATAAAGTTACCCACAAATTTTAATACTTTATCCGGTGGCCAATTGGTGCCTTAAAAAGGGAATCCGGTGAGAATCCGGAACGGTCCCGCCGCTGTAAACGGGGACGACTCCTGCATATATGTCACTGTAAAATCCTTCTGAATCCTTGAATTTAAGTGCATTCAGAGCAGTTTTATGGGAAGACGCAGGGGTCAGGATGATCCGTAAGTCAGAAGACCTGCCAGGAAAAAGTAATGTAATAGCGAAGGGAAATGGTAAATCCCGGGGCTGACTCATTTGTCGGTTCCGGGATTTTTTTGTCTGGAGCCGCACTTCAATATCCATGAATGTCTCACTTTATTTTCAAACTCCTGCTTAACTTTTTTCAAGCTTTGATTTGACTATCAGTAGAGACAAAAACAGGCTCAAAAGGATAAGAAACAACCATGAAAACACAGATTGAACTTGCAAGAGACGGGATAATCTCTGAGCAGATGAGACAGGTTGCCAATGATGAAGGTTACACTCCTGAAACCATCAGAGCACTTGTTGCAAAGGGGGAGATAGTCATCCCTAACAACCCGTTGAGAAAAAACCAGAAAACAGTTGGAATAGGCAGTGGCCTTCGCACAAAGGTGAACGCATCCATTGGGACATCGTCCGATATATGCAGCATCAGAGGTGAAGTCAAAAAAGCTCTGGCAGCTCAGGAGGAGGGGGCTGATACTTTGATGGAACTCTCTGCTGACGGAGATCTTGATGCCATCCGCCGTGAGGTGCTCAAGGCAGTAGAGCTTCCTGTGGGTAATGTCCCACTCTATCAGGCATTTAAGGAGACAGGACGTAAATATAATAATCCTGCAAAACTTGACCCTGAATTCCTATTTGATCTGATCGAAAAACAGCTTGAAGATGGCTTAAGCTTCATGGCAATCCATTGCGGCATTAACCAGTATACAATAGAGCGGTTGAGAAAACAGGGGTTCCGGTATGGAGGTCTTGCATCCAAGGGTGGAACCTTTATGGTTGCGTGGATGGATGCCACAGGCAGGGAGAATCCGCTTTACGAGCAGTTTGACAGAGTATGCTCTCTGATGAAAAAATATGATGCTGTACTCTCTCTTGGTAACGGCATCAGAGCAGGGGCCATCCATGACAGCCACGACAGAGCACAGATGGCAGAGATGATAATCAACTGCGAACTTGCAGAGCTTGGCAGAGAACAGGGGTGCCAGATGATGGTGGAGGGGCCAGGACATGTCCCTATGGATGAGATTGAGGGCAATATCATGCTGGAAAAAAAGATGAGCGGTAATGCCCCATACTATGTTCTCGGTCCACTGCCAGCAGATACAGGTGCAGGATATGACCACATCACATCTGCCATTGGTGCTGCCACCTCCTCATGGCATGGAGCAGATCTTGTCTGCTATATAACACCGGCAGAACATCTTGCCCTTCCAAATGAGCAGGATGTCAGAGAAGGGGTAAGAGCAACAAGGCTTGCAGTAAGAATTGGTGACATTGCCAAGTATCCTCACAGAAGGGAAAATGAAAAGCTTGCTGCAATGGCAAGGCGGGATATGAGATGGGATGATCTTGAAAAATACCTTCTATTTCCTGAGATAGCAAAGCAGATGCGTGCCGGAAGGTCTCCACGTGAAGAGCGGAGCTGCACAATGTGCGGTGATTTCTGTGCCATGAAAAAGGGGATGGAGGTGTTTTGCAACGATATCAGATATGACAAGATAACCCCTGAAAAATTATAGGAGATCATAATGGAGCAGCTGATAAGATCCATGGAGTTGATCAGAAAACCTGATCAGAGGATAATGGCAAAGGCTCTTGAGCGTCTTGCAGATCAGGCAAGACCAGCAGGAAGCCTTGGAGTACTTGAAGGTGTAGGGGCAAAGCTTGCAGCTATCGCAGGTAATATTGACAGCAAGATTGGTGATACCCTTGATGTGAAGCTAAAAAACAGAGTTGTGATAACATGTGCAGGTGATCATGGTGTTGTGGAGGAGGGGGTGAGCCTCTTTCCAGCTGAAGTGACTCCGCAGATGGTGGAAAATTTTGTAAATGGTGGGGCATCCATAAATGTTCTGGCAAGACATGCCGGAGCCACGGTGAAAGTTGCAGACTTTGGTGTCAATTTTGATTTCAGCCCTGATATGCCCATTTTTCACAAAAAAGTGAGAAAAGGCACCTCCAATTTTACCAGAGAACCTGCCATGAGTCGGCAGGAGGCAATTGACTCAATTAATGGGGGGATCTCAATTGTTGAAGAGCTTCTCCAAAATGCAGAGCTGAAAGGAGAGCGTGTCGATCTTCTGGGCACAGGAGATATGGGTATCGGTAACACAACACCCTCGTCAGCAATTATTGCAGCTTTTTCAGGTATGGCTCCGGCAGAGCTTACAGGAAGGGGCACTGGAATCAATGATGAGATGCTCAGAAATAAGATAAGAGTGATTGAAAAGGGGCTTGCTCTGCACAGACCAGATCCGGCAGATCCAGTTGATGTGCTCTCCAAGGTGGGTGGATTTGAGATAGGCGGGCTTGCGGGGCTGGTGCTTGGTGCAGCAGCCCATGGGATTCCAGTGGTCTGTGATGGCATTATCTCCACAGCCGGGGCGCTCATTGCATATGAGCTGGCGCCAGGTGTAGCAGATTACCTCTTTGCCGGTCACAGATCTGTTGAGGTTGGACACAGGTTCATGCATGAGAGGATGGGGCTTGTTCCACTGCTGGATCTTGGGTTCCGGCTTGGAGAGGGGACAGGAGCTGCTCTTGCGTTCCAGCTTATGGATGCTGCAACACGTATTCTGGCTGAGATCAAAACCTTTCAGGAGGTGGCTATTAACAATGCGCAAAGAGCAGACAAAACAGAGTAAAAATAGGTAAGACAATGCAGAGTGAACATAATCAGTAGATCCTCAATAGCCTCTTATGGGCAGATAAGACATTAAACTGCAAGGGGGCAACTCATAGATAGAAAGATTTGCCCCCTTGCAGTTCAACCCAGCCACTATCTTCTGGATAATAGGGTAAAGGCAGGAGTTATCCTGCCATCTTCAATCACTCAATCTCTTCACCATCCATAGTAAGCAGATCATCACTGTCATAGTTATGGTGACGCTCAAGTCTCTTAACCCTTCTCTCCAGGGTCAGCAGATACTTCTCCATCATCTCCATATACTCTGCAAAGGCACAGTTAATAGCAAAATCCTTTGTTCTTGCCTTTAATCTTTTTTTCAGTTCAGCAGGATTTTCTGCTTGTCGTTCTTCAAGTGTTGGCATGAAAACTTCTCCTAAGATTTTTATTTAACGGCCATACCCAATAAGCTTATAATTACCAAATATTACTACATTCTCTCTCCCCTTAATGCCTATCTGTACCTGATTTTCAGAAAAAGGCAAAAATATTGCAGACAATGGATATAAGGAAGAGCGTGAAAAAATCAAGCAAAAAATTTATCAGGTCAACTTTTGTCAACTATCTTATCGACAGGAGCCCTATCTTGAAAGAAAAGTTAAAATCAAAGATTGCCCCTTAACAAAAAAAATGATAACAGTTTTTTACACGACCAGAAGAGCCAGATAGAGATATATTCAGAATATATTTCTATCAATATGGTATTTCATCTGGATGGTATGAGCTTTTTCAGTGGCAATTTTGAACCTGCAGAATATCAGTAACCGTCAACGCCCCTTACAGTGAGGGGATAGAAGTTTCCTTGGAGTTTTTTATGAAACAGAAAATTATTTTTGATGCAGAAGATATGGACAGGGCTCTCACCAGAATGTCCTACGAGATTATAGAGGCCCACAGAGGGGTAAAAAATCTTGCCCTGGCAGGAGTCCTCACCCGTGGTGACTTTATTGCCAGAAGAATTCAGAAAAAGATTTTACAGATAGAGGGTGAGACCATCCCTGTAGGGGCAATGGATATAAATCTCTACAGGGACGACTGGACACGGATCAGCCACCACCCCATTGTCAGGCCATCCAAGATATCGTTCTCAGTGGATAACAAGAAGATCATTCTTGTCGATGATGTGCTCTTCACCGGACGAACCATCAGAGCTGCCATGGATGCCCTGATGGACTTTGGAAGACCATCCATAATTGAACTTGCAGTCCTGGTTGACAGGGGGCACAGAGAGCTTCCCATTCAGGCAGATTACAAGGGTATCTGTGTGGATACGCGGCACAGCGAGACGGTCAATGTCTCCTTAGTTGAATTTGATGGTCAGGACAGCGTATTTCTTGAAGAGGAAGAGTAAATAATGGGAGAAGTGCCGCACAAAAAGCAGACACATGGTAATCTGAAGATTGCCATCATCTCAGTATCCACAACAAGAGGGATAGCTGAAGATAAAAGCGGAGCGTGGATAAAGAAGCAGATTAAAAAAGAGGGGCATGAAACAGTTGTGCACCATGTGGTGACAGATGAGATAGGTGCCATTCAATCAATGGTTCAGCATGTGGTGGAAAAGATCTCTCCCCATGCAATACTCATGTCAGGGGGAACTGGTATAAGCCCTAAAGATGTCACTATTGAAGCAGTATCGCCAATGTTCAACAAAACTTTGAGCGCATTTGGAGTTCTCTTTGCACAGTTGAGCTTTGATGAGATCGACTCTGCTGCCATAATGTCAAGAGCCACAGCCGGGATAATCGGTCAGACAGTGATCTTCTGCATGCCAGGAAGCCTCAATGCATGCAAACTTGCCTGCACTGCCCTTATTTTCCCTGAGCTTGGCCACATTATAAAACATATTTCAGAGTAATTTAGTCTAAAAGAGAGTTCAGGCCAATCCAGAATCAGCACAGTATAAGATAAGCCAGATATCCTGTAACCCAGGGTTCATTAACTCCTAATCTATATTTTAAAAGGATCTACAAATCATGGAAGAGCTTACAACATTCATTGAACAGTGGCAGGAGACAGAGAGCGGAACAAAAAAAGCATTCACACAGATCATGGAGCATCTTCGCTCCATGGATGGGATATCACTTGCATTTAACGCAAGGCCAGGGGTGAGCTACTCTCTCAGGCCGAAACATGACAACCAGAAGGAGAGAACCCTGTTTGCCATGGCAGATGTGATTGATGATGATCCAGAAGCGCGCTGGCTATCGATCTGCTTTTATGGAGATATGATCACTGATCCTGATGAGAGGGGCGACCTGATACCAGGGGGCCTTCTTGGTTCTGATGGCTACTGTTTTGATCTTGATGAGTATGATGAGTCAACAGTTGAGTACCTCAAAGCAAGGCTAAGTGAAGCGTGGAAAAATGCCGCTGCCTCCTGAGTAAAAGATAGTAAAGATGATCAATCATGCAGGTATGACAAATATGGGAATGTACTAATGGCTAAAATAGAAGGATTTAGAATAAAAGCCTTCAGATCACTAAAAGACATTACGCTTGGTAGGCTCTGGAATCAGCAACGGGCAGAACCACTTACACCTATGACAGCGGTCATTGGTAAAAATGGTGTAGGTAAAAGTACCTTGTTCGACGCTTTTGGATTCTTGTCAGATTGTTTGAAATCTGGTGTTGAGGAGGCTTGTGATGCTCGTGGCCGTGGAGGCTTTAAGAAAATCCTATCACAAGGCCAGGATGGGCCGATTGAGTTTGAGGTTTACTATAAGGAAGACGGTAATGCCAGGCCTATCACTTATGAACTTTCAATTGATGTAGATATTTCAGGCCGCCCCTATGTCCTGAAAGAACGCTTACGACAGAGACGTAAGAACCAGAAGCACGGCTGGCCTTTTTCATTTCTTATATTGAATAGTGGTAAGGGAGTTGTGTGGAAAGGGGAAGAGGAGGGGCGTCAGCTAGATGAAGGCAAAGATGATTTTGATCTTCTCATCTTTATGGAGTCCATCAAATCAGGAGAGGCAAAAGAGGAGTCAAGGGAGACTGAAGTTGTCGAACTGGATGACAGACGCAAGTTAGGTATTGCCACGTTAGGATCTCTAAAGCAGCACCCGAGAATTTCAGCTTTTCGCAGATTTATTGAGGGTTGGTATCTGAGCTACTTTACCCCAGGTTCGGCACGCAGCCTTCCGCTTGCTGGTCCACAGAAACATCTTAACAGCCTTGGGGATAATCTTGGTAATGTGGTGCAGTTCATGGAACGCGAACATCCGAAACGATTCCAGAGTATCTTGAATCGTATTACTGAAAAGATCCCTGGAATAGACAGGATCGACACAGAAAAAACTAATGATGGTAGATTGCTGCTCAGGTTCAACGATAAAGGCTTTCATGACCCTTTTTATGCCCAGCAGATGTCAGATGGTACATTGAAAGTTTTTGCTTACCTGCTACTTCTTGAAGACCCGACTCCACCACCGTTTCTCTGCATTGAGGAGCCGGAAAACGGTCTGTACCACAAGCTTCTTGAAGCTCTTGCCAGAGAATTCCGTGAACACGCCACTGGACGTAAAGGAGGATCTCAGGTTTTTATTACGACTCATCAGCCATATTTTGTTGATGCGCTCGACCCTGAAGAGGTATGGGTTCTGGAGAAAGGGCAGGACGGTTTCTCAGTAATACATAGGGCAAGTGATAAGATGATTGTCAAAAACATGGTTGCCGAGGGATTCCAGTTAGGTGGACTCTGGTACAGCGACTATCTTGATGCGAGGTGACCATTATGCATTTTGAGATCCTCGTTGAAGATCAATCTGGTAAAAAAGCACTCGACATTCTTGTGCCCAAAATTATTGGCACTGATCAGACATTCACTGTACATCCCTATAAAGGAATCGGTCGCATTCCCAAAAATCTTAGTGCCAATAAAGAGATCCATAAAAGAATCCTTCTTGATCAGCTTCCAAGACTACTAAGAGGCTACGGAAAAACCTTTGCCAGCTATCCTGAGAAGTATTATGCTGCTGTTATTCTTGTTTGTGACTTGGATGACAAGTCTTTAAAAGCATTTCGTGAAGAACTCTATTCAATTCTGGAATTATGTAATCCAAGGCCGGATACTCGGTTCTGTATAGCAATAGAAGAGGGTGAAGCCTGGTTTCTTGGTGATATATCAGCTATAAAGTGTGCATATCCAAAAGCAAAAGATGCTGTTCTCAAAGAGTATAAAAATGATTCTATCTGCGGTACCTGGGAAAAACTTGCAGATGCCGTTTTTCCTGGTGGCTCAATTGCGCTATCAGCCAAAGGCTGGCAGGCCATTGGCGCAGAGAAATCGGCATGGGCTGAAAGAATCTGCACACACATGAATGTGGACAATAATGCATCTCCAAGTTTCAGCTACTTTCGCAATAAAATGCGTGAACTTGCCAGAATTGATTGATAGGAAGTAATTTGTATTTATGATCAGTAAAAAAAAAATAAAAGCCCTTGGCCTCTCATCAGGAGGTCTTGACAGCATACTCTCTGCTCTGCTTCTACAGAGACAGGGTATTGAGGTTGAATGGATCTCATTTAAAACACCATTTTTCTCACCAGACTCTGCCATCAGGGCGTCAAAACAGACTGGAATTCCTCTGCTTATCAAAGATATTACAGATATATATATGGAGATGCTCAAGGCTCCACCTGCGGGGTATGGCAAAAACATGAATCCTTGCATGGATTGCCACGCCATGATGTTTAACCAGGCTGGCCTCATCATGAGGGAGAGTGGTTACGATTTTATCTTCAGTGGAGAGGTTGCTGGTCAGCGCCCCATGTCCCAGACCAAGAACTCCATGAACTATGTGGAGAACCACTCAGGTTTTAAAGGGGCGATTCTTCGCCCTCTGAGCGCAAAAATTCTTCCTCAAACCATGATGGAACAGACAGGTCTTGTCAACAGAGAGGCGTTGGGCAGTATCTCTGGAAGATCCAGAAAGATCCAGATGGAGATGGCAAAAGAGTTTGGCGTGACCGATTTTCCCCCTCCTGCTGGCGGGTGTCTTCTGACAGATAAGAACTTCTCCAGAAGGCTTAAGGATCTTATGGAGGTGCAAAAGAGTTACGGAAAAAGAGATCTCTACCTGCTCAAGCATGGACGCCATCTGCGATTTGATGAGAAGATAAAAATTGTTGTTGGCAAGTCCCAGGGGGATAACAATCAAATAGTTAACATGTACAGGCCAGACAGAGACATCCTCATAAGGCACGCCTTTCTGGCAGGCCCAATGGTGCTGATTCCCGGTGGCTCCCAGAACAGAGAGATTGAGACACTCAGCAGAGCTGGTGCCATATGCGCAGGCTATACAAAGACAAACCCAGGGGATAGAGCAGAGATAGTTGTACGATCTCACGAGGAAGAGCACCATATGATAGTTTATGCACTTGCCCCTGAGTCTTCTCAGACTCTTATGATCTGAAAACTTGGTGGCAATTGAACTACTGCTTGATTAAACAGATTGAGAGATGGAACAGATTGAAAATTGAGACGCCAAACAGGATAAAGGGTAATAGAAGCTGAAATTGTGAACAACCAGAAGAGAGAGACCATACTGAACATCAACAGAGTCACAGCTCAAATTTCACACAGAAAATATCTCAAAGAGATCTCATGGCAGATCTGCCCAGGTCAGTTCTGGGCAGTTCTTGGCACTGACGCTTCAGGGAAATCGGGGTTAGGAGAACTCCTTGCAGGAAGAGTTGAGGTGATTTCAGGAGAGATCACAGCAAGACCCGAACGGACAGGGTATGTCTCATTTATAAAACATGCCGAAATCATGGATGATCTGATCAGAAATGATGAGACTGATTTTCTTGACTGCATTGACACAGGAACTGTTGTAAATGATTTTATATGCAACTCAAACAGAGTTCCTGTCAGAAGGTTCAGCCATAAGATAGACCAGAGCAATCCTCTATCATCATTGTCAGAAGATCTGCTGCTCCAGCAGAAGGAGCCATCTCAGACCACCCCTTTGCAGAGAAGGGCTCAAACCGTGGCAGATCGGTTTGGTATCTCTCATCTGCTACAGAGAGGAATTCGTTTTCTCTCAACAGGAGAGATCCGTAAGGTCATGATCTGCCAGGCAGTTGTGCATGACCCTGAACTTCTTGTCCTGGATGAACCATATGACGGCCTGGACAGTGCCTCCAGAATAACGGTTGCAGATACCGTGGCTTCTCTGAGTGAACAGGGGATGGCAGTGGTGCTGATTCTCAACAGATTCAGTGAGATTCCCCAAAAGGCTACCCACATCCTATACATCAGCGACTGCATGATTCAATTACAGGGAACCCGCAAAGAGATCCTGGGAGAGGCTGATAACAGTGAAAAAGAGAACTCTGGTAGTGGCTACAGCAGCAGTAGTGCCATCACTACCCTTGAAAAGCTTCACAATCTCCACTACACCCTTCCTGCCCTATTGCCTGAAAAAGATAGAAAACTCTCCTGCTCAACACTCTCATCTTCATCACCTTCAGCCACTCAGATTCCCATGTCCCACTCCAGTAACAACGCAACTCTTGTCAAAATGGTGGATACTACCGTAATATATGGCAATAATACTGTTTTGAACCGAATCTCATGGGAGGTGAAAAAGGGGGAGCACTGGAAGATCTCCGGCCCCAACGGTGCTGGGAAATCGACCCTGCTGAGCCTTGTTAACGGAGATAATCCCCAGGCTTACTGCAACCACATTGAACTCTTTGGCATACGCAGGGGAAGTGGAGAGAGTGTCTGGGAGATCAAGCGGCATACCGGGATTGTCTCATCCCAGTTTCAACTTGATTACAGGGTATCGTCCAGCGTTACTGGAGTGGTAATATCAGGCTTTTTTGACTCAATCGGGGTTTACCGACGCCCGACAGAGAGACAGAAGCGGATTGCCATGGAGTGGCTTACCATTATCGGTATGAAAGAGCATGCCAGAAAACCATTCAGAACTCTATCTTATGGAGAGCAGCGCATGGTGCTCATTGCCAGGGCAATGGTAAAGCACCCTCCCCTTCTGATACTTGATGAGCCCTGTCAGGGGCTGGATGAGATCAACAGACAGATGGTGCTCAAACTTATTGACCATATAGGAAAGAGTGGGGAAAGCACACTTCTCTATGTCACACACCATGAGGAGGATTATATTGAATGCATCACCCATACATTGCAATTTGTTCCAGAGAGCAGTGGAGCCATGTCAGTAGTGATATCATAACCGGTAGCACCCACTTAACCGTGGTCGGCTAAATTAGACACAAGAAATGCTCTTTAACCTTTTTTGTTCTGTTCAGGATAAATTATTTCAATGAGTCAGCTTTTTTAAGTTTTCAACAGTACTTCTGGATTACGTCATAAAAGACTCAACCACAATTTAATGGGGTGGTACCACCGAATCTATTCACACCCATAAGGAGATTTCCCGAAATGGACATTCCACGGATCTTTAACATCACCGAAAGTGCTCACCGCATCCATAACCCGTTCACACCCGAAAAGCTCGCCACTCTCGGCGCGGCGCTGCGTCTGGAAGCAGGGAGCCGAGTGGTTGACCTCGGCAGCGGTTCGGGGGAGATGCTGTGCACC
>Ga0209800_10001598_pt1 | contig 22918 bp, 21 predicted proteins | sample Higcelweek8metaG_FD_187174 | JGI IMG/M metagenome (GOLD analysis project Ga0209800, IMG submission 187174) | Freshwater pond sediment microbial communities from the University of Edinburgh, under environmental carbon perturbations - High... | ecosystem: Environmental > Aquatic > Freshwater >...
TCGGCCCCGAAAAGCAGCAGCATGATGGGCTCCGCGGCCAGGTTGAGCATCACCGCCAGCGGGGCCGCGGTGATGAGCACAAGCCGGGTGAGGCGCAGCGAATGCCGGGCGAACTCCTCGTGTTTGTCCTCCACGGCGCTGCGCACCATGGCCGGGAGCCACGCCCCGGCGAAGATGTAGGGAATGAGCCACAGGCTGTAGACGATGCGCGCCGAGACCGTGAACATGCTGAGCTCTGCCTCTGTGGACAGCGCTTGCAGGAACAGCACGCCGATGCGCAGCAGCGCGTCGAAGGTGAACATGGCCATGACGATGGGCAGGCCCTGCCGCAGGTAGTGCCTGTCCGTGTGCGGGGCGGGCGCCCTGCTCGGGGGAACAAGGCGCCAGGTGATGAAAAGGGCCAGGGCCGCCACGGGCAGAAAGCTCGCCAGCCGCGCCAGGGACATGGGCAAAAGCGCCGCGGGCACGAGGGCGGAGCAGGCCACAAAAGCCGCGAAGCAGCAAAAAAAGAGGGGCTGCAGCAGGGCGGTGATGCTCTCCCAGCCCATGCGCTCGCACCCGCGGAACACGCCGCTTGCCAGGAACATGTACGATTGCAGCAGGTTCGCCACACCCAGCACGGCCACGGCGGCCAAGACCGCCGCGGAGTCGCTCAGGGCGGCGCCCACGGCCAGAATCGCCATGTAGCACCCGGCGCTGAGATACAATTTGAGCCGCAGCAGCGTGCCGTGGACGGCCCCGGCGTTCTGCCCGCGCCGGGCCAGTTCCCGCGTGGCGATGGTGCTCAGCCCGGCATCGGCCGCGTACACGACGAAGAGGGTAAGCTCCTGCGCGAAGGAATACTGCCCGAACACCACCGGGCCAAGGCTGCGCGCGGCGATGACGAATCCCAGGAATTGCAGCGGAATGCTCAAGACCGTGCCGGCCAGCGAGGCCGAGGCGTTTCTGAGCATGCCGCCAAGGCCGCTCTCTGGCGGTGCGCCTATGGTGTGTTTCGCCGGGGCGTCGGGAGATGCGCTCATACCCTTCCGATTGTGCGGCAGCCCGGTCATCCGCCTGGGCCTTGGCCGGGGGCCAGCGGGAGACCGATGGCTAGAAGTTGATGCGCTCGCTCTCTATGACCAGGGGCTTGTTCTTCACCTGGGTCCATATGGCCCCGATGTACTCGCCGATGACGCCGATGAAGATCAGCTGCACCGAGGCGAAGAGGAACATGCCGATGACCAGCGGGGCGATGCCCACGGTGAAGGTGTTCCAGTACATGAGCTTGTAGACGAAGTACCCGAAGGCCACCAGCAGGCTTAGAAACGCCAGCAAAAATCCGGAGAACGCGGCCAGGCGCAACGGCAGTTTCGTGTGGTTGACGAAGCCCGTCATGGCCATGTCGTAGAGCGTGAAGAAATTGTTCTTGGTTTTGCCGTGGCGGCGCGCCGACTGCGTGAACGGCACCTCCACCGGGCTGAAGCCTATCTCGCTGATAAGCCCCCGGAAATAGGGATAGGGCTCGTTGAACTGCTTGATGGCCGCAATGACCTGGCGGTCGTAGAGGCCGAATCCGGTGAAGTTCTGGATCTGCGGCACCTCCGAGCACTGCGCCAGCAGCCGGTAGTACAGGCGGCGCAGCTGGAACATCAGCGGGTTCTCCTCGCTTTTGGGCTTCACCCCGCAAACGACCTTGTTGCCCGCCTCCCACAACGCGACGAAGGTGGCGATCATCTCCGGCGGGTCCTGCAAATCGGAGCAGAGCATCACCACCGCATCGCCCGTGGCCTGGCGCATGGCATTGAACGGCGAGCGTATGTGACCAAAATTGTTCGCGTTCAAAATGACCTTGAAGCGTTTGTCCGTGGCGGCAATTTCGCGCAGGATGGCGCGGCTGCCGTCTGTGGAGCAGTTGTCCGCGATGATGATTTCATAATCGTAGCGGCCAAGTTGCGCGAACACGGCCACTATGCGCGCATAGAACTCGCGCAGGTTGCCTTCCTCATTGTAGCAGCTTGAAACGACGCTGATGGTTTGCATCTTATCGGCCCTCTCGATTTCGCTCTCGGTGCCAGGCAAGGGTGCGGCGGATGGCCTCCGCAAGGGTGCCGCGCTCGGCAAGGCCCAGTTCCCGGCGCGCCTTGTCTACCGCCGGCACATACCGCGGCGGCAAAGTTCCCGGGGTGCGCGCGCCCCTGACCACTATCTCGTTGGCGGAACCGGCGCAGGCGCGCACAAGCAGCGCCAGGTCATGTATGGAGATGGCGGCGCCGGAGCCGACATTGTACGCCTGCCCATGCTTCCCGCGCAGGAGGATGGTCCACAGCCACTCGGCGAGTTCCGCGGCGTATAAGTAGGAGCGCATCGGTCTGCCGTCGCCCTGGATGGAAATGGGGCGGTTCAGGAGGCAATCGCCTATAAAGTTACCCACGGCGAAGGTGGTGTCAAGGGGCAGATACGGGCCGACAAAAGCGAAGGGCCGCGCGATGATGCAGTCGAAGCGGCCATCCGCGGCGTCGAGGCACAACTGCTCCGAAATCATCTTGGCCCTGCCGTAGGCGCTTGTGGGCTGGCCTGCGTAGTCTTCCGCCACCTGTTCAAGGTCTGGCGGCTGCACGCCGTACACCGCGCCGGAGCTGACGTACAGCAGGCGGGTTGCGCCGCAGGCCCGGGCCAGCTCCAAGACCCTCCGGGTGCCCGCCACGCTGACGGAGCTGCCGATGTCGCACGTCTCGCGGTTCATGGCGGCGCTGGTCGCCGTGGCGCCATGGATGAGCGTGTCGAAGCCGCGCCCCGCCGGGACAGGGCAGGCGCGCACGTCGCCGGGCAAAAAGTCCAGGTCCACAACGTCGCGGAACTCCGGGTTGGCCCGGAGGAACTGCCCGGGGTCGCGCGAGAGGACCGTCAGCGAGGCCTTGAGGCCGAACCCGGCGCGCATGCGCGCATAGCTGTGCAAAAGCCACTTGCCGAAAAAGCCCGTGCCCCCAGTGAGGAAGATGCTGCGGCCCTGGAGCAGCGCCGTGATCCCCTGCAACGCCTGGTCCGAGAATTGGGAGGCCGGGCGCAGGCCCGGATGGTTCTTCATGCCCGCCGCCGGCACAGGCTACCGCGCGCCCTTGATGGTGTTGATGATGTGCGCCAGGCGGTCTTCGCCCATGCCTGGGTACACGCCGACCCAGAGGCTGTCGTGCATGATCCTGTCCGTGTTCGTCAGCTCGCCGGCGATGCGGTAATCGACGCCGGGCGTCAGGGAGTCGAAGCAGGGGTGCCGCGTGAGATTGCCGCCGAACAGGTTGCGCGTCTGGATGTTGCTGCGCTCCAGCCGCTCGGCCAACTGGTTGCGCGTCACCGGCGCGCCGTGCGCCAGGGTCAGCAGGAAGCCGAACCACGAAGGCGCGGCCCCGGGGAGGGCTTGCGGCAGGAGCAGCCAGCCGAGGTCCTTGAGCCCTGCGTACAGGGTTTGGAAATTGGCCTGGCGCCGGGCCACGAACTGCGGGAGCTTTGCAAGCTGGGCGCAGCCCACGGCCGCCTGCATGTCCGTGGCCTTCAGGTTGTAGCCGAAGTGGCTGTAAACATACTTGTGGTCGTAGCCGAAGGGCAGCGTGCCGGACTGCCGGGAAAAGCGCTTGGCGCAGGTGTTGTCCACGCCGCTCTCGCACCAGCAGTCGCGTCCCCAGTCCCGCAGGGAGAGCATGATGCGGTGGAGGGTGGCGTCGCGGGTGTAGACCGCGCCCCCCTCGCCCATGGTGATGTGGTGCGGGGGGTAGAAGCTGGAGGTGCCGATGTCGCCGAAGGTGCCGGTCAAGCGGCCGTCCACGGTGCTGCCCAGGGCGTCGCAGTTGTCTTCGATGAGCCACAGCCCGTGCCGGTGGCAAAAGTCCTTCACCGCGTTTACGTCGAAGGGGTTGCCCAGGGTGTGTGCCAGCATCACCGCCTTGGTCCGGGGCGAAAGCGCGGCCTCAAGCCGTGCGGCATCGACGTTGGCCGTGGACAGCTCCACATCGACGAACACCGGCACCGCGCCGTACTGGATGATGGGGGCTATGGTGGTGGGAAAACCGCAGGCAGTGGTGATGACCTCGTCGCCGCGGCGCACCTGCCGCCCGGCCAGCCGGGGCGAGGTGAGGGCCATGAAGGCCAACAGGTTCGCGGAGGAGCCGGAGTTCACCAGCAAAGACCAATCGAGGCCGAGATACTGCGCAAGCCGCCTCTCAAACGTTCGGGAATATTCGCCGTAGGTGAGCCAGAAATCGAGGGCCGAGTCCACCAGGCTGACCATTTCCCGTTCGTCGAAGACGCGGCCCGCATAGTTGACCCGCGAGACCCCCGGCACAAAAGGTTCGGCCTGGGCGGGCGCATGCGCCAGGCGATAGTATTCCGCCACTTTGGCCAGAATCTCTTCTTTGAGCTCCGCCGGTGTTGTCATGGCCGGGCTTCTCCATAGGCGGCAATGTCGGCCAGGCAGGCGCTTCGGGCGTCGGCCCCGCTGCACAGCACCCGCTGATACCACCCCGCCGTCTTCTGCACCATCACCTCGCCGGACCAACGCGGCCGCCACCCGAGCAGCAGGCCGGCCTTTTCGATGTTCAGCCGCAGCACCGCCGCCTCGTGAAGCTGCCCGGGGACGCCTGCATCCACCCAGCTGCCGTGGCCCCACGCCCGGATGAACGCCTCCACAAGCTCGCCCACCGAAAGCTCCGTGCCCTGCGCGGGACCGAAGTTCCACCCGGAGCACCACTTGGCGTCCGGCTGGGCCAGCATGGCCGAGGCCAGGCGCAAATAGCCGCAAAGGGGCTCCAGCACGTGCTGCCACGGCCGGATGGCGCCGGGATTGCGCACGGGCACGGGCTTTTTTCCCCTCAGGGCCGCCACAATGTCGGGAACGATCCTGTCGGGCGCGCTGTCGCCCCCGCCGATGACATTGCCCGCCCGGGCCGAGGCCAGCTGCACCCCGTGCCCCTCCAGCCGCGCAGGATCGAAGAACGAATGGCGGTAGGAGGCGATGAGCAGCTCCGCCGCGCCCTTGCTGGCGCTGTAGGGGTCGCGCCCGCCCATGGGGTCGCACTCGCGGCAGCCCCATGTCGGGTCATGGTTCTCGTAGCATTTGTCGGAGGTGATGCAGACCACGGCGCAGGGGCGGTCCAGGGCGCGCACAGCCTCAAGAACGCTGGCCGTGCCCATGACGTTTGTCTCAAAGGTGGCGTAGGGCATGGCGTAGCCCGCCCGCACAAGGGGCTGGGCCGCCAGATGGAAGACAACGGCGGGCGCAAAGGAGCACAGCGCCCGGCGCAGGGCGTCGGCGTCGCGGATGTCGGCGGTCAGCTCCCCGGCAAGCCCCTCGCGGACGCCCGCCAGACCGTAGACCGAGGGTTTGGTGGGAGGCTCCAGCGAGTAGCCGAAGACCTCGGCCCCCAGCTCGCGCAGCCACAGCGCCAGCCACGCGCCCTTGAACCCCGTGTGCCCGGTGATGAAGACCCGCTTTCCCGCGAGGGCTGCAAGACTCACTCTGCCTCCTGCCGCTGCCAGCGCAGTGCCCACGGCGCGGCGCCGCTTTTCCACAGGTCGTTGAGCAACTGGTACTCGCGCGGGGTGTCCATGCACTGCCAGAAGCCCTCATGCGGGAACGCCGCTACCTGGTTGTCGGCCAGGGCCCTGCGCATGGGGGCCTGCTCCAAATAGTGGTCCTCGGCTTCGGCGAGGTATTGCCCGACGAAGCGTTTCTCCACCACCATGAAGCCGCCGTTGATGTAGCCCTCGACGCGGGCGGGCTTTTCCTCGAACCCGCACACCCGGCCATTGGTGAGCCGCATCTCGCCGAAACGGCCTTCCGGGTGGACCGCCGCCACCGTGAGCAGCTTGCCGCTTTCGCGGTGGCGCCTCAGCGACGCGCCGATGTCGAGGTCCGAAACGGCGTCGCCGTAGGTGAGGAAGAACGTGCTGTCGTTCTGTTTCAGGTGTTTGGAGGCAAGCAGCACCCGGCGGCCGGTGAGCGTTTCGACGCCGGTGTTGGCAAGGGTCACCTCCCAGTCCGTGTCGGGCGTGCGGTCATGATAGACGACCGCGCCAGGCCGCCCCAGATGCACGGTGATGTCTGAGACATACGCCTGGAAATTGAGGAAGTAGTCGACGAAGCAACTGCTTTTGTATCCCAGGCAGAGGATGAAGCGCCGGACCCCGAACGCGGCGTAGCACTGCATGATGTGCCAGACGATGGGCTGCTCGCCTATCTGGACCATGGGCTTCGGCAAAAGCTCCGTCACATCGCGCAGGCGGGTGCCCTTGCCCCCGCACAGGATGACCAGCGGCGGCATCTCGTTGCCGCAGGCGTTTTCAGACTCGTGCTCCATCCGTACGCTTCCCTGTGTTGGAGATTGGCTGGCGAATGATCTTGCCAACGCGGACCGGCGCTGTTGCTGTTTCCGCTTTCCCGCTCCATGCCTTTCAATCTTGTAACATCAACAATGTCAAGGCAAGGAGCGCCCCGCGCGCGTTTCTTGCCGCAATGCGCCGCCACGCCGCGCCATGCGCCCGTGCCCCAAGCCGGGAAAAAACCAAGGGCGAGGCAGGCTCTGCGCCCGGAGACCGCCTTCGCCCCACCCCGGGGCAGGGGCCTGCCCGCGGCCCTGCGACGGAAGCGGTTGCGACAACGGGCCAGAGTTTGTATCAATGGCCCCTGCCGGGTGGAGCCGGGAGCATGGCGCCAGTCTTCCGCGCCCGTCATCCGGGGCAGGGGGCATGTCGGTGCCACTCGCCGTGCGCGCGCCGCGCCTGCCCGGCCTATTTCCGCCTGCGCCGGGGTACCCTCCCGGGGCACCGTCGTCATCGTTGTTTCTCGGCCATCTTGCCGGCTCCTTCAGGGTTTATGAGGTGAAAAAATAATGATCATCGTCACCGGCGCCGCCGGCTTCATCGGCAGCAATCTCGTGGACAGGCTCCTCGCCAACGGCGAGCAGGTGGTCGGCATCGACAACTTCTCCACCGGCCAGCGCCGCTTTTTGGAGGGCGCGCTCAAAAGCGACCGCTTCCGGCTCATCGAAGGCGACATGCTGGACCTGGACGGCATGAAGCAGTGGTTCGCCGGGGCTAAGGCCGTGGTGCACCTGGCCGCCAACGCCGACGTGCGTTTCGGCACCGAGCACCCCCGCCGCGACCTGGAGCAGAACACCATCGCCACCTACAACGTGCTGGAGGCCATGCGCGAAAACGGCGTGAAGCGCATCGCCTTCTCGTCCACCGGCTCCGTGTACGGCGAGGCCGACCAGATCCCCACGCCGGAGAACGCCCACTTCCCCATCCAGACCTCGCTTTACGCCGCGTCCAAGCTGGCCTGCGAGGGGCTCATCTCGGCCTATTGCGAGGGTTTCGGCTTCACGGGCTACATCTTCCGCTTCGTGTCGATTCTGGGCGAACGCTACACCCACGGCCACGTGTTCGACTTCTTCCGCTCCCTTTCCAATGACCCCGCCACCCTGCGCGTGCTGGGCGACGGCCGCCAGCGCAAGTCCTACCTGTACATCCAGGACTGCCTGGACGCCATGCTGCTGGCCATGGACAAGGCCCCGGACAAGGTGAACATCTTCAACCTCGGGGTGGACGGCTATGTGGAGGTCAACGACTCCATAGCGCGCATCTGCGCCAACATGAAGGCCAGCCCCAGGCTGGACTACGCGGGCGGCGCGCGCGGCTGGATAGGCGACAGCCCGTTCATCTACCTCGACACCGCGAAGATGCGTTCCCTCGGCTGGGCGCCCAAACTGACCATCCTTGAGGGCGTGGACCGCACTGTGGCCTTTTTGGCCGCCAACCCCTGGGTGTTCGAGGCGCGTTCATGAACATCTGCGTGCAGGGGGTGTGGCACCTGGGCAGCGTGACGGCGGCCTGCCTGGCCGCCCGCGGGCACCAGGTGTCCGGGCTGGAGGAGGACGCCGGGGTCGTGGCCGCACTGGGCCAGGGCCGCGCGCCCATCTCCGAGCCGGGGCTCGACGGGCTGCTGCGCGAGGGGCTGGACGCCGGGCGTCTGCGCTTTTTCGTTGATCCTGCCGGGGCCGCCGCGGCCCTGGCCGGGTGCGAGCTGCTCTGGGTGGCCTTTGACACGCCCGTGGACGAGGACGACAACGCCGACGTGGATTTCGTGGTTGAGCGCGTGGCGCGCACCCTGCCGCACCTGCCCGCCGGGGCCACGGTGCTGGTGTCCTCGCAGTTGCCGGTGGGCTCCGTCGCCCGGCTGGAGGCCCTGGCCGGGGCTCTCTGCCCGGAAAAGCGCCTGGGGTTCGCCTGCTCGCCGGAGAACCTGCGCCTGGGCAAGGCCATCGAGGTGTTCCTGAACCCCGACCGCGTGATCCTGGGCCTGCGGCCCGGCACCCCGCACGAGGCGCGCCTGCGCGAGCTTTTCGCCACCATCGCCGGGTGCGTCGAGGTCATGGGCGTGGAAAGCGCGGAGATGACCAAGCACGCCATCAACGCCTTTCTGGCGCTCTCCGTGGCTTTCGCCAACGAGATAGCCACCGTGTGCGAGGCCGCCGGGGCCGACGCCAAGGAGGTGGAGCGCGGGCTCAAGACCGAGCAGCGCATCGGCCCCAGGGCCTACCTTTCGCCGGGCGCGGCCTTTGCCGGGGGCACCCTCGCGCGGGACATAGCCTACCTGTCGCATGCGGCCGATGCCGCGAACCTGGCCCTGCCGCTGGTGCGCGCGGTCAAGGTGAGCAACGACGACCACAAGCTCTGGACGCGCCGCACCCTGGCCGCGCACTGCCCGAACTTTCCGCGCGTGCGCGTGGCCGTGTGGGGGCTGACCTACAAACCCGGCACCGACACCCTGCGCCGCTCCATGGCCGTGGAGCTGTGCCGGTGGCTGCTAAACCAGGGGGCAGAGGTGACGGCCCACGACCCGGCCGCGGGCGCGCTGCCGCCTGCGCTGGCCGCTGTTGGCCGCGCAGCTACACCGCTGGAGGCCCTTGCCGGGGCGCAGGCGCTGGTGGTCTGCACCCAGTGGCCGCAATACCGTGATGTGGCGCCGCAGGACGTGGCCGCCGCCGCGCCGGGGCTGCTGGTGGTTGATGCCGACCGCTTTCTGCGCAATCTTGCCGCAGAAGGGCAACTCACGTATAGAGCCGTCGGCACGCCGAAAGCGCGTGCGGGGAGCAGCATATGAACATTTCGCTCAAGGGCAGAACAGCCCTCGTCACCGGCGGAAACCAGGGCCTTGGCCTGGAGATAGCCCGCGCCTACGTGGCCGCAGGGGCCAGCGTGACCCTCTGCGCGCGCAACGCCGAACTGCTGGCCCGGGCCGCCGCGTCCCTGCGGGAGAACCTTGCCCCCGGCCAGCGCGTGGAAGCCGTGGCGGGCGATGTTTCCCGGCCGGAATCGGCAAGCGCCATGGTGGCCGAGACCCTGCGCCAGCATGGCCGCCTGGACGTTCTGGTGAACAACGCCGGCGTTTACGGGCCCATGGGCAACATCGAGGACGTGGACTGGGACAAGTGGGTCCAGGCCATCGAGATCAACCTGCTCGGCTCCATCCTCATGTGCCGGGCCGTGCTGCCCGGCATGAAGGCGCAAAGCTGCGGCAAGATCGTGCAGCTTTCCGGCGGCGGCGCCACCAGCCCCATGCCGGGCGTCAGCGCCTATGCCGTGTCCAAGGCGGGCATTGTGCGCTTTGTGGAAACCCTCGCCCTGGAAGTGAAGGGCGATGGCATCGACGTGAACGCCATAGCCCCGGGCGCGCTGAACACCCGCCTGCTCGACGAGGTGCTGGCCGCCGGGCCGGAAAAGGTCGGCGAGAAATTCTACGCGCAGTCGCTGAAGCAGCGCGACAGCGGCGGCACCCCGCTCTCCAAGGGCGCGGATCTGGCCGTGTTTCTGGCCTCGGAGGCCAGCAACGGCGTCACGGGCAAGCTGCTCTCCGCCGTGTGGGACCCCTGGGCTGACCTGCCGAACCACCTGGACGAGCTGAACGGCACGGACATCTACGCCCTGCGGCGCATTGTGCCCAAGGACCGCGGCATGGGCTGGGGGAACGACAAATGAGCCCGGCCAAGGTCTTCAATGTCGCCATCGTCGGCTGCGGGTACATTGGCCAGCGCCGCAGCAAAAACCTGGCCGGGGCGAAGCTGACCGTTTGCGCCGACGTGAACCTGGACCGCGCCAAGGCCCTGGCCGCAACTGTTCCCGGCTGCGAAGCCACCGCCGACTGGCGCGTGGCCGTGGCCCGCAAGGACGTGGATATCGTGGTGGTGGCCACCCTGCACGACGCCCTGGCCGAAATAACCGCCGGGGCCATTGCGCAGGGCAAGCACGTGCTGGTGGAAAAACCCGCCGCCCGCCACCCGGGCGAACTGAAACCCCTGCCCGAGCTGGCGCGTCAAACCGGTTCGCTGGTGCATGTGGGGTTCAACCACCGCTACCACCGGGCCTTCCGCAAAGCGCGCCAGGTTGTGGATTCCGGCGTGCTGGGGCCGCTGATGTTCATCCGCGCCCGCTACGGCCACGGCGGCCGCGTGGGCTACGACCGCGAATGGCGCGCCAGGCCGGAGCTTTCCGGCGGGGGCGAGCTCATCGATCAGGGCGTGCACCTCATCGACCTCTCACGCTGGTTCTTGGGCGAGTTCGCGGAAATAAGCGGCAGCGCGCACACCATGTTCTGGGACATGCCCGTGGACGACAACGCCTTTTTGCTGCTCAAGACCGCCGCGGGCCAGGTGGCTTTTCTGCACGCCAGTTGCACGGAATGGAAGAACACCTTCAGCTTCGAGATGTACGGCCGCGACGGCAAGCTTGTCATCGACGGCCTGGGCGGCAGCTACGGAACCGAGCGGCTGACCTGGTACAAAATGCTGCCGGAGATGGGCCCGCCGGAGACCACGGCCTGGGAATACCCCATGGCCGACAACTCCTGGCTGGCGGAAATGCAGGAATTTCAAGAGGACATCCGCCTCGGCCGGCAGCCGGCCTCCGGCCTGGGCGAGGCCATTGCGGCGCTCACGGTCGTTGACAAAATCTATCAGGAGTCCGGGTATGATCATCGTCCGTAGTCCCCTGCGCATCTCCCTCGGCGGGGGCGGCACAGACCTGCCTTCCTATTACCGCGACCACGAGGGCTTCCTCATCGCCGGGGCCATAGACCGCTACGTCTACGTCACGGTGATGCGGCCCTTCACGCCCGGCATCTTTCTCAAATACTCCCAGTTGGAGCACGTGGACACGGTGGACGAGGTGCGCCACCCCATCATCCGCGAGGCCATCAAACAACTGGATTTCAAGACCCCGCAGTTGGAGATAACCACCCTGGCCGACATCCCGGCCGGAACGGGCCTCGGGTCCTCTGGCAGCTTCACCACGGCCCTGCTCAAGGCGCTGTACGCGCACCGCAAGCGGCTCATCCACCCGGAGGAGCTGGCAGAGCTGGCCTGCCATATCGAAATAGACCGCCTGGGCGAGCCCATAGGCAAGCAGGACCAGTACATCGCGGCCTTCGGCGGCGTCACCTGCTTCACCTTCCACAAGGACGACACGGTGGAGGCCAGGCCCCTGGCCATGAGCGTGGACACCATGCACGATCTGGAAGACAACCTCATGCTCTTCTTCACCGGCTTTTCGCGCAGCGCGGGCAGCATCCTGAAGGACCAGAACACCCGCACCAAGCAGAGCGACGGCGAGATGCTGAGCAACCTGCACTTTGTGAAGGAGCTTGGCTACCGCAGCAAGGAGGCCCTGGAAGGCGGCAACGCTATGGAGTTCGGCCGGTTGATGCACGCGCACTGGGAGCACAAGAAGCGCCGCAGCGGCGGCATGAGCAATCCGCAGATCGACGATTGGTACGAGCTGGGCATGAAAAACGGCGCGGTCGGCGGCAAGCTGGTGGGCGCGGGCGGCGGCGGCTTCTTGATGTTCTACGCCGAGGACCGCAACACGCTGCGCAAGGCCATGACCCACGCGGGCCTGGAAGAAGTCCGCTTCAACTTCGACTTTGAAGGCACCAAGGCAGTCCTGGCATGAGCATGGCCGACAGCCCGCTCCCGGTGGCCATCCTCATGGGCGGGTTGGCCACGCGGCTGCGGCCCCTCACCCTCACCATCCCCAAGGCCCTGGTCGAGGTGGCGGGCAGGCCCTTCGTGCACCGGCAGTTGGACTATTTGCGGGGGCAGGGCGTAAGGCGCGTGGTGCTCTGCACAGGGCATTTGGGCGGGCAGATAGAAGCCAGCGTGGGCGACGGCAGCGCCTTCGGCCTGCGGGTGGAGTACTCGCCCGACGGCCCGGCGGCCCTGGGCACCGGCGGGGCGCTCAAGCGCGCGCTGCCGCTTCTCGGGCCGGATTTCTTCGTGCTCTATGGCGACAGCTTTTTGCCCATCGACTTCGCCCCGGTCCAGGCGGCATACGCGGCCAGCGGCAAACAGGCGCTGATGACGGTGCTTGAAAACGCCGACCGCTGGGACAAGAGCAACGCCCGGTTTGAGGCCGGCGCAGTGGCCGCATACGACAAGCGCAACCCGACGCCGGAAATGCGGCATATCGACTACGGCCTCTCCGTGCTCTCGGCGCGGGCCTTGGCGTCCCTGCCGGAGGGCCAGGCCGCGGACCTGTCGGATCTGTTCCATCGGCTTGCCTCGTCTGGACAACTTGCGGGACTTGAGGTTAGCATGAGGTTTTACGAAATAGGGTCCCACGAGGGCCTGCGGGAAACCGAGCAGTACTTTTCCCTGAAGGAGAATCCATGAGTTACGCCGCCACACATTTGGAAGAAGCCGTCCAGATCATCCACGCCATAGACCCGGCCCAGGTGGAGAAGGTCGCCGACCTGCTCGCCACCGTGAAGGCCGAGGGCGGCCGCGTGTTCTTTCTGGGCGTGGGCGGCGGCGCGGGCAACTGCTCCCATGCCGTCAACGACTTCCGCAAGATCGTGGGCATAGAGTCCTACGCCCCCACGGACAACGTCTCCGAGCTCACCGCGCGCACCAACGACGAGGGCTGGGCCACGGTGTTCGTGGAGTGGCTCAAGACCAGCCGCCTGAACGCCAGGGACGCGCTGTTCGTGCTCTCCGTGGGCGGCGGCAGCCTGGAGAGGAACATCAGCCCGAACCTGGTGCTGGCCCTCAAGTATGCGGTCGAGGTGGGGGCCAAGGTCACGGGCGTCGTCGGCCGCGACGGCGGCTACACCGCACAGGTCGCCCAGGCCTGCGTGGTGGTTCCCGTGGTCAACCCGGAAACCATCACCCCGCACACCGAGGCCTTCCAGGCCGTGATCTGGCACCTGCTTGTGAGCCACCCGAAGCTCAAGGCCAACCAGACCAAATGGGAAGGCGCGGCCGGGGCCTAGGGCCTGCTCCCGCAGAAAACGCAATGCCCACGCCGCGCCGCGCCATCTTTCTGGACAGGGACGGGGTCCTGAACCGCTCCGTGGTCCGTGAAGGCAAGCCCTATCCGCCCGCCAACGCCGACGAGGTGGAGATTTTGCCCGGCGTGGCGGCTGCGCTTGAAAAGCTCAAGGCCGCGGGCTATCTGCTCATCGTGGTGTCCAACCAGCCGGACGTGGCCCGGGGAACCACCACGCGCGCGGCCGTGGAGGCCATCAACGAGCGGTTGGCGCAGGGGCTTGCCCTCGACGAATTCCGCATGTGCTACCACGACGGCCCGGACAACTGCCACTGCCGCAAGCCCAGGCCCGGCATGCTCACCGACGCCGCGCGGGAGCACGGCCTGGACCTCGCCGCCTGCGTCATGGTGGGCGACCGCTGGCGCGACGTGGAAGCGGGCCAGCGGGCCGGGTGCCGCACGGTGTTCATCGATTACGGTTACGGCGAAAAGCAGCCCGAGCGCTGCGACATCCGCGCGGCCTCCCTGGCGGAGGCGACGGAAATATTGCTGCGTAGCGGCACGGCCGGTGCGGGCGCTCCAAAACCTTCATCCACGAAAGGACAGCCATGAAGACCATCGACCAGCTGAGCGTGAAGATCTTTGCGGACGGCGCCGACAAGGCCGGGATGCTTGAAATGTACGCCAAGCCCTTCGTCAAGGGGCTCACCACCAACCCCACGCTCATGCGCAAGGCGGGCATCACCGACTACAAGGCCTTCGCCCAGGACATCCTCTCCGCCATCCCGGACCGCTCCATCTCCTTCGAGGTCTTTTCCGACGACTTCGCCGAAATGGAGCGCCAGGCGCTTGAGATAGCCAGCTGGGGCGAGAACGTCTACGTCAAGGTGCCCATCACCAACACCAAGCGCCAGTACTGCTACGACATGGTGAAGAAGCTTGCCCGGCAGGGCGTGAAGCTCAACGTCACCGCGCTGATGACCCTGGCGCAGGTGAACGGCGTGGTGCAGGTGCTTGACCCCAAGACCCCGAGCTACATTTCCGTTTTTGCGGGCCGCCTGGCCGATACCGGCGTGGACCCCGTGCCCGTCATGGCCGCCGCGGTGGAAATGATGAAGCAGAACCCGCTGTCCGAGCTCATCTGGGCCAGCCCGCGCGAACTGCTGAACATCTTCCAGGCCGACGCCATCGGCTGCCAGATCATCACCGTGACCAACAGCATCCTCAAGAAGCTGGCCCTGGTCGGCTACGACCTGGATGAATATTCGCTGGACACGGTGAAGATGTTCTACAACGACGCCACGGCCGCGGGCTTCAAGATCTAGCGCGCTGTTTCCGCTGGGCTGCCCTGGGCGCCGCCTGCCGGGTGGCGCGGCGGCAAGAAAAAGGGCAGCGCGGACGCCCTGGCGGCAGGTAGGCGGACGGGGCTCATACATGAGGCGTGCCGCCCCGCGGCGGAAGCCGCCGCCGAGTCCTCGCCCGCTTTTTGTCTTTTCTTCAGCGCACCGCCCGGAGCGGTGCAAGGCGATCATCTCGCACGGGGAGCACCATGACACAGAAGATTCTCGTCACCGGCGGCGCAGGGTACCTTGGCTCCACGCTCGTCCCGCTGCTTTTGGCCAAGGGCTACGCGGTCACCGTGCTCGACAACCTGATGCACGGGCAGCACGTGCTGCTTGACTGCTGCGCCAGCAAGGGCTTCGAGTTCATCAAGGGCGACATCTGCGACCAGGCGCTGGTGAACGGGCTCATGGCCCGGCACGACATCATCATCCCGCTGGCGGCCATTGTGGGCGCGCCCGCCTGCAAGCTCAACCCCACCCTGACCGACATGGTGAACCGCGACGCGCACCTGAACATGGTCAAGAACACCTCCAGAGACCAGCTCGTCATCTTTCCCACCACCAACTCCGGCTACGGCATCGGCGAAAAGGATGCCCTCTGCACCGAGGAGTCGCCGCTGCGGCCGCTCTCGTCTTACGGCATCACCAAGGTGGAGGTGGAGAAGGCGTTTTTGGACAAGGGCAGCGCCATCACCTTCCGGCTGGCCACGGTGTTCGGCATGAGCCCGCGCATGCGCATGGACCTGCTGGTGAACGACTTCACCTACCGCGCGTTCAAGGACAGGAGCGTCATCCTGTTCGAGGACCACTTCCGCCGCAATTACATCCACGTGCGCGACGTGGCCAAGGCCTTCATGTTCGGCATGGACAACTACGCGCAGATGAAGGGCCGACCGTTCAACGTGGGCCTTTCCACCGCCAACCTGACCAAGCGGCAGTTGGCCGAGAAGATCAAGCAGTACGTGCCGGACTTCTACATCCACTCCGCGCCCATTGGCGAAGACCCGGACAAGCGCGACTACCTCGTCAGCAACGAGAGGATAGAGGGCCTGGGCTGGAGCCCGGACCATTCTTTGGACGACGGCATAGTGGAGCTGCTCAAGGGCTACAAGATTCTGAAGCCGAACCGCTTCGCCAACGTGTAGGGCATGGGCGGGGTCGGGGACATAACGGCGTATCTTCTGGCGGGGGGGCTCGGCACCCGCCTGCGTTCGGCCGTGGCCGACCGTCCCAAGGCCCTGGCCGAGATACTGGGCCGCCCCTACGCGTATCATCTGCTGGACCGGCTGGCGCGGGCGGGCATCCGCCGCGTGGTGCTCTGCACCGGGCACCTGGGCGATATGCTCGAGGCGGCGCTGGGCGCGCGGTATCGCGGCATGGAGCTGCTCTACTCGCGCGAGGACGCGCCCCTGGGCACCGGCGGGGCGCTGGCCCTGGCGTTCTCGCGCCATCCCGCGCCCTTGGCCCTGTGCCTCAACGGCGACAGCCTCACCGATGCGGACCTGGGCGCCTTTCTGCGCTGGTTTGAACCCCGGGCGGAGAGCTGCGCGCTGCTGCTGGCGCCCGTGGACGACGCCTCGCGCTATGGCAGCGTTGTGGCCGATGCCTCCGGCCGGGTGAGCGGCTTTGCGGAAAAGGGGTGCAGCGGGCCGGGCCATATCAGCGCGGGGGTATACCTGCTGCGGCCGCAGGGCCTTGCGGGGCTGGTTCCCGGCGCGGCCGCGTCCCTTGAGCAGGACCTGTTCCCGGCCCTGGCGCGGCGCGGCGAGCTGTGCGCGTTGGCGTCTTCGGCGCAGTTTCTGGACATCGGCACCCCGGAGTCCTATGCGGCGGCGGGCGAATTTCTGCTCGGCCCGGCGCGGGGCCGCGCGGCGGTATTCCTGGACCGCGACGGCACGGTCATAGCCGAGAAACACTACCTGCACGACCCGGCCGGGGTGGAGCTGCTGCCCGGCGCGGTGGAGGGCCTGCGGCACATGCAGGCCCTGGGGCTGCGCCTTGTGCTGGTGACGAACCAGTCCGGCGTGGGCCGGGGGTATTATGCCCGCGCCGACGTGGAGCGGGTGCATGGCCGGTTGCTGGAGCTGCTGGAGGCCGCCGGGGTGCGCCTGGACGCCCTCTACACCTGCCCCCACGCGCCGGATGAGCATTGCCACTGCCGCAAGCCCGCGCCAGGACTTGTCGAGCGTGCCTGCCGCGACATGGGCCTCGACCCGGCGCGTTGCTTCGTGGTGGGCGACAAGCCTTGTGATATAGACCTCGGTCTGATAGTGAACGCCACAACATTTCTGGTCACCACGGGGTATGGCGCCGGGCACGCCGGGGCGCAAGGCCGCCGCGCGCACCACGTGGCGGCGGACCTTGCCGAAGCCGCCCGCATCATCGCATCCATCCTGGCCGCCAGGTCCTCCTGCGGCGCGGAGTCCACATGATCATTTGCAGAACGCCTTTCCGCATCTCGTTCTTTGGCGGCGGCACGGACTATCCCGGCTGGTACCGCGAGCACGGCGGGCAGGTGCTTTCCACCGCCATAGACAAGTATTGCTACATCACCCTGCGCTACCTGCCGCCATTTTTTGAGCACAAGATCCGCGCGGTGTACTCGAAAATCGAGCTGTGCCAGACCGTCGACGAGATCAGGCACCCGGCCATCCGCGAGACCCTGCGCTTCATGAACTTCGACCGCAGCCTGGAGATCCACCACGACGGCGACCTGCCCGCCCGGAGCGGCATGGGGTCGAGCTCGTCGTTCACGGTGGGGCTTTTGCACGCGCTCTACGCCCTGCGCGGCCGCATGCCCTCCAAAATGCAGCTCGCGCGGGAGGCCATCCACATCGAGCAGGACCTCATCAAGGAGACCGTGGGCTCCCAGGACCAGTGCGCCGCGGCCTTCGGCGGGTTCAACCACATCATCTTCCACCGCGACGACGAGATCGAGGTGCGGCCGCTGACCCTCACGCGGGCGCGCATCGCCGAACTCTCGGACCACCTGATGCTGTTCTACACGGGCATCATGCGCACGGCCTCCGATGTGGCCGACACCTACGTGGAGAACCTGGGCGCCAAGGAGTCGCTGCTTGCCACCATGGACGCCATGGTGGAGGAGGGCATCCGCCTGATGCAGAGCAACCGCTGCATCTGCGGGTTCGGCGAGCTGCTGGACGCCGCCTGGCAGGCCAAACGCTCCCTCAGCCCGAGCATTTCAAACAGCATGGTGGACGACTACTACGCCCGCGCGCGGGAGAACGGGGCCAGCGGCGGCAAGCTCATCGGCGCGGGCGGCGGCGGGTTTCTGCTGCTCTTCGTGCCGCCCTCCGCGCGTGACCGCGTGCGCGAGGCGCTCTCCGAGCTGCTGCACGTGCCCTTTGATTTTTGCCGCACCGGCAGCCAGATCATTTTCTACGAACCGCAGAACGCGGACTACCGCCAAAGCGAGCGCGACCGCACCAACCGCTCCATCCAATCGTTCCGGGAGCTGGGCGCCCTTGGGCGGTAGCCGGGCCGCAGGCGCTGGACCCGCGCCGCAGGGGCCGACGGGCTTGACTCTGCCGGTCCGGGAAGACAATGCTGTGGCTTGCGCCTGCACAACCAAGAACCGAACCGCCCCGGGCCGAGATGATGCATTCGATTCCGCTTGTTGTTGACCTGGACGGCACCCTCGTCCTGACGGACATGCTGCACGAGTCCGCGCTGGCGCTGGCCCGCGGCAACCCGCTCGGCGTGGCGGGCCTGCCGTTTCTGCTTTTGCGCGGCAAGGCCGGGCTCAAGCGCGCCCTGGCCCAAGGGTTTGACCCGCGCCCGGAGCTTTTGCCCTACAACGAGCCCTTTGTGGCCTGGCTGCGCGAGCAGCGCGCCGCCGGGCGCAGGCTCATCCTGTGCACCGCCTCGGACGAGCGCATCGCCGCGGCCATTGCCGGGCATATGGGCCTGTTCGACGAGGTGCTCGCCAGCGACGGCGAGACGAATCTCGGCGGTGCGGCCAAGGCGCAAAGATTGTGCGCGCGCTTTGGCGAGCGCGGGTTCGACTATGCCGGGAACGCGCGCGCGGACCTGCCCGTGTGGGCCGTGGCCCGCGCGGCCGTGGTGGTCAATGCGCCGCAGACCCTGGCCGAGGCGGCGCGGACCTGCTGCCCGGTGGAGCGCCATTTCCCGGCGCAAAGGCCGGGGCCTGGCGTGTGGCTGCGCATGCTGCGCGTCCACCAGTGGCTCAAGAACCTGCTGCTCGTTGTGCCCCTGGCCGCGGGCCACCACCTGACGCAGGCCGAAAGCTGGCCGCCGCTGCTGCTGGGCATTTTGTCGTTTTGCCTGTGCGCCTCGGCCGTGTATTTGGCCAACGACCTGCTGGACCTGGAAAGCGACCGCCGGCACCCGCGCAAGTGCATGCGGGCCATCGCTTCCGGCCGGGTGGGCATTCTGCGCGCGGTGCTGCTGGCGCCGGTGCTGCTGCTTATGAGCGCGGCCCTTGGCGTCTGCGTCGGCCCTGATTTTCTGCTCTGGATGGGGGGCTATTTTCTGCTCACCTGCGCCTACAGCCTGTTCCTCAAGCGCTTGGTGCTGGTCGACGCGCTGACCCTGGCCATGCTCTACACCCTGCGCATCATCGCCGGCGGCGCGGCCACGGCGGTGCCGCTGAGCTTCTGGCTGCTGGCGTTCAGCATGTTCCTGTTTCTGTCGCTGGCCTTTGTGAAGCGCTATGCCGAGCTGGAGACGCTGCCCCAGGAAGCCTGCGGAGCCGTGCACGGGCGCGGGTATTACAAGTCCGATGTCGGGCTGGTGCAGACCCTTGGAGTGGCTTCGGGCTTTTCCTCGGTGGTCGTGCTGGCGCTGTATCTCAACAGCGCCGCCGTGATACGGCTGTACCGCGCGCCGCAATGCCTGTGGGCGGCTGCGCCCGTGCTGCTGTTCTGGATCAGCTGGATGTGGTTCAAGGCGCACCGCGGGGAAATGCACGACGACCCGCTGGTGTTCGCCATCAAAGATAAAACCAGCCTGCTTGCCGGGCTGTTGTTCGCGGCCGCCCTGGCGGCCGGAACGCTGGTGTCCGCATGATGCATGTCACGTCCTGGGGTCGGCTCGGCAACCCTGAGCATGAGGTTCGTTTTTTGACCGACAGGACCAGCGCGCCGCGCCAGGTGTGCGATCCGGGCGGCAGGCAGGCGCCGGGCGTGTGCTACGGCATGGGCCGCAGCTACGGCGACGTGTGCCTGAACCCCGGCGGCCTGCTCTGGAACACGTCGGGCCTCAACAGGTTCATCAACTTCGACGCCGCAACCGGGGTGCTCACCTGCGAATCCGGGGTGCTTTTGCGTGATATCCAGCGGCTGTTCGTGCCGCGCGGCTTCATTGTGCCCGTGAACCCCGGCACGCAGATCATCACCGTGGGCGGGGCCATAGGCAACGATGTGCACGGCAAGAACCACCACCGCTACGGATCGTTCGGCGACCACGTGCTGCGCATCCGGCTGGCCAGAACCGACGGCGGCGTTGTGGACTGCGGCCCGGACCTTCTGCCGGAGCTGTTCGCGGCCACGGTGGGCGGCATCGGCCTCACGGGCGTCATCATCGAGGCGGACATCCGCCTGCGCCGCGTGGCCGGGCCCTGGCTCGACACGGAGCTCATCGCCTTCGGGAACCTGGACGAGTTCTTCCGCCTGTCTGATGATTCCGAGGCGGGGTTTGAGCACACGGTGTCGTGGATCGACTGCGTGTGCGGGGGCGGCGGGCGCGGCATATTCATGCGCGGCAACCCGGCTGCGGCAAGCGCGGGCGCGGGCCGGGCGCTGCCGGGCGGCCGCAAGCTCACGGTGCCCTTCGTGCCGCCCATATCGCTCGTCAACGGCCTGTCCCTGCGCCTGTTCAATATGCTTTATTACGGCATGAAAAAGCGCGCCACCGGACCAGGCCTTTCCCACTACGAGCCGTTTTTCTGCCCGCTGGACAACGTGCTGGAATGGAACAGAATCTACGGCCCGCGCGGCTTCTTCCAGTATCAGAGCGTCATCGCCCGGGAGCACGGGCGCGAGGCCACCCAGGCCATGCTGGGCGAGATAGCCCGCTCGGGCAACGGCTCGTTTCTGGCGGTGCTCAAGACCTTTGGCGACCGGCAGGGCGCGGGCATGATGAGCTTTCCCCGCCCCGGCGTGACCCTGGCGCTGGACTTCCCCAACAAGGGCGCGTCCACCCTGCGGCTGTTCGAGCGGTTGGACGCCATCGTGCGCGAGGCGAACGGGCGGCTCTACATGGCCAAGGACGCGCGCATGCCGCGCGACCTGCTGGAGTCCGGGTATCCCCGGCTGGCGGAATTTCTCAAACACCGCGACCCGGGCATCAGCTCGGCCATGTCGCGGCGGCTCATGGGGGTATAGGCGTGGGCAAGAAACGGATCATCATCATCGGCGCCACCTCGGCCATGGCGGAGCGTTGCGCCCGGCTGTGGCTGGCGGAAGGCCCGGCGGACTTTGTGCTCGTCGGCCGCGACCTGGCCAAGACCGAGCGCGTGGCCATGGACCTGCGCGTGCGCGACCCCAGGGCCGAAATCCGCGCCCTTGCCACGGACTTCCGCGACCCGGCGGCCATCGCGTCCTTTGTTGACGGGCTGTGGAGCCAGGGCGCGGCGGACCTCGTGCTCATCGCCCACGGGCTTCTGCCGGACCAGGAGACCTGCCAGCGCGATCTTCTCCGCTGCGAGGAGGCGCTTTTTGTGAACGGCGTTTCGCCCGCGCTCTTTGCCGAGGCCTTCGCCGGGCACATGGAGCGCGCGGGCGGCGGCACGCTGGCGCTCATCGGCTCCGTCGCGGGCGACCGCGGCCGCAAGTCCAACTACGCCTATGGCGCGGGCAAGGGGCTGCTCACGCGGTATGCCCAGGGGCTGCAACACCGGCTGGCCGGGAGCGGCGTGTCGGTGGTGCTCATTCTGCCCGGCCCGACGGATACCCCCATGACCGCGCACCTGAAAGGCCAGGGCGGCCCCGGCATGGCCGATGTGGACGCCGTGGCGCGGGCCATTGTGGCGGGCGTGGGCAAAAGGCTTCCGGTGTGCTACGTGCCGGGCAAGTGGGCGCTCATCATGCTGATCATCCGGCATCTGCCCCGGTTCATCTTCAACAAAATGAACATCTGAGCATGGGCCTTTACATGGCGTCCGCATCGCCCCGGGCGCAAAGCTGATGCGCCTTGCCCTGGCCTATGCGTTGTTCGCCGCGCTGGCGACCGTGGTGAACATCGGCGCGCAGGACGTGGCCATACGCTGCTATTCCGGCGCGTACGGCGTCACGCTCTCGGTCATTGCGGGCACGGGGGCCGGGCTTGTGGTCAAGTATCTGCTGGACAAACGCTATATCTTCCGCTTCAAAACGCGCGGCGCGGCGCACAACGGCCAGGTGTTCGCGCTGTATACCTTCATGGGCCTGGCCACCACGGCGGTGTTCTGGGCGTTCGAGTTCGGCTTCGAGCATCTCTTCCACGACAAGCTGCTGCGTTACCTTGGCGGGGTCATCGGCCTGGCTGTGGGCTATCTGACCAAGTACCATCTGGACAAGCGCTTTGTGTTCCGCTCCGGGGGCGCACAATAGAAACGCGCAGGCCCTCGGGCTTCCTCTTGCGCATCGGCTGTGCTATACCCTGCGGACAGAAGGTCCGCTTTGTGCTCTGTCCACCGGGTGCAGGCCGCCATTCTGAATAATCCGTTGCGGCTTGGCCGTGGCACAAGCGTTTTGAAAACGCGCGGGGTGCTGGCCTCGATGCGGATCGCCGTAATGCGGATCGCCGCCATGCGATTGGCCACACATTCCCCAGTCTGAGGTGACGATGCGCGTTTTGCTGGTTGCTCCGAAGTTCCCCATCTCGTTCTACAGCCTTGTGGAATTTTTGCCCGGCTTGGGGTGCAAAACCACCAGCCCGCCGCTGGGACTGCTTACCGTGGCTGCGCTTTTGCCCAGCGAGTGGGAGCTGCGCCTGGTGGACGAGAATGTGCGGCCGCTGACGCAAGCCGACTATGATTTTGCCGACACGGTATGGATAGGCGCCATGCTGCCCCAACGCGAATCGGCGCTGGCGCTGGTGCGCGCGGCCAAGGCCAGGGGCAGGCATGTGGTGTGCGGTGGGCCTCTCACCAGCTCCCTCCCGCAGGAACTGCTCGAAGCCGGCTGCGACGTGCTGGTGCGCGGCGAGGCGGAAAACCAGATGCCTGCGCTGATTGAGGCCGTGGCCGGACGCGCGGGTGGCGTGCGGCTTAAGTCTGCCGTGCGGCCGGACATGTCCACCTCGCCGCTGCCCCGCTACGACCT
>Ga0209800_10001601_pt1 | contig 22912 bp, 18 predicted proteins | sample Higcelweek8metaG_FD_187174 | JGI IMG/M metagenome (GOLD analysis project Ga0209800, IMG submission 187174) | Freshwater pond sediment microbial communities from the University of Edinburgh, under environmental carbon perturbations - High... | ecosystem: Environmental > Aquatic > Freshwater >...
ACCGCGGCAGATGTTGTCACCGCCCAGGCTTACATATATGGTATCCAGTATGCCTTTATCCCCTATTACATCACTTACTCCCTTATAAAGACAGTGATTTTCGCCTTCATAATCACAACAGTGTCAGCCCATCAGGGATACCATGTAGAGGGCGGATCACTTGAGGTGGGCCGCGCAAGCACAAAGGCCGTAGTCTACAGCAGTGTCACCCTGCTGCTCTTCAATGTAATCCTGACACAGCTGCTCCTCTCATGATAAGGGCGGAACACATATCAAAATCGTTCGGCGACCGCAAGGTGCTGACTGACATCTCAGCCCTTTTCGAACCGGGCAAGACCAACCTCATCATTGGAAAGAGCGGATCGGGGAAAACGGTTTTCCTCAAATGCCTTGTGGGCCTGCTCGATGTGGATGAGGGAAAAATCTGGTATAACGACGTGCTCTTCACGGATCTCGACTTCCACGGGAGAAAGGAGATCAGAAAACAGATGGGCATGCTGTTCCAGGGAAGCGCCCTGTTCGATTCAATGTCCGTTGAAGAAAACGTCCGGTTTCCTCTTGACATGTTCACTTCCATGTCATATGAGGAGAAGCTCGAGCGGGTAAACTTCTGCCTCGACAGAGTGAACATTGTCAATTCGAACAAACTCTTTCCCTCCGAACTTTCAGGAGGGATGAAAAAGAGGGTGGCAATCGCACGTGCAATAGCTCTCAAACCCAGGTTCCTGTTCTGCGACGAGCCCAATTCGGGCCTTGACCCGAAAACCTCTATTGTAATCGACGAACTGATAAGGGAGATTACGGTTGAGCTCAATATGACTACAATTGTCAACACTCATGACATGAACTCCGTTATGGAGAACGGAGAAAAGATCATCTTCATCGAAGAAGGTGAGAAGTGCTGGGAAGGAAACCGGAGCGAGATCCTGAAGTCGGACTGCAGGATACTCAATGAGTTCGTCTTCGCCAACTCACTCGCCAGGCAGCTGAAGGAGTCCTCAAAGTGACTCTTCGACCTCGGGAAGTGCCTTCGTCCTTTCCTTGTTCCCAAATACCCAGTTGAGCCCAACCCTGGCATGGACAGTGTTCCAGTCATCAGGAACCTTGTATGTTCTATCTTCGATGCTCACACTGCTCCATTTGGTCGGGATATTGTCAACGACGGCAAAGAACTGAAAGAACCCGGCCCTCAGTGCCATTCCGAAGCCAAGGTTGTCATAGCTCCTGTTGGCCATTGTGTAGGCAACAGTTGTTGAAAAGACATTCCTCAGGTTGAGATTCCCGGACAGTGTCACTGCCTGGTGCGGCTGTTTCCCTACAAACCGTGTACGCGAGAGAAGCCCGGCAGTGAAAAACTTCACCGGGGAGTAACTGAATGCTGCGGTAACGGTGGCAGGCAGGTGGGTGGTATAAGCTCCCGGAGACTCATCCAGCACTGCTGCCTTCTGAAGGGAGTCGCCGGCCCAGTTGAGCAGCTCCCCGAAATCGAGGCTCTCGTCATAGACATCCTGCATCGTCAGACCGTTCAGCTGGAAGGTTGTTTTCAGGTTGATATCCGCGCGGTCCCTGTTCCACTTTATGTATCCCAGATCCGTCACTGCTGCCGAGACGGCAAGTTTTTCAGTGAACCTGTACTCTGCTCCGAGGTCAATTCCGAAGCCGGGATTTGCCACATCAGTCAGGTATGAGATGAGGTTTCTTGTATCTTCAAAGCGGGCGTCGTCAATCTCTGCACCGTGAATGCTGCCGTCTTCCTCCGTGATGAAATAGACTGGCGCGCTCATGTTCAAGGCCAGGTCAGCGTTGACTGTATGAGTGAAGTCGTCGTTGACTGTCAGGGTTGTACCCCCGTTGGTGAGGTAGGCTGAAGCAACCCCGGAAAGGAACATCAGCCTGGCTCCGATCCTTAGTTTTTCAGTGACGTTTCTGGAGACCCCGAAGCCTGCCTGTTGGTAAAGCATTGCATCTGTCCTCAATGACGAGAGATCAATGGATTTCCCGACAAAGTCCTGGTTGCCGGCCAGTCCCAGTCTCAGCAGATCACCGGGAAAGACGATGTTTGCATCAACCCGCTCCGTAATGTCGAAGGTGATCCTGAGGTTATCCTTCACAGTGAAAGCCAGTCCAAAAAGCTGCACCCCAGCCTGTGGTTCAAGTGAGTTGCTGCTGCCCAGGCCGCCGATGAAATTTTCTACCCACTCGCCGTCTTCAAGAAAGGCTACTGTTGAGTCGGATATTACCCCTCCTGTGAAGAGATCCGAGAAACTCAGGAAGTTGTTGTCAATTCTGACTGAAACATCCGAAATCCCCGGAAGACCGAGATAGAACCTTCCCGTTGGTTTCAGGGCAGGATTCAGGGTGGACGCCTGAGGAATATTCATGAAGTAGAGCGTCTGGCTCGACTGGGCATGACTGGCAGCTGCTGCAGTCAGCAGCACAACCAGCATAAGAATCATCCTTTTCATATTCATGGGTTATTTTGAACCGGTAATTAGTTCGTAGTTATTAAGATAGGTGTCATTTTCACTCAAAATGAGATTCCAGGTACTCTTATTTGTCACTCTTCCGGCATTGAAGTACGGTCCCGACCTGCGCGGGAACCCGCTAACAGCGGTGCCGTTCCTGCCTGCCATGTGAAGCATTCCGCTGCCGGCATCATATACTGCGGTTCTCCTCTCTCCTGAACCGGTTGCAAAGATGAACGGCCCTTTAATGTTCCCGCCTCCGATACCGTAGGTCCACATCTGCCTGCCGTTTCCGTCAAAGGCCCTGAGTGTCCCCTTGTCAATTGTGAGGCGGTCAGTCACGTTATCGCCGTCGATATCAGCAAATTCAGACATATGTGCGGCAGAGATGCCTGTCAGCGTATCTTTTTTCACCGAGCCGTCAAACATAAGCCTTACCGTTGCTCCGTCAGGGGCGGAAAATATTATTGCCGGCTCGCCGCTGCCTGTCAGTCTGGCTGCTGATCCCGGCGCCTTCATGAGCGGCTCCTGGTGAGCCACCCTTATGTTCCCGGTGCGGTCAAGCAGGTAAACAGTCTGGTCATCAGCCACAAAGAGATAATCCTTGCCCCTGACTCTGAAGAAAGCTACCGGATCGGTCACCTTACCGCGCGCAGTGAAGAGGTTCCATCCCTTAACGGGCATCCCCGAACGGTCATAGGCATAAATCCTGCGATCCTCTCCTGCTATGAAGAGCCTGTAATCCTTATTGTTCTCGTAATCAAACACTGCAAGGGGGCTTGTTGCCGGAGACCGCATCTTAACAGGGAACTTGTCAACATAATTACCATTGCGGTCAACGAGATGCAGATAATCACGCCCGGCAAACAGCAACTGTAGCTTTCCGTTCCTGTAATAATCAATCATGAAGATGTCGCCGGTGATTTTCTCTCTTATTGCAGCCTTCCACAAAATCTTGCCTGAAGGGCTGATAAGGTAGATATTGTTGTTTTTATCCTGTGTGAATATCTCGGTTGCACCGGTATTGTGGTTGGTAAAGAAGAATGGCTTTATTACAGGTTCAGCTTCGAGCTTCACCTTCCAGAGCAGCTTCAGGCCGGCAGTGTCTGAAGCGGGGGAGATTGTCTGACTGTCGGCTGCGGAACCTGCACCTGAAACACCCTCCGTGGCTGTGACTCCCGCCGGCCTCCCAGGTTGTCTGGCTCCGGCATTGTATCTCACCGAAAGACTCATATAGACCATGTCGTTGCTCGGGGTAAGGCTTACTCCGGCACCCCTGATGCCGGAGAGTGTCCTGTCAGTCAGGGTAGCTGCCGCCTCAGGAGTGAGATACCCGGAAATCAGTGACCTGAGCGCACTGCCCGATGACCAGAAGAGGAATGAGCTCTTAGTTGGCATCGTCTTCTCCATCTCTCTGAAATCAGGGTCATTGATAAGTGTATTTTCCTTGTCTGATTCTCTCAGCACACTTGCCAGGGCTTCGGGTGAACCCGAGAAGATCATATATGACCTCGCGAAAGTAACCCACTCATCTTTTGTCCTGCCTCTCTCGGAGCCTGCCAGGATAGAAGCCACGCCTGAGAAGGGCATGCGGTACAGAGTCGCCTCATCTCCGTCGTCCTCAGTGGCTGACGCCACGAAGTGGCTCTCCCTCAATCCCATTGACCGGTACTTGGCTGTCAGTCGCTCACGCAATACCCTCTCCGCTGACTCGCGATCGGTCATTCTGAAAATTCTTATGCTTTCAGGGCCTTCACCGAGGGATATCAGTGCCTCAGTCACCTCCGAGCCTGTATATGGGCTCAGCATAAGTGCGAGGTCAGTTGAATTAATTGAGGCAGGGTCTGTTGCAGTCTCACCTGTGAGTAGTGCCCGGCGCATCACTGAACGGTAGCTGAGGGTGTTTGCCGGCAGCAGTTCGTGCACACCGCATTCAGCGGGAGCTACTTCTCTGAGGCGGTCAGCGCCTGTGCCTGCCCCGGCAGTTGAGAGGAAGCCACTGATGTAGATCCCCTCCTCTGCAACATTCAGATCCCCTCCGCCAGCAATAGCAGCATTTGTTACGGTGGCAATATCCTCAGGATCAATGAATGACTTGATAAACCCCGGAAGGTTCCTGAACAGAAGGAAAAGGTTGTCGGCATCCTTGCCCGCTGAATTTACCACATCTGAAAAACCTTGCTGATGGCGTATGTCTGAGCCTGCGCTCCGGTTGTCCAGGGCAGCGGTTATCAGGCTCTCCGATGGAGTGATCATCATGATGCCTGATGTGAGCGCAAGGTAAACTGTCTTCTTTTTGCTGCCTCTTGTAAAGGTGACTGTGAAGGTACGCGTTCCACCGAGGTCACGCCGGTCCGTCACGACTCCGCCGGACTGACTGCAGAGCGCTGCAAGCTTCCTGGCAGTGAAGGCCGGCCCGGTGCTCATCACCGCAAGCGGAACGGGGCGATTCTGTCCTGCCATATGAAAAGAGATTATCATCCTGCGATTGCTTATCAGCTCCCGCACCTCTCTTCCCCCGGTGACACTGTCCAGAGCTGAGGCGGACTTAATAAGCGATGAGGCCCACTCCATCCCGGAAAGCCCGTAAAGGATCCCGGCCGGATCAGTGATTCGCGTCAGCAACTCGGGAAAATCGTTGGTCTCAACAATGAAAAAGGCTTCGGTGGGCACCGCCTCCCAGGGATCGATCACAACAACCTGCTTCTCCCTCCGGATAAAGAAAGCTGCCACAACCAACGCGGTGGCGAGAACCCCAACCAGAATAATGCCAGTCTTCTTCCTCACAATTTTCCTATAAAGTATAGAACATCAAAAATATAAAATATTAATTTGCCCCCGCAAAGAGTTTGACAGACAGGCCGGATGTGCCGATAAACATGTTCGCGCCGGATGTGTATGGAACGTTTTTTGTACTCAGGTTCGATTCAAACACCTGTTAACTGATGAGGAAATATATATTTCTGCTGTTTTTTCTTTTGCCCCTGCTGAACCTGTCGGCCCAGACTGTTACTGTAATTGATGCCGAAGAGGGCAAGCCGATTTCCGATGTGGCTGTCTACAACGAAGCAAAAACCCAGTTCGGTTATACAAGCCCCTCGGGCAAAGTGAGCCTCTCAGGGTTCAGGCAGGGAGAGCCCGTCCACTTCCAGCACTTCTCCTACGAGAGGGTCTCGACCACACCGGAAAAGCTGAAAGAGTCCGGATGGGTGGTGAGGCTGAAGACGAAAACCTTCGAGGTGGAGGAGTTCATCGTCTCCGCCAACCGATGGGAACAGAAGTCAGATGAGGTCCCAAACTATATAAGCGTGGTTGCACAGCCTGTGGTCAGGATAATGAATCCCCAGACAGCTGCTGACCTGGTTTCGCTGGGCGGCGACGTCTTCGTTCAGAAGAGCCAGCTCGGAGGAGGCAGCCCGATGCTGAGAGGCTTTGCCACCAACAGGATACTGATCAATATCGACGGCGTACGCATGAACAACGCCATCTACCGCGAGGGTAACATCCAGAACGTCATCTCACTTGACCCGAACATCATTGAGCGCACTGAGATCATCTTCGGTCCGGGCGCAACAATGTACGGCAGTGATGCTCTCGGAGGAGTGATGGACTTCCACACAAGGAGAGCGCTCTTCTCCACAGGTGACTCCCTCTTCCTGAAGGCCGAGGGAATGGTTAGATATTCATCGGCTGCCGGTGAGCAGACATATCACGCTGACATTAATGCCGGCGGGAGACGTATAGCATTCCTCTCCTCTGTAACATGGTCCGAATTCGGTGACCTTGTAATGGGATCCGTTTCGCACCCCGAATATCTCCGCAATGAGTACCAGAAGCGGTTCGGCAACCGCGACAGCATCGTGATGAACCAGAACCCCCGCATGCAGGTGGCGACAGGTTACAGCCAGCTGAACACGACCAACAAGTTCCGGTTCAAGGTGGGAAGAAACTTCGACATTGACCTTGCACACCACTACTCGCGCATCTCAGATGTTCCCCGCTATGACCGACTGATCCAGGTGAAGAACAGCACGCTTAGATACGGCGACTGGTACTACGGGCCACAGGTATGGATGATGACAAACTCTACAGTCAGATATAACAGGTCCACCACCCTCTTTGACGAGGCGAGGCTGACTGTTGCAAGGCAGGACTACCGTGAGAGCCGGCACGACAGGAAAATAAATGATGTGAGCCTTAACGAACAGTTTGAAAAGGTGGGTATATGGTCTGCAAACCTCGATTTTGACAAAACATCAGGGGAAAACGATAATCTTATTTACTACGGGGCAGAGTATGTAATGAATAATATAAGCAGCACTGCTGATGTGAAGAACGTCATAACAGGTGGGACTGTGCCGGCAGGGTCACGCTATCCGAACGGAAGCAATATTTACAACAGCTTTTCTGTTTACGGCGGCTACAAGTTCAACCTGGGCAGAAAGCTGACGGTAAGCACCGGAGCGAGGTTCAACTATGTCAGTCTCAATTCGGAGATTGCCGACAACTCCTACTACAATTTCCCGTTCACCACAATTGAGTCGGCCAACAGTGCCCTCACCGGCGCTGCAGGCGCTGTCTACAGGCCTGACGGGCGTACCGAGCTGACCCTTAACCTCTCCACCGGCTTCAGGGCACCAAACCTCGACGACCTGGGCAAAGTGTTTGAATCGGCCCCCGGGGTGCTTGTTGTACCTAATCCTGCCCTCAGGCCGGAATATCTGTACAACATTGACCTGGGAGCATCGAGGGAGTTCGGGGAGATGCTCCTGGCAGACGCCTCCCTCTTCTTCTCATATCTTGACAACGCGATGGTGCGCCGGGAATTCCTCTTCAACGGTCAGCCCACCTTTGTCTTCCAGGGAGAGGAGAGCCAGGTTTATGCAATGGTCAATGCCGGATATGCCATCGTCTACGGAACCCAGGTGAAGGCTGAGCTGCGCCCAGCTTCTTTCATCAGGATAAAGTCCTCCCTCACTCTCACCGGCGGTCATGACAACGAGAATGAACCTCTCAGGCATGTGCCGCCACTGTTCGGGGCAACGCATGTGATCTTTGAGCGCTCCAGGTTAAAGGCTGACCTCTACGCTGCCTACAACGGCAGGATTACATACGCGAATCTGGCGCTGAGCGAGAGGGACAAGGCATACATGTACGCTGAGGACAGCGACGGCAATCCCTGGTCGCCTGGCTGGTTCACCCTCAACTTCAAGACCTCGTACAATATAAGCAACAGGGTGGACCTGATGGCCGGGGTGGAGAATATTTTCGATCTCAGGTACAGGCCCTACTCATCAGGTATTGCCGCCCCCGGCCGCAATTTCGTCATCTCTGCGAGGATCAGGATCTGATTCCGGGGGAATGATGCCGGATTACGGGGCTTGATCCTCTACGAGTAAATTATTATTTATCATCTTGTTCTACAATGCTTTATGCGCTACGCGCAATCCATTGTCCGCAATCCCCCGTACGCACTGTGCACAATCCTTTGGCCGTAGGCCATTAAGAATTGTAGAGATTGCAGATGGATGACATCCCCCCATCTTTGGCCGTAGGCCATCAAGAATTGTAGAATAGAAGCAAGGAACCAATTTTTGGCCGTAGGCCATCAAGAATTGTAGAATAGAAGCACGGAACCAATTTTTGGCCGTAGGCCATCAAGAATTGTAGAGAATGCAGATGAATGCCCCCCGCAACTTTGGCCGTAGGCCATTAAGAATTGTAGAATAGAGGCACAGAACCAATTTTTGGCCGTAGGCCATCAAGAATTGTAGAATAGAAGCACAGACCCAATTTTTGGCCGTAGGCCATCAAGAATTGTAGAGATTGTAGATGAATGCCCCCCAACATTGGCCGTAGGCCATTAAGAATTGTAGAGATTGCAGATGGATGACATCCCCCCATTTTTGGACGTAGGCCATCAAGAATTGTAGAATAGAAGCACGGAACCAATTTTTGGCCGTAGGCCATCAAGAATTGTAAAAATCGGAATCCCCCTCCCCGCCCCTCACCCGTATTTGTATATCCGAAATGATTGATTAATTTTCAACCATATTTGGTAACACCGGGGGTAATGAACAGCGGCTTCAGGCTTACTGAACTGAGCAGTAAGAGGGATATAAAGGACTTTCATGCCCTTCCTGCCTTCATCAACAGGGAGGACAGGAACTGGATCAAACCACTTGTCACGGATATCGAATCTGTTTTCAATCCCTCGAAAAACACCCTCTTTCGCACCGGCGAAGCCATCAGGTGGCTGCTGAGAGACGGTGCCGGCACTACAGTGGGAAGAGTCGCAGCCTTCTACAGCAAAAAAATAGCAAACGCCAAGGGCAGCCCGGTGGGAGGAATGGGCTTCTTCGAATGTATCAATGACTTCGAAGCGGCAAGGATACTTTTCGATGCCTGTCGCGACTGGCTGGCGGATAAAGGTATGACTGCAATGGAGGGCCCGGTGAATTTCGGGGACCGCGACCGCTGGTGGGGTCTGCTGGTTGACGGTTTCATGCCTCCCAACTACTGCATGCCCTATAACCCTCCCTGGTACAGGGAACTCTTCGAGACCTACGGATTCAGAAACTACTTCGACCAGTTTACATATTACATGCCGGTGGACGACAGCCACCTCAGTCCTGTTATAAGGGAAAAGGCTGAACGGATCTTCACCAATCCGGACTACACCTTCAGGTATATGACCCGGTCCGAGATGCGTGACATTGCCCGGAACTTCATGATCGTCTATAACAAGGGGTGGGCACGTTTCCCCGGTGTGAAGACTATCAGCGAGGGACACGCGAGATTACTTCTCAAAAGCCTCAGGCCTGTGCTCGATGAGAAACTGCTCTGGTTCGGCTTTTACAGGGACGAGCCTGTCTGCTTCTTCCTCATGCTGCCCGAAGTGAACCAGATAGTCAGACACCTTAACGGCAAGATGAACCATGTGGGAAGACTTAAATTCCTGTGGCACAGATATGTAAGTAACGAACTGACAAAGGCGTTCGGCTTGATTTTCGGCATCGTGCCGGATCACCAGCGCAAAGGGGTGGAGGGCGCCCTGATTATGTCATTCGCCAAACTGGCAATGTCTGACAAATTTCCTTATAAGGAACTGGAATTTAACTGGATAGGCGACTTCAATCCTTCAATGATGCACCTTCTTGACCAGATCGGCGCAAAAATAATCAAGACACACGTAACCTATCGCTACCTGTTTGACAGGACTGCCCCCTTCGAGAGGGCTGCTGTGGTAAATGTATGAGTGGATCCTCCGGGATCGCTCCCGTGTTCCAGGAATCAGGGCAACCTCCGGGATGGCTCCCGTATACAAAATATGAGTGCAACGTCAGGGATGAATCCGAAGGTCAATGTATGACCTCCTCCCGTCTCAGAACGGCCTGTAACCGATTATCTCCCTTACTTCACGGATTGTTTTTGCAGCGCTGGCCCTGGCTTTCTCTGCACCCATGGCAACCACTTTTCCAAGGTACTCAGGGTCATCCAGTATCTCGTTGATGCTGATCCTGATCGGATCGGTGACTTTGATGATGTCTTCTGCAAGCTGCTTCTTCAGATCACCGTACCTTATCTCGCACGATGCATGCTTCGCACGGAAGAATTCAAGCGTCGACGGTTCCGATACCACCTCCATGATTGCGAAAAGATTCTTTACCGGCTCCGACGGTTCCGATCCGGGCTTCTCGGGACCTGCGTCTGACACTGCCCTCATGACTTTCTTGCGTATCTCTGCAGGCGTGTCGGCCAGGAAGATGCCATTGCCCTCACTCTTACCCATTTTCCCCGTACCGTCAAGGCCCGGAATCTTGATCAGCTGTTTCCCGAAGTTATAGGCATCGGGTTCAGGGAAATACTCCACACTGTACATTGTGTTGAACCTGCGTGCAAAACGCCGGGTCATCTCCAGGTGCTGCTCCTGATCCTTGCCGACCGGCACCTTGTGCGCCTTGTGAATAATGATGTCAGCAGCCATCAGAACCGGGTAAGTAAGCAGTCCGGCATTAATGTTGTCAGGGTGCTTCCGTATCTTTTCCTTGAATGAAGCGGTGCGTTCCAGCTCACCAACATAGGCATTCATGTTTAGCAGAAGATAAAGCTCGGCTACCTCAGGCACGTCGCTCTGAACATATACAGTGGCCTTCTCCGGGTCAATGCCAGCGGCAAGATACTCTGCCAGCACCTGCCTGATGTTGCCGTGAATGTCATCCGGGTGAGGGTGTGTGGTAAGAGAGTGATAGTCAGCCACAAAAAAATAACAGTTATTTTCATCCTGCATCCGGAGGAAGTTTTTCAACGCCCCGAAATAGTTTCCCAGGTGAAGATTGCCGGTTGACCTTATGCCGCTTACTACAGTATCCATCAAATAAATATTTGCAGCGACAAAAATAGGGATAAATAATGAATTTGATCCCCCTGTCACTACCGTTCCTCTGTCCGCGGCGCCAGCTGATGATCTTGCAGCTCCCTGCCACATTTTTTCGTACTTTTGCCGGGAAAATCATCTGAAATGGAATCGACACGGCAGAAGAAAGTTGCACGGCTGGTGCAGAAGGAGCTTGCGGAGATCATCCAGCATCACAATGCTGAAATGGCCCCCGGAAAGATGATCTCGGTGACCACGGTTCGCGTCAGCCCTGACCTCTCACTTGCAAAAATCTGGGTGAGCATCTTCCCCTCCGAAGGATCGGAAGCAGCCCTTGAGGCTCTTCGTTCAGGTGTTCCGAGGCTTAGATACGAGCTGGGGCATAAGGTCCGCAACCAGCTCCGCATAGTCCCGGAAATTGCTTTCTTCGTTGACGACAGTAACGACTACATCGATAAGATTACCAACCTTCTCAAGGAATAAGGACGATGCACTATGACCCCATAAAGGAGCTCCTTGGGAGGCTGTTCAACAGGCATCCCCTGTTGCGGAAGCTCTTTTACCGTCTCCTTGATATCCTGCTGCTGCGGTCATGGCACGTCAGACGCGCCCTGAAGAGAATCGGCCCGGCACTGTCCCCGCAGGCATCGGTACTTGATGCGGGCATGGGCTTCGGGCAGTATTCGTGGTGGATGGCCAGGCATTTCCCCTCCTGGAAGATAACTGCGGCCGATATCAAGAGCGAGCAGGTAGCCGACTGCAACGCGTTCTTTCGTAAAACGGGGGTGGCTGACCGGGTGCAGGCCGTTGAGGCAGACCTTGTCACCTGGAAGAGCGGAGAGAGTCATGATCTGATCCTCTGTGTTGATGTGATGGAACATATTGAAGAAGACCGTACAGTCTTTACCAACTTCCGCAGCATGACAGCTGATGGAGGATATCTTGTCATTTCAACCCCCTCGGATATGGGTGGGTCGGATGTGCAGTCCGATGGCGACACCTCGTTTATCGGTGAACATGTGCGCGACGGCTATGGCCGGGAGGAGATAACAGAAAAACTGCATACAGCAGGTTATGAAGAGGTTAATGTATACTACACCTACGGCACTTCGGGCAGCATCGCCTGGCGGCTCTCAATGAAATACCCCGTCATGATGCTGTCAAAATCAAAACTCTTCTTTATTATCCTGCCTTTCTACTATCTTGCTGTTATGCCTTTCGTGCTGGCACTCAACGTCGCCGACCTGTGCGGAACCAACACAAGAGGTACCGGGCTGCTTGTAATTGCCAGGAACATCAGATGAAGCTGTCGCTATACATAGCAAGGAGATATCTGTTCGCGAAGAAATCGCGGAATGCAATCAATGTCATCTCTGCCATTTCAGTAGCCGGTGTGACAGTGGGAACGATGGCTCTTATAACCATCCTCTCAGTCTTCAACGGCCTCGAGGAGATGGTAAGGAGCATCTTCAGCACATCAGATCCACAGATAAAGATCGCTCCCGCGAAAGGAAAGGTGTTCGTCCCTGACAGCCTGAAGCTCAGGCGGCTGGCCGGTACGGAAGGAGTTGAGATATACGCTTTTACCCTCGAGGAAAACGCACTCCTCCGCTTTGAGGAACAACAGTATATAGCAACCGTTAAGGGAGTATCACTCAACTACGCCGAAGTGACCGACCTGGACACTGCAATGTGGGACGGCGAATTCACCCTTGTTGGCGAAAACGGAAGACCCTATGCGATTGCCGGACTGGGGGTGGCCAATTACCTGGGGATGAGGCTTAATTTTGTGTCGCCGCTGGCAATATACATCCCTGACAGGAAGGCAAAAACAAGGGGAACGCCTGACAATGAATTCACAAGAAAGTATATCTACATGTCAGGCATATTTGCTGTTGAACAGGAGTTCGACTCAAAGTATGTCTTCCTGCCCATTGAATTTGCCAGGGAGCTGCTGGACTATAAAGACGAAGTAAGCTCTATTGAAGTAAGGATGAAACCGGGGGCTGATGAGAAGAGGACACAGAATGCGATCCGGGAGGTGATGGGCGATCAGTTCGTTGTACAAAACAGGTACGAACAGCAGGAGATGTTTTACAAGGTCATGAAGGCAGAGCGGTTGGCCATCTTCGTCATACTCACATTTATTCTTGTGATTGCCTCTTTCAATATAATCGGCTCACTTACAATGCTGATAATTGAAAAGGAGAGGGATATAAACATTCTCCGGAGCCTCGGGGCGGATAACAGTCTGATCAAAAGAATCTTTATCTATGAGGGATGGATGATATCATTCATCGGTACCGTCATGGGTCTGCTGCTTGGTTTCATCCTTTGCGCTGCCCAGCAGCACTTTGGGATCGTCAAGCTCGCTGGCGAATCATTGCTGATTGACGCATACCCGGTGAGGATGCAGCTATCCGACTTTTTCATCGTGGCAGCCACGGTTCTGGCCATCGGCTATGCGGCCGCATGGTACCCCGTGCACTACCTCTCACGCAGACACCTTAAGGAAACCATCAGGGAAAACAAATGAAGGCGGTAACTGTCATAATATACCTCGCGGCTGCGATGGTGCTTGCAACATCATGCGGAGACTCCGGAGACGGTAAGCCCGGGAGAAAAATGCTTGTACCGGATGATGACCTTGTCGCTATCCTGACCGACACCTACCTCACCGCCGGAATGCTCGATCTGTACACAATGAGAAATTCATGGTCGCAGCGCGATTCAATACTCAACTATATCGATGTAATTGAGAGTCACGGCTTCACCTATGAGCAGTTCGATGTAACACTTCGATACTACTTCATTAACAAACCCAGGAAACTGTCAAAAATATATGACAGGGTTACCGGAAACCTGCTTGAACTGGAAACGATTGCAATGACAGAAAATAATCCAGGTGTAACTGCCGGGGAGAACCTCTGGACAGGCAAAACACGATATAACTTCCCGGAAGACTTCACCAGGGATCCGGTATGGTTCGACATACCTGTCGATAAGCCTGGCGAATATCTGCTCAACGCAGACATACGGGTCTTTGAAGACGATAAGAGCCTCAACCCCAGGGTCACGGTGTACTTCAGTTATCAGGACAGCACAGGAGAAGAGCGGCGCGATTACTGGAATGAAATCACCCTGCAGAAGGACGGGATGTTCCGAAAAGTGCAGTTACGTAAGATCCTCGATTCAATACCTGAAGCCAGGCTCAGGGGCTGGCTGCTGAATCATGACAATCAGCCGGGCAAATGGGAGAAACATGCCCGCGTTGCCAACATCAGCATAATTCTCAACGAAGGTGATGACCTGATTCAGAAATGAGAAGGATCTCGGCCCAGTATATATTCACCCAGGCCGGCAAACCCCTCAAAAGAGGTATTGTTACCGTTGCTGATGACGGCACCGTAATAAATGTTGAAGATACCGGGGGTGACCTGAGGGAGAGTGCCGGCGTTGAGTTTTACAGCGGTATTATCATTCCCGGACTTGTCAATTGCCACTCTCACCTGGAGCTGTCGCACATGCGTGGACTCATTCCCTGTGGAGGCGGACTTAACGGATTCGTCTCTTCTGTACGTGACAGGCGCGGGGCATCTCCCGAGGCAGTCATCGGGGCGGCTCTCCGCGCTGACATGGAAATGTATGAGGAGGGTGTGACAGCCTGCGGCGACATCAGCAACAACTCACTCACTGTTACCATAAAGCGAGAAAGTGCAATCAGGTATTTCACTTTCGTCGAAGTCTTCGGCCTTGACCCTGCAGTGGCCGAAACCCGCATGAACGATGCACTGAAGGTGGTGGCAGAAATGGGAGCTGCACAGCTCCCGGGGCAGATAACACCCCATGCCCTCTATTCGGTTTCCGAACCTCTCTCCGTGATGATCAGAGAACAGCTTCACCCGGACTCGGTTATATCCCTTCACTTCCTTGAGTCTGATGATGAACGGAAGATGACCCGGCACCATGCAGAGGCTGTCATGGAGCTCTCCGGCCTGGCATCACACCTGCTGCTGGTTCACAACACGGTGATCACCCGCGATGAGGCAGTGAGGGTGGCATCGGCAGGGAATACATGGTTTTGTCTATGCCCGTCGTCAAATATGTACATCTCCGGCAAAATGCCACCCGCAGCCATGCTCAGGGAAGTGACGGACAGAATTGTTGCAGGCACAGACAGCCTGGCTTCATCCGGTCACCTCAGCATGATAACCGAACTGAGGTTGCTGCAGGAATCTGCTCCCGGTATACCTCTTGAAGAAATTATAAAGTGGGGCACCCTCAACGGGGCACGCTTTCTTAAGATGGACAGTACCCTGGGGTCGATAGAACCGGGCAAGAGACCGGGACTGCTGCTTGTCGAGCCCGTTGACCTTGAGAACATGCGCCTGCTGCCTGAAAGCCGGGTACGCAGATTAGTGTAAATTTGTGATTTAAACCGACTATCTGCAATGGCAACCTTCCTTTTTGACAGCATTGTGTTCGGACCGGTAAGCAGCCGCAGGCTGGGCGTCTCGCTCGGTATTAACCTCCTGCCGGTCAGCCGCAAGGTATGCTCGTTCAACTGCATCTACTGCGAATGCGGATGGACCCCCGGCAAGCCGGACAAAAAGGAACCGCTGCCATCACGCAGGGAAGTGTATGAAGCACTCAGGAAAAAACTGTCGGAGATGAAGGAACAGGGCCAGGCTCCTGACGTAATCACATATGCCGGCAACGGAGAGCCAACACTTCATCCCGATTTCGACCTGATAATCGATGACTCCGTCGCCCTGCGCGATGAATTCTTCCCGGCGGCCAGAGTCTCGGTGCTGTCCAATGGTTCCATGTTGCACCGCAGGAACGTCCGCCAGGCGCTGAAGAAGGTGGATATGAATATCCTGAAGCTCGACTCGGCTCTGCCTGGAACTGTGGCGATGCTGAATCAGCCAAATATGACTGTTGATATTGACCGGTTTGAAAAACATGTAAAGGATTTTGAGGGCCGATTCATCATCCAGACTCTCTTCGTCAGGGGCGAGTGCGACGGCCGGAAAGTTGACAACACAACACCGGTTGAAGTCAATGCCTGGCTCAACACCCTCCAAAGGCTCCGGCCGCAGCAGGTGATGATCTACACGATCCACCGCGATACACCCCTGGGTAACAGTCTCAGGAAAGTACCCGTCAGTGAGCTTAATGCAATTGCCACGAAAGTTAATGAACTGGGAATTGCAACATCCGTTTCAGGGTAGCAGCCATGAGCGGGCAGACGGTGCTGATAAGCCCTCTCAGCTGGGGATTCGGCCATGCCGGACGGATGATCCCCCTGGCTCTGGAACTGAATCGCAGAGGCTGCCGGGTAATCTTTGCAGCTGATGCACATTTGCTGAAGCTTGCAGAGAAGGAACTGAAGGACATCAAGATAGTTGAGATTCCCGGACTCAAAATGAGCTACTCCAGGCATCTCCCGCAGTACATATGCATTGCTTTGCAGCTGCCCCGAATGATTGTCTCAGCCTTCAGGGAACACAGGGTCCTCAGGCGGCTGGCGGAGGAATTCAAACCCTCGGTTATAATCTCTGATAACCGATTCGGCTTTTACAACAGGAAGATTTTTTCAGCTTATATCACTCATCAGATCCGGATCCCCTTTCCTGCTCTCCTTCGTTTCGCGGAGCCTCTTGCCGCATGGATCCACCGGGCTGTCATAAACAAATATGACCTCTGCCTTGTGCCTGATTATTCCGGTTCCGAAAATCTCTCGGGCAGGCTATCTCACGGTATCAGGTTACCTGATAAAATATTTTACATGGGACCTCTCTCAAGATTTGCCTTTTCACGCAAAGAGGCAGATTCCGGCCCCGTGCTCAGGCCATTCATCTGCCTGATACTCTCGGGACCCGAGCCGCAGCGTTCCCTTTTCCTTGAGAAAGTGACGGAGGCCCTCTGTCCCATCCTTTACAATGAGACGGACGTAATCCCTGACCGGGCTTCCCGGGCAGCGGCATCCGATGTACCATCTAAGATGCGCCTTGTCATTCTCAGTGTGACACCTGTGCCGCTCGCTGTGCAGGAGTCTCTTCCCGGTGCCAGCTTTTTAATCGCACCCGATACAGCCATGATGCGCCGGATGATAACCTCATCCTTCCTGGTAATAACGAGGGCAGGATACACCTCTGTAATGGAGCTGGTTTCGCTTGGCAGGGGTGCTGTGCTGGTGCCAACCCCCGGGCAGACTGAACAGGAGTATCTCGGTAAGTACCTGAACGGCAGGTATGGCTTCATAACAATGAACCAGAAGAGGCTCGGACAACTTCCTGAGATAGTTGCAAAACATTCTGATCATCCGGAGGCTGTGCCGCCCGGAAAAGACAAGAGCGAATCAAATGATGCTGCCCGTGCCAATAACTCGAATGAAGAAAATTTCGACTTCGCGGATGCGCTGTTTGAAAAGGCAATAAATCTGTTACTTGAGAAGAAGCAATAGCGAAAGTCCCATCACTGCTGCCCCGGTGAGCACGCCTGCCCAGACCTCTTCAGGAGAGTGATCTTCAAGATAAATCCTTGAAGACATCACTGCCCCGCCGGCGAGGAATACGGCAACGAACTGCCATACCATGCTGATGTGGTACAGGAATATCATGAACCCTATCAGAACCAGCAGTCCGCCAAAACCTGCCGCATGCAGGGAAATCCTGTAGAAGGCAGTGATAATCAATGTTATGAGGGTGACACATGCAATGGCCGCGAAGTATGCCTTGATAAGGTTCGGCACCTGCATCCTGAGCAGGACAAAGGCCGTAAGGCAGTACATCATCAATGCGAAGGTGAGCAGCAGAAACCTTTCGTTGCGCCCCCGGGCATGGAATGATTTTATGGCGCCTCTCGACCAGAGGACAGCCGCCAGTGCCATAGGAAGTAACACGTTATTGGTTGTCACAAGAATCAGGATCATCCTCTTGACCTGTGCCGGTATGAAGGATAGGAGCGTCGGTGAGCCGTAGATGATCAGCAGACCGTATAACGGGATGAACAGTGGATGAAAAACTACCGACAGAATCTTCGCAAATCGCTTCATACGACTGACATCCGAGTGGATCGGACTGTTTCCATCGCCTCTGAGTCCATCTGCAGGAAGATCAGTTACTTCCAGGTTCATTTTATCTCCTTCCTCATCCTGGCAACCGGGATATTCAGCTGTTCCCTGTATTTGGCCACTGTTCTCCTGGCAATCTGGTAACCCTTCTCCTGGAGTATCTCAGTCAGTTTCTCATCTGTCAGCGGCCTGCGCTTATCCTCATTGCTGAGGCACTCCTGCAGAATCCGTTTTATCTCACGCGTGGACACCTCATCACCACCGTCGGTTTGCATCCCCTCGGAGAAAAAGAACTTAAGAGGATAAATGCCGAAATGGGTCTGAATGTACTTGCTGTTGGCAACCCGTGATACGGTGGATATGTCAAGCCCTGTCATCTCTGCCACATCCTTGAGAATCATCGGCCTGAGCTTTGTGTCATCACCCTCGATGAAGTACTCCTTCTGGTACTCGAGAATTGCGTTCATCGTAAGAAGCAGGGTGTTCTGCCTCTGTCTCATCGCATCTATAAACCACCTCGCAGCATCGAGCTTCTGCTTGACGAACAGGATGGCGTCACGGTTCTGCTTCCCTGCCTTCTTGTCACGCGAGTATGACTCAAGCATCTCGCTGTAACCCCTGTTGACCCTCAGTTCCGGGATGTTCCTGTTGTTCAGGCTCAGCTCGAGGCCGCTGTCAGACTGCTCAAGAATGAAATCGGGAATGATCTGCTGGGCCGACCTTGTATTAGGGTCGCTTATTGTGCCGCCGGGCTTGGGGTTAAGCTTCAGCACCTCGTCAATTACACCCTTCATCCCTGACTCATCAATACCGAGCCTGGTCATGATTTTTTCATAATGACGACGTGAGAACTCCTCGAAATAATCCCTCAGGATTGTTTTCGTCAGCACAACTGCAGGGTTCGACTGATCTTTCCTTTCCATCTGGAGAAGCAGGCACTCGCGCAGATCGCGGGCGCCGACACCGGCAGGCTCAAGGTCCTGAATTATCTTCAGGATTGCATTCAGCTCATCGGTGGTAGTTGAGAGGTTCTGGAGGAAGGCAAGGTCATCAACCATGTTTTCAACCTCGCGGCGAAGGTAACCGTCATCATCGATGTTACCTATTATATACTCTCCCAGGGTCTCTTCCCTTTCGGTGTCTACCCGCAGGTAAAACTGCTGTGTCAGGTTTTCGTGGAACGACAGGCCGGAAGCGAAGGGTATATCTTCTCTTCGATCGTCGTCCTTGGAGGTGTTATTGATCTGCAGCCTGTAATCGGGTATGTCCTCATCATTGAGGTAATCGTCAAGGACGAATTCATCCTGTTCGCGTTCAGCCTGCTCCTCATCTATATCATCCTCCTGCTCATCACCCTGCTCATCCTCATTATCAGGCCCATCCTCGAGGGCGGGATTCTCCTCCAGCTCCTTCTTTATCCTCTGCTCCAGCTGCATGGCAGGCACTTCCAGCAGCTTGATCATCTGGATCTGCTGTGGAGAGAGCTTCTGAAGCAGCTTTTGTTGGAGTTTCTGGTCGAGCATGATGCTTTCGTTTCAACAGTCTAGAACTCCGCATTCCGCGGGGTACGCGGGAACGGAATCACGTCACGTATGTTGGACATCCCGGTCATGAAAAGTATCAGCCGCTCGAACCCCAGTCCAAATCCAGAGTGCGGAGCGGTGCCGAATCTCCTTGTGTCAAGATACCACCAGAGATCCTTTACGGGAAGGTTCAAATCCTCAATCCTTCGCGTCAGCTTATCCATCTCCTCCTCCCTCTGCGATCCGCCGATGATCTCGCCGATCCCCGGGAAGAGCACGTCCATGGCCCTGACCGTCTTACCGTCGTCATTCTGCTTCATATAGAAGGCCTTGATGTTCATCGGGTAATCGGTCAGAATAACAGGTCTCTTAAAATGAGTTTCCACCAGGTAACGCTCATGCTCCGCCTGCAGGTCACGACCCCAGCCCACGGGATACTCCCACTTCCGGCCAGCTGATTCGAGAATCTCAACAGCCTCGGTGTAGGTCAGCCTCATGTAACTGTTGGCCAGCACAAACTCAAGCCTCTCAATCAGGCCGTTGTCTATCATCTTGTTTAGGAATTCAAGATCCTCACGGCAATTCTCAAGGGCATACCTGATGAGATACTTTGTAAAATCCTCCGCCAGGTCCATATTGTCTTTGATATCCCAGAAGGCCATCTCAGGCTCTATCATCCAGAATTCAGCCAGGTGGCGCGGGGTGTTTGAATTCTCAGCGCGGAATGTGGGGCCGAAAGTATAAATCTCTCCCAGTGCCAGCGCCCCGAGTTCCCCTTCGAGCTGCCCCGAGACAGTCAGGTTGGTCGGTTTCCCGAAGAAATCCCTGTCAAAATCAACTCCACCCTCTTTCGTACGGGGCAGATTCTCCATGTCGAGGGTGGTGACATGGAACATTTCGCCTGCTCCCTCGGCATCGCTGCCAGTGATGATTGGAGTATGCAGGTAATAGAATCCCCTGTCATTGAAATACTTGTGTACGGCGAAAGCCATTGAGTGTCGAATGCGCATCACAGCTCCGAATGTGTTCGTGCGGAAGCGCAGGTGGGCTATCTCCCGGAGGAATTCCATCGAATGGCCTTTCTTCTGAAGAGGATATGTATCAGGATCACACTTGCCGTAAAGGGTCACCTCAGTTGCGGTGATCTCGACGCTCTGTCCCTTTCCCTGCGACTGCACCAGGGTACCGGTTACGGCAAGGCTTGCGCCGGTTGTGATATCCTTCAGAAGTTCTGCCGGGAAAGCATTGATATCAATTACAATCTGTATGTTGTTTATAGTTGAGCCGTCATTCAGTGCCACGAATGCCACATTCTTGATCTCTCTTTTGGTCCTTACCCAGCCTTTGACAACAACCGTGTCTCCGGTAGTATGGGCAGCAAGCAGTTCCTTTACTTTTTTCCTCTTCATAAAATGATCATTGCATTGTTAAGGCAAAAATAGCATTTTGTTCCTCTCTCCGGAAGGATCTGCCGACAAATGGCACTGTTTTTGTGCATAAACGCAATTTTTCACGCAGTGCTGGCGTTTCACTTACAGACCGGAGCTTTATGAATTTATCCGGCAAAAAAGGATAATTTTACTATTCTAACAGAAAACGTTTACATTATGGAAGTCGACAGCAAGATCATTGTGGTTCCATGGGATTTCACACCGGTGACTGAACATGCATTGCAGCACGCAATCAAGATATCGCTCCAGACGCGGAATGATATCTGCCTGCTTCATGTTGTTGAGAAGATCACCACTGACGGAGGGATGAAAGCCAAGCAGGCTGCCATGGAAAACAAGGGGGCAGATGTTGAGCGCCGCTTCGGCATAAAGGTCAAGACCCATGTTGCCAGGGGAACAATCTTCAAGCAGATCCCGGAATTTGTAAATGACCGCAAAGCCTCACTGGTTGTTATGGGGACCCATGGAATGAGCGGCATGCAGAAGGTTACAGGCAGCTGGGCCCTGAAGGTAATTGCAAAATCAAAAGTGCCTTATATTGTTGTGCAGGCCCCGCCAAACGACAATGAAAGATACCATGATATAGTGTTCCCGGTCGATTTCCGGTCGGAGGAAAAGGAAAAGCTCTCCATGGCCATCTTCATGGGTAAATATTTCGACTCCAAGATCCATATTATCAAGGCTGTCCGCAAGGACGACTCGCTGGCCAAGAAAACCAATCTGAACCTCAACTATACGGTGAGGATGTTCATTCAGAACAATATCGAATATGAGATCCGCGAGGAGCCTGCAGACAAACTGGGTGAGCGGGCACTTGAGATTGCGCAGGAGATAAAGGCAGACCTGCTCCTCATCATGACAACGAAAGACATCACGTTTGCTGATTATGTATGGGGCGCGAAAGAGCAGTACATTATCGCCAACAGTTCCAAGATTCCTGTATGCTGCGTGAATCCCTCATCGGCCTATGCCAATGTGGGGCAGTTCATGTACGGATAGAAGATCCCCATGTCTATTGTTGTCAAAAACGTCACCAAGAACTATGGGTCCCAGAAGGCCCTGGACGATGTCACTTTTTCAATCCCCGCAGGAGAGATAGTGGGATTCATCGGTCCAAACGGGGCTGGAAAATCGACGATGATGAAGATCATCACCGGTTTCTTTCCGGCCGACGCCGGCAGTGTGACAGTGTGCGGCCTCCCGGCAGGCCCATCAGCGAGGGAGATGAGACGGTTCATCGGTTATCTTCCTGAAAACAACCCGCTCTATTCTGACATGTACGTGAGAGAATACCTGGGTTATGTGGCAGACATCTATTCATTGGGCAAGAAGGGAAGGGAAGCGGTCGACTCAGTGATTGAGCGTACCGGTCTGATTCCCGAGCAGGGGAAGAAGATTGGAGCTCTCTCGAAAGGTTACCGGCAGCGGGTGGGTCTGGCGCAGGCGCTGATTCATGATCCAAAGGTGCTGATACTTGATGAGGCCACTACAGGTCTCGATCCCAATCAGATTGTGGATATCCGCAATCTCATCTCCGAGGCAGGCAAGGAAAAGACAGTGATGCTCTCCACTCATATAATGCAGGAGGTGGAAGCTATCTGCAGCCGTGTTATCATAATTAACCACGGAAAAATTATTGCTGACGGACCAATTGATGAGATCTCTTCCCTCGCCGGCGCCCGCCTCGAGGAGACGTTCAGGCAGCTGACGGGAAAATAGTCGGCAGTAGGCAGTAGGCAATAGGCAATAGGCAGTAGGCCAACAAGCATTGTAGAAGACAGATTGTCAAGATATTATTTACCCGTAGGGCATCAAGAATTGTAGAAAACAGCAGAAACACCCCCCCTCCACCTGGCTGTCATCAGGGTTAGGTAATTGCCATGACTGCAATGGTAACTGATTCATTTACTGCTGACTGAAGACTGCCGACTGAAGACTCCACTATTGCCGACTGCTGACTGCTGACTGGAGACTGCACTATTGCCAATTGCCTTTAAATTATTATCTTTGCCCCGTTA
>Ga0209800_10001602_pt1 | contig 22903 bp, 23 predicted proteins | sample Higcelweek8metaG_FD_187174 | JGI IMG/M metagenome (GOLD analysis project Ga0209800, IMG submission 187174) | Freshwater pond sediment microbial communities from the University of Edinburgh, under environmental carbon perturbations - High... | ecosystem: Environmental > Aquatic > Freshwater >...
TGCAGCTGACTCTCTTCTCTTCTCAGATAGTAACTGCTGGTCAGTAATTTTTTCTGATACTCTCTCTTCTGGATCTGATCTTTGTAAATCTGATCGCTCACTCTTATCTGGTCGCTCACTCTTAAGTGATGAGAGAAGCTTCTCTGCCATGTCCCTGTCAGTGGTGGAGGGATATCTTTTTATGACACGGTTAAGCAGATCAACAGCCTCGGCCCTGTCTTTCTGGGTAGCTGAGATTCTGTACAGATCAACATAGAGTTCTGCTGCGTGGTACATACCTGAAGAGGCAAGCGAGTGATTTGGTGATTCAGTATAGACTGCCTGAAATTTTTTAATGGCATTAAGCCAGTTATGTCTGTATTTCTTACGTTCAGGGCTGCTCTTGAGAGAGTTGGAGTAGTTGATTGCAGCAGTGTAGCGCTCTTCAGCAGTTGATGCATGGCAGGGGTATGTAAAGAGAGTAATACCAATCACGCCAATACAGAGCAGCACCATCATGCCCATATATCTCATGGAGACGGGAGTCGTTTCTGATAATGGTATTTTTAACATCTGTTCACAATCCCGTGAATATTATTAAGAAAAATAAGAGCATCCACAGGTGTCATTCTGGTGATATCAACTGCTTTGATATCTCTTATCACCTCATGCAGACAACTCTCTTCAAACAGCTCTAACTGACCTGACACAGCTCTGTTTTTAGTTTTATGTGCACTCTTTTTAGACTCATGGAGATCAATCTCTCTATCTCCTCTGCATTCTATATCTTGCAGTATCTCTTTGGCCCTGAGGATCACCTTTGTTGGGACTCCTGCAAGACGGGCCACCTGAATGCCGTAGCTTCTGTTGGTTCCACCCTCAACAAGACGCCGTAAGAAGATGATATTGTCATTAAACTCCTTGACTGCAATGTTATAATTTTTGACCCTTGGTTTCACCTGCTCAAGGGCAATCAGCTCATGGTAATGGGTTGCAAAAAGGGTTTTCACCCCTCTGCCGTTGAGGTCATGCAGATATTCGGCAACAGCCCATGCAATGCTCAATCCATCAAAGGTGCTGGTTCCACGTCCAATCTCATCCAGAATTACCAGGCTGTTTTCTGTGGCGTTATTGAGAATATTGGCAGTCTCCTCCATCTCAACCATAAAGGTGCTCTGGCCCGCAGAGAGGTTGTCAAGTGCCCCGACTCTTGTGAAGATTCTATCTGTAATTGCAATATCTGCTTTTGAAGCAGGTACAAACGAGCCTGTCTGGGCCATCAGCACCTGAAGGGCCACCTGGCGCAGCACTGTTGATTTTCCTGCCATGTTTGGCCCTGTGATTATGAGCAGCTGATTGGTCTCATTATCTAAGGTGACGCTGTTTGGAACATACCGTTCACCTGCAATCATCTTCTCCACCACTGGATGGCGGCCATCAGTTATTGAGATGATCTGCCTCTCATTTATGGAGGGTCTGCTATAATTACTTAGGTCAGCATTCTCAGCAAAAGAGAGCAGCACATCCACAGTTGCCAGAAATTGTGCCATCTTTAATATAGAGGCGGTCTTTGCAACAACCTCTTTTCTGATCTGAGAGAATATCTCATACTCAAGAGCAGCTCTCTTCTCCTCAGCATTGAGAACCTTTGATTCAACCTCTTTTAGCTCTTCTGTGATAAACCTTTCAGCATTTACAAGGGTCTGTTTCCTTATGTAGCTATCTGGAACCAATGGCGCCTGACCTTTGGAGACCTCTATGAAGTAGCCGAAAACTTTGTTGAACTTTATCTTAAGAGAACTTAACCCGGTCTTCTCCTTCTCTTTTAGCCCCTCCTTGATTATCCACGCCTTACCATTTTCCGACAGTTCAATGAGTTCGTCAAGCTCGCTGTTAAATCCGCTCTTTATCATCTGCCCCTCATTGAGTACCATCGGGGCATCTTCACGGATTGACAACTCAACAAGAGCTGCAAGCCCTGTAAGCTCTGAGGTGATGAGAACCATCTCCTCAGGCTCTCCTTTAAGCAGAGCAGCATTGAAATTCTTAAGGTCACCTATAATCTCAGGAATCTTTAAAAGAGAGTTTTTAAGAAAGATCAGATCCTTGGCATTACCCTGTCCCATTGAGATTTTACTCCCGAGACGTTCAAGGTCATAGACCGATTTAAGAGCCATACGCAGGTTTGATCTAAGTGGTCTCTGCTTCAGCGACTCCTCAACTGCATCAAGCCTCTCCTCAATCTTCTTCTTCTCATTCAATGGGTAGCGAAGCCAGCTCTTCAGAAGCCTTGCCCCCATAGCCGTCACTGTTTTGTCAATCACACTGAGCAGAGAGCCTCTTTTATCTCCAGATTCAATGTTTTTCAACAGCTCAAGGTTCCTGCACGAACGGTCATCAATGAGAAGAAAGCTCTTCAGGGAGTAGGGCTTAAGGCTTGTGATATGGTCAGTATCTTGAAGCTGGGTCTCCTGCACATAGGAGATAATTGCCCCTGCCGCAGAGAGCCCGGCAGTCAGCTCTTCACACCCGAACCCTTTGAGACTCCGGGTTGAGAATTTATCCATGAGCCGCTTTTTTGCCTCAGGAAGTCTGAATTGAAACTTTTCAAGATAGGAGATGCTTCTGTTTGAAAATCTTTTTCTGATATAGCTGCATGCAGGATCTGTTTTAAAGTTGGCAGGAAGCAGAATTTCGCTTGGATCCACCCGCATAACCTCATCCATGAGCGTGTCAGAAATTTTGCCGTTAATTGTTGGCGTCTGGGTTGTACGAAAGATCCCTGTTGAGATATCAAGCCAGGCCATACCTGCCTCACCATCAAGAGTTGAGACTGCAAGAAGGTAGTTGTTGGAGCCTCTGTCCAGAAGATCCTCATTGAGGATCATCCCAGGAGTGATGACTCTCACCACCTCTCTGCGGACAAGCCCCTTGGCAGTTGATGGATCTTCAACCTGTTCACACACTGCAACCTTGCAGCCGTTTTCAATTAGTTTTGCAATGTAGATGTCAGCAGCCCTGTGAGGTACACCGCACATGGGAATGGCATCATCATGCTGTTTATTTCTTGAGGTGAGTGCAATTTCCAGAATAGTAGAGGCTTTTACTGCATCCTCATGAAACATCTCATAGAAATCACCCATTCTGTAAAATAAAATTGCATCAGGATACCTCTCTTTGATGGAAAAATACTGCTCCATCATAGGGGTCATTTTTTGAATGGTCATTTTTTAACAATCAAGGTCGAAACAATATTCAATATTAGCTCACGGCTTATGCTTTATTGAGTTTCACTGCGTGCTGTTCAACAGTACCACTATCGGCGCCTGACTCAGCACCATCAACAGTAAGAGGCTCACTGCTGTTCTGGCTGTTGCTTTGAAGATAGGTGTCTGTTTTGAATGTTGCAAGCTCACTCTGGAGAGATTCAATCGTGCCAATCTGAGTCAGAAGGTTTCTGTTCAGCTCTTTTACTGTTTTCATGGATCTAAGTTTTGAAACTAATCCAAGATAACCGGCAATCAGGAAGCCTATAACCAGACATCCACCAAAGTAGGCCACATTCTGAGTTTCAGGCGCTGTCCAGTGCCATGTCTCAACACCAAGACTGAAAGAGAGTGCCTGTTTAGCAAAAAAATAGGCTCTGTTCTGGTAAATCACAAGTGCTACAAAGATAATAACAAGTAGTCCTAAAGTAAGTTTGATTTTCTTCATCAGGGATCTCCAATCGGCTTTTTATGATAAATTCAATGTCAAATCAATGACTTTAACTGAAAATGTTACTGGATAATAGATCAATAAAATATTTTTTTCAATCCTTACTTTTTTCAGATCAATATTTTTGAGCTGTCACTTAAATGGGCAGATATAGGGGGGTGTAGAGGGTGAGAATGTCTTATTTATCTCCTAAGGTCAAATCTTCCCATAACCAGAATAGCTGACGAAACCAGAGGTGGTTCATAACCATAGCGGGTTGAGAAACCTCACTCTGTCACAGGATGGATTGGCAAACAGGTTCCAGTTCAGCTCATGAGGATGCGTTGTTGCAGGTATCTCAATAAGCGAGATGTGAAGATGGGGCAGAATTCCCGATTTTTTCATGGATGTATCTGCAACCTTTCCAAGAATCTGACCCTTTACAACAGACATTCCGATCTCAATATCCATTTGAGCCTTTAAGTGGTTATTGAGCAGCTCTTTTTCATGAGGATCAGATGGATTAACTGAATACTTCTCCACACAGATGTGTGAATATACTGCTGCAACAATTGCCTTTTGATGGTTGCAATGGTTCTCTTCAATGGAGTCACACTCTACATGATTAATATGGCTCTCTTTAATGGGATCAGACTCTCCATGATTAATAATGACTGATTGACCCAGAAAGTCGTCACATATATTTAACACTGTACCGTCAGCCATGGCAGGTACCATCACTGTAGGATCAAATGAGCCAATATCTCCACTCAAGGTTCTGTAGAAGGTGATATCAAGACCTTCATGAGCTGTATATCGTACTTTCCAGTCTGCCCACCATTTTGCACAGCTTCCAAAGAGCATCCCTGGGTAGAAGAGCCACTCTCTGGAGGCAGATATGGGCAGCTGGTTGACCTGAGTAATTGATTGCAGGAGAGCTTTGAGTTTCACGTTACAGTGCAACAAGTACAATCTTATGGGCCATAAGGTTTATCTCCTCAATTTTCCCACTGATCTGACAGCTATCCCCAAGAAGCCCTTTCAAGAGGAATCTATCCTCTCCAAGCGGTGAAATGGCAGCAACATTCTCCATGATCAGCTCCTCAGCTCCATTTTTTTTAATATAGACATTGGATTCACACATCTTTTATCTCCTTTTTAACACATGAGTTCATTCCCATCTTTAAGGATAAAGCAACTCTCCATTACAGAAAAACTGCAACTGCCTTACCAGAAAAGGGGATTAGATGCAAGAGAAACAAGGTTGGTCTTTTTTTGTATGCAACTTTAGAGGTAAACTTTCGTGGCTGCCCTCTAATTGGGCAGCAGCAGGGGCCATTTCCTCCTTACGTTTATAGGTCAGGGCATGGCCGTGTCTCTTAAAACAGAAAGTATTACCTTCTTGTGTTCCATGTTTTAACCTGATAGATGAGAACCCTGGAAAAAGCAAGTCAGAATTTCTATCTCTTAATTTTCTAACATTAACCAGATATACAGAATTTTTTGATATTGAAAAGCTGCCAGAGAGGAGCTATCAGTGCCGGATAGATGCGTACTGCAAATATGAGTCAGCTGATAATAAGTTGAGTTTAACACTCTGCTGTGGTAATGAATATCTTTCTGAAAAGCGGTGAAGATGCAGTTAAAGGATCTGAAAAGTTAAGGACTTAAGGAAATTGAAAGATAATAACAGTGGTTTTACTCTCATAGAACTCATGGTTGTTGTGGTAATACTTGGAATTCTGGCAAGTCTGATTGCACCAAGGTTGATGGGAAGGACTGACGAGGCTAAGATTGTAAAGGCAAAGGTCGATATCTCGGCAATTGAGACTGGATTAAAGCTATATCGCCTTGATAATGGCACCTATCCCACAACAGAGCAGGGGTTGATGGCGCTGATTGAGGAGCCAGCCACAGAGCCTCTGCCTGCAAAATGGCACAAGGGTGGATACCTTGACAGAGATCAGGTACCCAAGGATCCATGGGGAAGAGAGTACATTTACCTCTGTCCAGGAGTTCATAATGAGTATGATATCCTCTCATATGGAGCAGATGGAGCACCAGAGGGAGAGGAGAGTAATAGTGACATCAGAAGCTGGGAGCTGGAGTAGAAGAGGGTCTGGCAGGAGAGAGCGTATGGAGCAGAGATCTATCTTGCCACTGTTGCAGTCTCTGAATCTCTTTAGCTACATAAGGAGCACCTTTGCAGAAGATGGACGGTAAAGGCTGCCGTCAGATGGCCATAACAAAATCGGGCTTCACCCTGATAGAACTCACTGTTGTGCTTGCAGTCATAGGTACAGTTCTTTTTATCACCCTGCCAAAGTTCAGGGAACTCACATCTGGTGATGATAGTGAGAGGCAGTTGAATATTGTGCTCAATACCATCAGGGATCTTAAAAAGAGTTCTATCTCTGATGGTATGGATTATACTCTGCATCTTGATGCTGCCAGATCGGTTATGTGGGTTACATCCAGTGGGATGGACCCTGAGTTGATGGATAAGGCTGAAAAGAGAGCAATAGGGCTGCCTGAGTCGCTCCGCCTGACAGATGTTGAGATATACGGCGTCTCAACCCCTCAGACGCAGGATGAGTACCAGCTCCATTTCAGCCACCATGGATATTGTGACATGGCGTTGATCCACCTGAAAGAGCAACAAAGCGCAGAGGAGCTAACTGTTGTCATTGAACCTTTTCTATCTTGTACAGAGGTGCGCAGAAGATATATCTCCTTTGAGCAATGTATTTGAATTTATATGAGAAGATGTGAGAAAAATCAGGGTTTCACCCTGCTTGAAATGATGGTCAGCATATCTATTCTTGCCCTTGTTCTTGTCGCGCTATTCAAAATTCAATCCAGTACAATCCGTCTCTCTTCTGCTGGTCAGTTCTACTCAACAGCATCACACCTTGCCCGTCAGAAGATGGCTGACATTGAACAGCAACTTCGTGATCCATCCATGGTAAGCGAAAATTCAGGGGATTTTGGAGATGATTTTCCCGGCTATGGGTGGAAATGTTATATAAACAACCTTGATCTGTCCGATTCGCAGATTCCAGAGGGGGCTATTGAGAAAAACGATCTCCAGAGGTTGAAAAAGATAGATGTTGAGATCTCCTGCAGCGACGGCAGCTCATTTAAAATAAGCTCCTGGAGATTTGTCCAGAATGAGTGATGACCTCTCTGGTAACCATGAAGAGGAGATGGCTGCCCCTGTTTTCAGAGTAAATCCGGGCATCGGTAGAGGAGGCAGCGATTCTGCATTCACCCTGCTTGAAATTCTTGTGGCAGTGGTGATTTTTGGCATTATAATGCTCACCATATTCTCCTCTTTTCGTGCATTCATGGTATCTGCACAGATGATAAGAGATAACATGGTTGCATCTGAAACTGGTTCTGCTGTTGCGACCCTGATGGAGAGAGATCTTCTCTCCCTTAGAATTTCTCTTCCGCCGGAATATTCAAGACCTGGTTCAATTGAGGCAGACGGTTCTGACAGAGATATCTTCAGATTTTCAGGTGATGAGACCACAGGGGGCAAAAACACCTTTTCAAGGGTCAGATTTGCCTCTCTTGCTCACATTTCATTTGGAGGTGGTTCACAAAGAAAAAGTGCCGGGTCAGCACGGATTATCTACTATGTCCGCCCTGGTGCTGAGCAGACATTTGATCTGTGCCGGTCTGACACCCTTAATGTTTTTGATGAGAGTGAGGGGAGTGAGTGCGACCCTGTAATATGCAAAGATGTGACCAAGTTCAAAGTCACCTACATGGATCTGGAAGGGGATGAGCAGACACACTGGGATTCTGAATCTGACGAGTTTGGCTACGCCACCCCTGTTTCACTTCTCATTGATATGGAGTTCAGAGCAGAAGATTCTCTTCACAGCTTCTCAACCCGTATCTCCATGCCTCTGTTCAGACCAGAGGTGAAATAACAGCAACAATGAGCATGAGTATCAGGATGAAAGAGAGAGAGAGAGATTTCAGACCACTCTATCCAGGTAGCAGAGGGATAGCCCTGCTGGTCACCCTTGCCCTTATCTCTGTACTTATGGCTGCGGCCCTTGAACTTGCCCGTGGATCAGGCGATTCAGCTGAAATAGAGAAGAAGAGAGCTGACCGTTTTCAGGCTGAGGAGATGGCAAAATCCGGGATTGACCTTGCCATGTTTCTTCTGACCCGTGATGCTTCACAGAATGAGATTGACTCTGTGCAGGAGATGTGGGCTGATCCTCAGATTCTGGCAGCAGCTGTTGAGCTTCTCGGATTTAAACAGGGCAGCCTTGAAGTTGTTATTACAGATGAGCTTGGAAAAATTCAGGTAAATGCACTTCTGAAACAGTTTCCAGGTGCTGAGATCAATGACGATCAGAGTGCTTTATGGGAACGGTTTCTCAATCTGGCCATATCCAGTGATAAATCTGTTGATCAGCGTGACCCTGCTGAGATCATCAACTCTTTGAAGGACTGGCTTGACTCTGGTGATGATGATGCGATAAGCGGTCTGTCCGGTGCTGAGGCTGATTATTATGAATCACTTGACCCTCCTGTTGTATGCAGTAACGGAGCGCTCAACAGAGTTGAGGAACTCTTTATGATCAAGGGGGTTCCAGAAGATCTTACCTCTCTGCCTGACACTCTGACTGAAACATCTGGAGCTGGTGGTTCAGACTCTTCTGAGAAGCGCTCTTTTAAAGCTGCTCCATCTGGCTCTGCTACAGCTTCTTCATCTGGCGCTTTGGATGATCCTGCTGAATCTGGTATCTACCTTGAGCCATCCAGAATTTTTACTGTTTATGGTATAGACGCAAATAAAAAAGAGGGGAGAAGATTCAGTTACCCTGGTACCATTAATATTAATACAGCTGATGTGCCGGTGCTTGCAGCCATGCTCCCTTCTGGTATGGAAGATCAGGCATCTGAGCTTGCAGAGTTCAGAGTGGAGAGAGAGCAGAATGGAAAGGTGTTTGTAAATGCACTTGACAGCGGCTGGTATAAGAGGGTTATAGCTCTCTCTTCCAAAGATACAGAGGCGTTTGAAAAGATAGTCAGATACTCAAGCGATCTCTTCAGGGTGGATGTTACTGCAAAATTCAATGATGCCCATATCTTGATGACTGGATTCATAAAGAGGGAGAAACGGGCTGAAAGTGGCAGATGGGGCTGTACAACTCTTCAACTGACAGTGAACTGATTTGAGTAGAAGATGCAAAATGGTGATTGATCATATTCCGGGGCTTGAATAATGAGTGAGAAAATTCTTGGGCTTGAACTCTCAGCAGCTGCGCTGACAGCAGTTGTCATAAAAAAGTCATTCAGGAGCTGCTCTGTTGTTGATAGCTGCTGGACGCCATACCCTGGCAGAGATGAGAGTGTGACACCAGACCTCCACACCAAGGGGGATGTCGAGACTCAACCTTTTGCAGATGATCATGGCAAAGTTCAACGTTCTTCAATAGAGCATCAGAGGATATCCGGCTGGCAATGGGATTCAGACTCTTTTGAAGATGCGCTTAAAGTTATCATCTCAAAACTTGATTTAAAAGGGTGCTCCAGATCTGCTCTCTGCCTGCCTGCTGCTCTTGTATCATTCAGAACTATAAAGGTTCCATTTCCTTCTGAAGCCAAGATCAGACAGATCCTCCCATTTGAACTTACCTCTCACCTGCCGATGAGCCATGCCAGTTATCTCTCTGATTTTATCCCTGTAGATGGTTCTGCCTCTTCAGAAAGAGATAGTATGCACAACAACCTCTCTGGTTTACACGAGAACCATATCTTTACAGCATCTCTTCCAGTGGATCTTATGGATATCTGCTTTGCTGCCCTGAGGAGAAGTGGGATAGAGCCTGAGTTTGTCACATCACAGGGGGTGGTTGCTGCCATCTGCCTTGAAGATGCTCTTATCATTGAGGCAACAGAGAGCGCTACAGTCATATCGGTTCTGTTAAAGAGGAGTGTGGTGGCTGTCCGCTCTTTTGCCGGGAGAAAAAGCTCATCTTTTATTGCAAAGGCGATTGGTCAGACTCTTGCCGGATTATCTCACAGGTATGCGATCGAAATATCTCCCAATATCTGCTATCTTCTCTCAGATAAGAGTAGTATGCCCATCTCTCACACAGATATTACAGAATTTCTGCCACCAGATATCGGAAATCTTCAGGGATGTGAGGTGCACAGTGTCAATATCTGCGACTACATTGATATCGGAGAGTCAGTAGCGTTTTCAGATGACGTTAACTGGTTCAATGCCATGGCAGCAGCGCTATGCTGTGTCAAGCGTGAGAAGGTGATCAATTTTTGTCAGGGGAGCTATGCCAGGGACTCCTTTTCCCATAAATTCAGAGGAGAACTTGCCCTTCTTGCAGCCTTTGCATCCATCACAATCCTGGCTCTTTTTGTTAACATCCTGTATGATATATCCCTTCTCCAGAGAGAGGTGAACAACCTTGATAACGCTATTACAGAGAACTTCAGAAGGGTATTTCCAGATGTGAAAGCTGTGGTGGAACCGCTCATGCAGATGCAGGTCAAGGTAAGAGAGGCGGAAAAAGAGAGTGGGTCTGTTACAGGGGAGACCGGAGTCTCTGCTCCTGTTAACATACGTGTCATTGACATATTGTATGAGCTGTCAAACCGGATACCGCAGAGTGTTGATATGGATGTGAACCGTTTTCTGATCAGTGAGGGTAGAGTTGTCATGGCAGGCACTACTGATAATTTCAACACTGTTGACAGGATTAAGACCATGATAGAGAAGTATGAAAGATTCAAAAGCGTTACCATCAGCAGTGCCACTGCTGATAAGAGTGGAAACAGGGTTGCATTCAACTTTCTAATTGAATTGAAATAGCAGAGATATGGATTATAAACATGTTATCAAGAGTTACCCAGCGTGAAAGAGATCTGCTTCTGGTCGTCTCTGTGGTTGTTCTACTCTCTCTTATTGTACGCCTTATATTCTTTCCCGCTCTGGATAGACGCCATGCGCTTACCAGCCAGCTGCATGCCAATAGGGCCACTCTGCAGCAGATGGCCGAACTTGAAAGACGTTATGCAGAGATTCAGAGATCTGTTACAGCAGAAAGATCGATGGTGATGAGGCGGGATAGATCATTTACACTCTTCTCTTTTCTTGACAGGCTTGCCCAGGAGAGCAATCTGAAGAAGAGCGTGGCATATATGAAGCCATCCACACGCAAAGTTGAGGGTAGTGACCTTATGCTCTCCAACGTCAAGGTTAAACTTGATGGTATTGTGACCAGAGAGGTAGAGGAGTTCATCTATAAGGTGGAGAGTTCAGATCAGATGGTACATATCCGATCCATGTCACTTTCCAGGTCAGGGGAGCAGCAGAAGCTGACTGCCACTATTGAGACTGAAACCATCATGCCTGCCGGGAGCTGAAACCATGAGCGCAAAGCATCTTTTTCTATATGCTGTTTATGGGGTGGCAGCAGCTCTCTTTTTCCTGATTACCCTCTTTCCAGGAGAGCGGGCAGCCTATCTACTCTGCAAAGAGATCAATACCAGCTTGGTGAATGGAGAGGTTTCAATTGAAAAGGTGGAACCTCTATTTCCTCCGGGTCTCAAGGCAATCAATCCGACCATCCTATTTGATGATGGTAAGAGGATTCAAATTGCATCTATTGCCCTCTATCCAGAGATCCTCTCTCTTTATAAGGATCTAAAGCAGATCAGAGTCAGTGGGCAGGCATATGGCGGCACTATTGATGGAACAGTTGGTTTTGGTATTTTACCCCCATCACAACCAGCTTCTTCCGGAGCTGAAGGGACAACTGCCTCATTATCTGAAGCGAAGTCGTCAGAGAGCAGCGGCAGCAGAGTCACTCAACCCTGTGATATTGCGGTGGCAATGAAGTTTGTGGATATGGATATCAGGGATTTAAGCCACTCAGTTGAGGGTGTTGATACTCTCTCTTCATTTAAAATGAGCGCCAGTTTCAATTACAGAGGCTATATTGAAGAGTTTAAGAGCCCAGAATATGATAGTATCAACAGTGGTAAAAAAAATAACAGCAGTAAGAGTGTCAGAAGAGACTCTGGAGGGGGCAACCTCAGCCTATCTCAGTGTACTGTTCGCTCAGATAATGTGCTGCTGAAGCAGATTGGGGCAGGTGAGGTGAAATTTGAAGCTGTTGATATGGAGTGGAGTAAAAGTGGTGATAGGGTCAAAGTTGCCAGTTTGAACGCAGATGGGCCTTATATGAAGATAGGTCTCAAAGGAGACCTGATTCTGAAACTACCTGTAGAGAAGAGCACTCTTAACTTAAGAGGAGAGTTCAGGCCAGATCCTTCTCATCTCTCCTCGTTTGCAGGGCTGGCATCTCTTGCCACCCTCTTTGCTGGCTCCTCAGAAAAGGGGATCTCATTCAGAATAACCGGAACTTTTCAGGAGCCAAGGGTTGTGACTCCATAAAGTACTATGGGTTGTGATTCTATTTTCGGCCATTTTTGTAGGGGCAATCCTCTGTGATTGCCCACATAAAGGTCAGGCGCAGAGGGCTGCCCCCTACTTTCAGGTTTGAAATATAAGTTGGCTTTGGCAAATTCTGCTTGACTCACTCCATATCCTTAGTGAAGTACAGCACCAGGCTTTTACCCATGACCGGATTGAGCAGCCTTTCAATAAATCCTGTGATAAATGGCTTTGTCATTAGGTCCCACACAAGCAATCTGTGGTAGAGTGCCACCATCTTTGAATCTGAATTGCTCCTGTTAAGGCCTGTCAGACACTTGAGCCACCAGAACGGGGAGTGGAGGCTGTGGGCGTAGTGGCTGCCCTGAAACTTGAATCCCAGATGGATAACCTTTTGCATCAGCTCCTTTTTTCTGTAAATTCTTATGTGCCCTCCTGGAGAGTTGCAGTACTCATCAGAGAGTTGCCAGCATATCTTCTCTGGCCAGTACCTTGGAACGCTTAAGGCAAGAGAGCCACCATGTCTGAGAATCCGCGCAAGTTCTGCAAGGGCTCTCTTTTCATCATGAATATGTTCCATCACTTCAGAACAGATAATGGTGTCAAAGCTCTGATCCTCAAATGGAAGCTCGGTTATATCTGCTGCCATAAGTGTCCAGACAGAACTCTGCTTAGGTGTTCTGTCACTATCCTCTGCTTCTATTGTTGAAAGCTCCTCATGAAGCCTCAATTTTTTTTGAGATATCAGCAGGTCTCTGTGGCACATGTCAGCGCCAACGCAGAACACTCCTGGAGATTCCCACACCTTTGCGGTGTGCCTGCCTTCTCCACACCCGATATCAAGAACTCTATCTCCAGGTTGCAGACCAAGACGGGTAAAGTCAATTGTAATCATAACTGTTTTTTATGCCATGATATCTAAATTGTAAATCATATGGGTCTCTTTTTTGTCATACTGGATATCTTTTTTGTGGCGGGCTGCAATATCGTTGATAACTGTTTCAACGGTAGGCATGGATGATATCTCTGTATGCCTCGGCACTCCTGACTGCTGTCATCTCCCAGGTGTAATTTTTCATCACCCTCTCATAACCAGCTTCTGCCATCCTCTCACACTCAGAAGGATTATCAAGCAGGGAGGTGATGGCATCTTTCAGGGCAGTTGCATCTGCTGGAGGGACAATCTTTGCAGCATCTCCTGCAACTTCAGGAAGTGCACCGCCAGTTGTGCAGATAACTGGTATTCTGCATGCCATTGCCTCACCTACAGGCAGACCAAAACCCTCATAAAGCGACGGTACAACTGCAAGAGTTGCCCTTGCATACTCTTCAATAAATCTCTGATCGTCCACTCTTCCTGTAAATTCTACGATCCCACTTAATTCAAGATTTTTCACAAGCTTCTCAATTCCGCCATTTTTTTTTGGAGCGCCAATTACAGTAAGCTTTACAGGCCGCTCTTCAGAGAGGCTCTTTACTGCATGGAGAAGATAGTAGAGCCCTTTTAAGGGGGTGTCAGCACTGTTGGTGACAATCAGGCGGGCACTCTCTCTCTTTATATGATCCAGGGGGTGAAAGAGATCTGTGTTGATACCATTTGGAATGGTTATAAAACGCTTTTCAGGGATGGAGAATTCCCGTGAGATATCCTGTTTTGAAAAGTCTGAAACGGTTATGATTCTCTGCAATCGCCTGGCGACATATTTCTGCATACCGATAAATGAGTACCAGCGCATATGTTTCAACTTCTTTAATAGTGATCTTGTGCTCTGTACAGCAATACGCCGGTCAACGGTCATGGGGTGGTGAATGGTTGCAACCACAGGAAGGTGCTTTGAGATAGAGAGTATTCCATATGAGAGAGACTGATTGTCATGAATGATATCATACCTGTCAAGCTTACCATTAAGGTATCTTTTTGCCCTCATGCCAAAGGTCAATGGCTCAGGATACCCCATGCTGGATACCCCCAGCCACTCAATCAGATTAACCGGATCCTTGAGTTCATAAAGCTTCGGGGTTCTGAAAAGGTCATCTGGATTATAGAGATCAAGTGTCTGAAGCATTGTGAGTCTGGCCTCTCCCACAAGCATGGGGTCAGGGGGGCCAGCAATAACCTCAACCTGATGACCAAGGTCTGTCAGAGCACGGCTTAAGTTTCTTACATAGACCCCCTGTCCACCACAATGGGGGTTGCTTCTATAGCTTATGATTCCAATTTTAAGTCTGCTTTGCATTATGGGACGACCTTGTGGAGTGGTTTACTGTTCATGGTTGGGTGTGTGATAGCTGGAGTTTGGGCAGCTACTCTTAGACTTCAAGAGAAAAAATGTAGTTACTGTGAATGCACATGATGGGGTGGTACGCTCGACTGGAATCGAACCAGCGATCTTCAGCTTCGGAGGCTGACGCCTTATCCACTGGGCTACGAGCGCACAATTCTGTTTAAATACATTTTTTATTAAAAAGAATCAAGCCTGAAGTGGAAAATCTTTTAATATTTCAGCTCGTGCCTCACCAGCAACGTACAGAGAACCTGCAATGCATATACACTCATCTTCTGATGCTCTCTCAATGGCATACCTGACTGCCTCCCCCACATCTTCTATAACCATGATCTGACCATCTGTCATGGTTGTGGCAAAGTCTTTCAGTATTTTGGGGTCAATGCTTCTGTCTGTCTTTGCTCTTGTAAAGATAACACGACCTGCGGCAGGAAGCATATGGACAAGCATCTCTTTGTATGGCTTATCACTTAAAATTCCTATGACCATTGTGAGGCCTGAGCTGGAGGAGAGCTCCAAGTTATCATATGCTCTCTGTCCATGATATCTCTGAAGGTATCTCCCCAGATTTTCTGCTGCATCAAGGTTGTGCGCTCCATCAATCAGAACCAGTGGTTTTCTAAGTATATATTCAAGGCGACCTGGCCATGTTGTGGCTGCAAGACCCTCTCTGATGCTCTCTTGAGTGATCTTGCCCCCATTCTGTTCCATCAGAAGTTCACATGCGGCAAGGGCAAGGGCAGAGTTCTGAATCTGATGAGGTCCAGGGAGTGTTATCTCCATTCCGCTCCAGGTTGAATTTATCCCCTTATAGGTAAAGTTGGTTCCAGTGCGTCTGAGGCTCACCTCTTTGTCATCAGCATTGGAGAGAGTGTCTGACCTGTTGATCTCTGTTGCAGCAGTGATGGTAAACTCTTTGCCATACTGATACACTGATGCTGACCTCTCTTCTGCTATCTCGTTAAGTACTTTGAGTGCAGATGGCTGCCTTACACCGGTTACAAGAGGGGTATGAGGCTTAATGATTCCCCCCTTTTCCGCGGCAATCTCTTCAAGGGTATCTCCAAGGTACTCAGTGTGTTCGATGGATAGATTGGAGATCACAGATACAGCAGGTTCAAGCACATTGGTTGCATCAAGTCTGCCTCCCATTCCTGTCTCAATGACTGCCCACTCTACATCTTCCCTGGCAAAGAGGTAAAAGGCCATAGCTGTGGATATCTCGAAAAATGTGGCTCGTCTCTCACCTGTGTCTGCCTTTTTTACGGCAAGGAATGACTCTACAACATCATCATCAGATACCATGTTTCCATTGATGGAGAATCTCTCATTGAACTTTATGAGATGGGGAGAGGTGTATAACCCTACCTTGAAGCCTGAAGATCGAAGAATAGAGGCTATGTACGATGCAGTGGAGCCTTTGCCGTTTGTCCCTGCAATGTGGATGGAGCGAAATCTCTTTTCAGGGGATCCAAGGCGTTTGAGAATACCTGCAACTGTATCCAGTTCAAGTTTGATTCCAAAACGGCCGAGAGCAAACATCTCTTTTAAACATTCTGAGTATGAAATTGTTTCCATTGAGTTCCTTAAAACGTACATAAAAAATATAAAAAACAGTTCAGAATAAAAAACGGCAGACATTGCCATTAAAATTGACGAATATCTGCCGAATTTACATTTTAGTACACTTTGTGTTGTAATGGCTAGCTGATCAAATCTGTACTCTTTATCATACCTATTTTTTTCGAGAAGCGGCTATTCTTTGTCTTCTCATTGCTTCTCTCATCTTACGGCGTCTATACTGACTCGGTTTTTCAAAATTCTTTTTCAGCTTGAGACGTTTAAACAGCCCGTCGTTCTGAATCTTTTTCTTCAGAATTTTCATGGCTCTTTCAACATCATTGTCAATAACCTTGACAGAAATCTCCTTCAAATGCATCGCCCCTTTCTTGCCCGGCAGTCTTTAACTGACAGTTATTTTTTTATATATAGTGGCACTCTATAGCATGGTTGGAAAATACGGGCAAGGAAAAAAGTGTATGAAACAGTGAAATCATCAGAGAAAAACTCTCTGATGATTGTCATCAGAAGTGTCTCATTGCAATCAAGGGTTGACAGCTGAAGGTTACAGCTTGGAAATCAACTCGTTTGTCACGGATTTGAGATCTTTCTCTCCCTGGAGAGTAACGTATTTGATAGATGCATCTTTTTCTGTCAGATCACGGAAATAGTAGGCAGATGCAAGTGTGCCATCTTCAGTGTTGTAATATATGGAGTGGCGTTTATCAATAGCAGCCTCATCCTGATCATCTGCTCTGGTGGTCAGTGCTCCACCACATACTCTGCATTTATCTCCATTGGGTTTTATTGCGTCAATAAAGATATTGTTTGGATGGTTATTGTCTTTTTCACACAGGCGGCGTCCCATGATTCTGTCTTTTGCAATCTTTCTGTCAAGAATCATCTCAATAACATAGTTGAGTTTTATCCCCTCTGCCTTGAGTGAGGCATCAAGCTTCTCAGCCTGAACCTTGTTTCTTGGAAATCCGTCAAGCAGCCACCCTTTTTTACAGTCATCCTGTTTAATGCGGTCAAGAATCATTGGGATGGTAATCTCATCAGGTACAAGGTCTCCTCTGTCAATGTACGCTTTTGCCTGTTTCCCAAGCTCTGTTCCACCTTTTATATTGTCACGGAATATGGCACCAGATTCAATATGGGCAATGCTGTACTTATCTTTAAGAATTGAACCCTGAGTACCTTTACCGCTTCCATTTGGACCAAAAAAAATGATGTTCATGCAAAACTCCTTTTTGTGTAGATGTTTTTTTAAAAGTGAATGTTATTTTATGTGAAACTTGCCCTCACATTGGGCATCTCTACCGCTTATTTACCTCTTTACGTATATAAGAGATGAGAGAATGTCAAGTCTTGCGCTATTTTAAAACATTTTTTATCTTAAACTGCATCAAAATTCAATAAGAGGAGAGATGATTTTTTTTGTGTTAAAAGTTCTCAACTTTTCTTGACATAATTAAAAAAGGTCTGTAAATAATAACCTAATTATTGTGTGTCTTTCCAGGAAAGTGTATAGTTAGTCATCTGCAAAAGACTTCCTTTTGAAATACCTAAGCAAAATCAATATTGATATGTCTATATTCTTCAGATAGAAATTCTTCAGACACTCAGATAGAAATTTATATCCCGCGCTCTCAACAGTAGATCTATAATATCAATATTCTTATAGTTTTTTTTAGAATGTGCTGCTGCAACACCATTTCAGGTAAAGCCCAATTCATTGAAGCTACACTCATTTAAAGCCCGAAATCTTTGAATATTAAAAAATCATTGTACAGCATTCCATTTTTTATCCATTTAATCTGGACAAATCAGAATGAGAGAGACGTTTTCTGATTTTCCTGCCAAAAGATGACTGCAAGTCACAGATAAGAATCTTAATGGAGTGCAAATCTTGTGTGATCCTTTCAAAATCTGTTTCAAATTAACTAACGGAGTATTTTCATGAACCTTGAAAAGCTGCAAAGAATGAAGATTAGCGAACTTACTGAGCTTGCTAAGAAATATAAAATCAAAGGTATAGGCGGAGTGAAGAAGCAGGAGTTGATTTTTGCCATACTCCAGGCAGCCATTGAGGAGAGCGGACAGATTTATGGTGAAGGCACCCTTGAAATTCTCCCAGATGGCTTTGGTTTTCTAAGAGCGCCTGATTACAACTACCTTCCTGGCCCTGATGATATCTATGTCTCTCCATCCCAGATACGAAGATTTAATCTGAAGACAGGTGATACTATTTCCGGCCTGGTAAGGCAGCCAAAGGACTCTGAACGCTACTTTGCGCTTCTGAAGGTAGAGGCAGTCAACTTTAACAATCCTGAACTTGCTGCTGAGACTATCCTGTTTGACAATCTGACCCCCCTCTATCCTGAGACCAAGATGAATCTTGAGTCAGCACACGACAACTATCCAATGCGTATAATTGATCTGATGTCCCCTATTGGATTTGGTCAGCGCGGATTGATTGTCTCTCCTCCAAGATCAGGTAAGACCATGCTGCTCAAAAATATTGCCAACAGCATGATTGCTGCTCACGACCATATTATCCCCATAATTCTGCTGATTGATGAGCGCCCGGAGGAGGTGACAGATATGTCCCGCTCTGTTAATGCTGAGGTGATCAGCTCAACCTTTGATGAACCTTCTGAGAGACATGTCCAGGTGGCAGAGATGGTTCTTGAGAAGGCAAAGAGGATTGTTGAGCAAGGAAATGATGTGGTTATCCTTCTTGACAGCATCACCCGTCTGGCAAGGGCCTATAACTCTGTCATGCCCCCTTCTGGTAAGATTCTATCTGGTGGTGTTGACTCAAATGCATTGGACAGACCCAAACGTTTCTTTGGTGCTGCAAGAAATATTGAAGATGGTGGAAGTCTCACCATTATTGCAACAGCACTTGTTGATACTGGAAGCCGTATGGATGAGGTTATCTTTGAGGAGTTCAAGGGAACAGGCAATATGGAGCTTGTTCTTGACAGGAAGCTTGCGGACAGAAGAATTTTTCCAGCCATTAATATTAACAAATCAGGTACCAGAAAAGAGGAGTTGCTCCTTGATGCTCAGACTTTGAACCGTGTCTGGATACTCAGAAAACTTCTTTCCAGTTTAAATTCTGTTGACAGTATGACATTTTTACTTGAAAAAATGCAGGGAACAGAGCATAATAAAGAATTTCTTGATTCAATGAATTCATAACTATTCTTCAATGAATTCAAAAAAATAGATTGGTATTTCTGGTGATTAAATTTAGAAAAACAAGGAGTTAGTGGTATGAAAAAAGATATACATCCTGAGTACAAAAGGACAATGTCTTCCTGCGCATGTGGTAACATGCTTGAGGTTGGTTCTACAAGAGAGAATATCAAGATTGAAATTTGTTCCAAATGTCATCCGTTTTTTACCGGAAAACAGAAACTTGTTGATACTGCAGGAAGAGTTGACCGTTTCAGAAAAAAATATGCTGGATTTGATGCTCTGGCTGAATCAAAAAAGTAGTAAAGTATTTGAAATCAAAGGGGGGGAATCAGGTGTATAACACCCGTTTCCCTTTTGAATTTCTGGCCACATGGAATATACTGTCGGTGTATTCGGAGTCGATCACAGCGCAAGAACTATATAGTAGAGGACAGAGGATATCTCAACCATGATAAGTAAATTACTGGGCATTGAAGAGCGTTTTATCAAACTGGAACATCTTTTGAGTGATCCTGCTGTTATTGCTGATCAGGCAAAATATCAGAAGTGCCTTAAAGAGCATGGTGAGTTGAGCAAGCTTGTGATGGCTTTCAGGGAACATAAGGGGATTCTGCTTGAAATCGCTGAGGCCAAGGAGCTTTTAAAAGACAGTGATTCTGATATCAGAGATATGGCAAAGGATGAACTTGAATCTCTTGAGCAGAAGAGAGCTGAACTTGAATCTGAGCTGAAACTGCTTCTTATGCCAAAAGATCCAAGAGATGAAAAAAATGTCATTCTTGAGATAAGGGCTGGAACAGGCGGTGAAGAGGCTGCTCTTTTTGCTGCCGATCTCTTCAGGATGTACTCAAGATATGCTGAGTCCAAGAGGTGGAATGTTGATGTGATTGAGAGCAACAGCTCCTCTTCCGGAGGTTTTAAAGAGGTGGTTGCCATGATCCGGGGAAGAGGTGCCTTTAACAGCTTTAAGTATGAAAGTGGCATACACAGAGTCCAGAGAGTCCCTGAGACAGAGGCTCAGGGCAGAGTTCACACCTCGGCAGTTACTGTGGCTGTACTTCCAGAGGTGGAAGATGTTGAGCTTGAGCTTAACCCTGCTGATATAAAGGTTGACGTATTCCGTTCATCTGGCCCTGGAGGTCAGTCTGTCAACACAACCGACTCAGCAGTCCGGGTGACCCATCTGCCAACAGGTATCATTGCTACCTGCCAGGATGAGAAATCTCAGATTAAAAACAAGGTGCAGGCCATGAAGGTTCTCAAAGCCCGTATTCTTGATGCCATGGTTCGTGAGCAGGAGGAGAAACGGGCAGCTCAGCGTAAAGATCAGGTAGGTTCTGGTGACAGGAGCGGCCGTATCAGGACATACAATTTTCCTCAGGGGAGAATGACAGACCACCGTATAGGGCTAACCCTCTACAGGCTTGAGAGCATCATGTCAGGCGAGATTCAGGAGATAGTTGATGAACTCAAGACCTATTATCAGGCTATCGCTTTAAAAGAAGCTCAGTAACCCATATGTCCTTTAATCACCGTTCCATACCTTCAGATCAGATACCTTCAGACTCTGTTCAATCTGTAGAGACTCCCTCAGCCACAACTGGAGCTGCTGCTCTCTGGACAATCCTAAAGCTGATATCATGGACAGAGGACTATTTCAAATCCTTTGACGTTGACAGCCCCAGACTTACTGCTGAGATCCTACTCTGTCACGCTCTCAATATCCGCAGGCTTGATCTTTACCTTCAGTTCGACCGACCACTTAACCAGAGTGAACTTGCCACATATAAAGCTCTGATCAGAAGAAGGGCCAGAAAAGAGCCGGTGGCTTACATTACCGGTGTAAAAGGGTTCTGGGACTCACAGTTTTTTGTCACACCTGATGTTCTGATTCCAAGGCCAGATACAGAGACACTTGTGGAGGTTGCTCTGGCTCTGATTGAACAAAGAAGAGGTGGTGGAGCTAAAACCATTAAGGTGCTTGAGCTTGGTACAGGATCTGGAGCCATTATAATATCTCTTGCCAGGCTGAACCCGGATCTTCTTTTTTATGCAACAGACATATCACCTGAGGCAGTTATGGTTGCAAGGAAAAATTATGCTCACGTTGCTGCCTCACAGAAGAGTCTGGATAATCTCTTTTTTCTTGCAGGATCATGGTTTTCACCCATCAGCCCAGCCATCAGGTTTGATCTTATTGTCTCAAATCCACCCTATATCCCAACAGGTGATATCCAGACCCTTCAGCAGGAGATCTGTGAGCATGAGCCTCTTCTGGCACTGGATGGGGGAGCTGAAGGGATCTCCTGTTTAAAAGAGATCATGCAATCTGCACCAGACTATCTTGAGCCGGACGGAGTTCTGCTTATGGAGATGGGATCTGACCAGAAGCAGAGGATGCAGGAGTTGGCTCTTATGATTTCACAGTATGAGCCACCTGAGTTCATAAAGGATTATGCTGGTCATGACCGTCTGGTCTGTTTGAGGAAGAAAATAAAAATCATTGAAAATAAAAACAAAATTTGATAAATGTCTTAAGATTTTTTGATTGTGGTGACACCACACCTGTTGCATGCATTGCAATCTGATTGCAGTTGTCATGATATCAATGTGGTGCCGATAATCTCTCACACCTCCTGATCTGGTGTCAGGTGCCTTCTCTTGAACAGAATTCTGATAAGGTGGATACCAGGGATGACGGAGGTGGTGGTCAAACCTTTAATTATTTTATGGAGAAAAAAATGGCATACGTATCAATGAGACAGCTCCTTGAAGCAGGCGTTCATTTCGGTCATCAGACCAGACGCTGGAATCCCAAGATGAAGAAGTACATTTTCGGTGCAAGAAACGGTATTTACATTGTTGATCTTCAGCAGACCGTAAAAATGTTCCGTGATGCATATGATTTTATTGTGGATGTGGCTTCTCAGGGCAAGAGTGTTCTCTTTGTGGGGACAAAGAAACAGGCCAGAGAGTCAATTTACGAAGAGGCCAACCGAGCAGAGACCTTCTATGTTCAAAACAGATGGCTTGGCGGAATGTTGACAAACTTTCAGACCATCAAGAAAAACATCAGCAGATTTGAGTACCTCAATACAATTGAAAATGACGGAACAATTGAAGATTACCCCAAAAAAGAGCGTGCACAGATGCTCAAGGAGAAGGTAAAGCTTGAGTCTGACATTGGCGGAATCAGCAAGATGAAGAGTCTGCCAGGAGCTATTTTCATCATTGATCCAAAAAATGAATCTATCGCTGTGAGTGAAGGAAAACGCCTTGGGATTCCAATAGTTGCTGTTGTGGATACCAACTGCGATCCAGATGATATTGATTATGTGATTCCAGGCAATGATGATGCTATCCGCTCTATCCGTCTCTTTACTTCAAAAATTGCAGAGGCCTATATTGAAGGTAGAGAGAGATATGAAGAGAGACGTCAGGCAGGCTCTGATAAGGGTGAGCTTGCAGACGAGGATGAAAAACCGGAATACAATGACGATGGTGCAGAGAGAATGCTGGTTTCCGATGGTTCAGATGGTCCTGTTGTTGAGAAAATAAGAAGAAAAACAGTCGCAAAATAGAGGCTGGTTTCAGAAATATATAAGGAGATAGTGAAAAATGGCTGAGATTACAGCAGCAATGGTTAAGGAACTGCGGGATCAGACCGGTTCTGGCATGATGGACTGCAAAAGAGCACTGGCAGAGACCAATGGCGATCTTGAGAAAG
>Ga0209800_10001603_pt1 | contig 22846 bp, 7 predicted proteins | sample Higcelweek8metaG_FD_187174 | JGI IMG/M metagenome (GOLD analysis project Ga0209800, IMG submission 187174) | Freshwater pond sediment microbial communities from the University of Edinburgh, under environmental carbon perturbations - High... | ecosystem: Environmental > Aquatic > Freshwater >...
CATTAGAAATTACGGGGTATTAGCTAATCTGATCATCCGTGTTGAAAATCACTTAGAAACATATACATGGAACTCTAAAACTGTTTTAGGGAAAAACCAGAATGCATTAGTCAGTAGTTTCCGCCCTGAATCAAATTTGGATCAGTCAGCTTACCTTTTTGCATCTGCATGGACAGTCAACCTTCAGGTGGACACAGAGCGTTCGTTCCTGCAATTCGACCTTTCATCTATCCCGGTTGATGCACAAATAGCCGGAGCAACTCTATCATTGTTTAATCCTAAGGACGGTGATACCAATCATAAACAATCATTTTTTTGGGGATCGAATGCTTTTTATATTCGACGGGTAATTTCAATGTGGAATGACCAAACGATTACATGGAACAACCAGCCGGCTTTTTCGTTAGAAGGACAGGCTGTTTTACCAACCAGTCAGATTGACCAGCAAGATTATGAACAGATTGACGTTTCTGAAATGGTGCAATACATGGTGCAATATCCGGAAGAAAACTATGGTTTTGTAATCATGCTCGACACTGAGAATTATTATCGTCGGATATGCTTCGCTTCGATAAATCATCCGGATGAAAACCTTCGGCCTAAACTGGAAATAAACTATTTGAAATAAACGAACTATGAAAAGAATTGAAATCATTGTATTACTTGTATTCTTGAATGTACTTGTAACATTTGGGGAAGGAACAACTTTCACATTAACAATAAACTCGCCTGATAAAGTTGAAGATACATTTTTATATTGGGGTCAGGAAGTGATAAAAGGTGTTAACCTGCAGGAAACAAATTGGGGTCAAAACACCTCAATTCAGGTTAGTGCTTGGACTTATGATGCAATTCCAGGGATTGAAAGGGGGTTAATTAAATTTGATATGGATCAATTGCCCGCTAATGCAGAAATTGTTAAAGCTGAGTTATCACTATATCACTTAGAATATAACGTAAACCAATATCAACCCATGTCTAATTTGAGCGGGTCAAACGAGGTTTATTTGAAACGTGTAACTTCTGATTGGGTTGAAGATGAGGTGACTTGGAATACCCAGCCATCTACTACTGATCAATATCAGGCAACCTTGCCAGAAAGCAATTCAAGGAACCAGGATTATCTCAATATTGATGTCACAGAATTGATAAGTGAGATATTTGTAAGTGGCGCGAACTATGGCTTTATGTTAAAATTAGCAACAGAAGAATACTTTAGGAGCATGTTTTTTTGCAGTAGTGAATATGAAGATAGCAACATGCATCCTAAATTGGTTATTGAATACAGAATCAAAGAAAGCCATCAGGCCCCCATCTCCAACGTACGCAAAATCTCGGCCACACAAGGCGGCTTTACCGGGCAGTTGGATGATACCGATTTATTCGGAATGGCAGCTACTGTTATCGGAGATGTCGATGGTGATGGAGTTGAAGATATGGCTGTTAATGGCGGGTATGATGATGATGGCGGAATAGAAACCGGGGCTGTTTATATCTTATTTATGAATAAAGACAGAACCGTGAAAAGACAACAAAAAATCAGTGCTCTTGAAGGAAATTTTCATGGTTTATTGCATAGTGGCGATTATTTCGGTTGGGACATTGCGTCTTTAGGCGATTTTGACAACGATGGAATCCCTGATGTTGCAGTTGGAGCTTATGGTGACAGTGATGGATTTTTAGGATCGGGAGCTGTTTGGATTTTGCTTTTGAATCAGGATGGAACAGTAAAAAACCATCAAAAGATTAGCGCTACACAAGGAGGAATAGTAGGGTTAACTGCAAATCGCGAATTCGGGTGGTCAGTCACTTCTTTGGGAGATCTTGATAAAGATGGAATTGCCGATATTGCTGTTGGTTCGCCAAACTACGATGATGAAGGTGGATTATACAAAGGTTGTGTCTGGATCCTTTTTTTAAATAGTGATGGAACGGTTAGAGCGCAACAAAAAATAAATGACTATCAGGGCGGTTTTGCCGGGATATTATATGATGAAAATCGTTTTGGCTCCGGTGTTGAAAATATTGGTGATATTAATGGTGATGGAATTGTTGATATTGCTGTTCAGACTCTGTATGACGATGATGGTGCATCAAATGCAGGAGCATTTTATATATTATTTTTGAATTCAAACGGTACAGTAAAACAGACCCAAAAAATCAGCGCAATAGTTGGAGGTTTTAATGGAACAATAAAGGCCGAAGATCGCTTTGGATATAGAATTGTTAGTTTGGGAGATATTGATGGGGATGATATAAGCGACTTATTGACAAGCTCATACGGTGCAGATGAAGGACTATATAACAGAGGTAAGGCATGGATACTTTTTTTGAACAGAGATGCAACAGTAAAAGATTACTATGAAATTACCTATCAAAACTCAGTACTTTCAGGTTTACTGGAATATGAAGATTGTTTTGGTACTTCAGTGGCAGTTTTCAATGAGTTGAATGATAATAATAAAAAAGAAATTGTCATTGGAGCAGGTCGAGACGACGATGGCGCTACCGATGCGGGTGCCGTGTATATACTCGATCTGGATGTTGTGTCAAGCCATCAGGCCCCCATCTCCAACGTTCGCAAAATCTCGGCCACACAAGGCGGCTTTACCGGGCAGTTGGAAGCTGGAGGGAGATTCTCATTAGCTGAGGTAATTGGCGATGTTGATGGCGATGGCATTGAAGATATGGCAGTGGGTGCATCCCGTGGTAATTATGGCTCTGTTTGGATACTTTTCATGAATGAAGATAAAACAGTAAAAGGCAGCCAGAAGATCAGTGCAACAGAGGGAAATTTCACCGGGCATTTGGATCCCGAAGATTCCTTTGGCAAAGATATCGCTTCTCTGGGTGATCTCGATGGCGATGGGGTACTTGATATTGCGGTGGGCGCTTGGGGCGATGGCGATGTGTTTGGTGCAGGTGCAGTCTGGATATTATTCCTGAATTCGAATGGAACGGTAAAAAACCATCAAAAAATTAGCGCTACACAGGGAGGTTTGGTCGGATTGACTGCAAGCAGGCAGTTCGGATTTGGAGTAACTTCTCTTGGTGATCTGAATGGCGATGGGATAACTGATATTGCAGTTGGATCACCAACCTATGATAATGATGGAGGGTTGTACCGCGGATGTGTTTGGATATTATTTTTAAACAGCAACGGAACGGTAAAATCCCAACAAAAAATCAACGATTACCAGGGCGGTTTTACCGGAATTTTAGATAATGAAGACCGATTTGGAATTTCTGTTGAAAACATTGGTGATATCAATGCTGACGGAATAGTTGATATTTCAGTTTCTTCGATGTATGATGATGATGGGGCTTCAAATGCAGGTGCATTCTATATTCTATTTTTAAATTCGAATGGTACAGTAAAACATACACAAAAGATCAGCGCCAGGGAAAGTAGTTTTGATGGGGTTGTAGCTGCTGAAGATCGATTTGGCTGCATTATTGCAAGTTTGGGCGATATTGACGGAGATGGGGTAAACGATCTTTTAACCAGTTCCAATCTTTCTGATGATGGGGGATTGGATAAAGGTAAAGTCTGGGTAATCTATCTGAACAGTGATGCAACAGTAAAAGATTACGATGAAATAAATTATCAAAGTCCTGCGCTGTTAGGGTTATTGGACAATGGTGATAATTTTGGCGTTAAGGTGTCCGTTTTTAAGAGATTTAATGATGCTGGCAAGAAAGAAATTGTCATTGGTGCATTAGGCGACGACGATGGCGCTACCGATGCGGGTGCCGTGTATATACTCGATCTGGATGTAAAGCATAAACCAATTGCAGTTGCGGGCAATGATCAAATTTTGTGCGAAGGTGATACCCTGGTGATCGACGGTTCAGGTTCATCAGTACTCGATAATGATGTACTGTCTTATTCATGGGTCTGTTCAAACTACGAAATAACAAACAGTCGTGTTCGGACATTTACTTTTAAAACCCCGGTTGTGACCGAACCAACCATCTATAATTTTATTCTGACTGTTTATTGCCAGGGAATACCTTCTATTGCCGATACAGTATCAACAACAGTGAATCCTGTGCCTCAAATTCCAACAGTACAACTGGCTGGTGATTCTTTACTTGCATCGAAAGCCGATCAGTATCAATGGTATTTCAATGGTACTTTAATTGCCGGAGCCTCTGGGCAAACCTATGCACCTACGGCCGATGGTGATTTTTCTATCATAGTTACCAGTCAAATTGGTTGTTCATCGCAGCCATCGAATGTTTTAAATGTTTTAATAAAACCTGTTGCTGTAGCAAAAGGTATGAAAACGGTCTGTTCAGGATCAGCCCTTTACCTTGATGGGACGTCATCTTATGCCCCAAATGCCAATGTCGATGAACTAACATACAAGTGGACCTGTGAAGATATGATTGTTCCTGGTAGTTCGTTTGCAGAAACAACGCTCATTGCTCCCAAAGTTACAAAATTAACTCCCAAAGAATTCGTATTGCAGGTATTCAGGGGAGAATTGGCTTCTGCCCCCGACACGTTGCATGTTGAAATATATCCGGCGCCTCAAACGCCGACCATACAGCAATTTGGAGATACATTGCTTGCTTCAGGAGCGTTGGAATACCAATGGTATAAAGAAAATTTTGAAATCGATGGTGAATACGATTCTACGCTTGTAATTTCACAAAGTGGTAATTACAGGGTGAAAGTAATGAATGATCTGGGTTGTGTTTCCGACATTTCCGATGCCCTCTATGTTATTTATTCATCAATTGAAGAGCTTGATTGCCAAATTAATGTATTCCCAAATCCTACGAACAGTATGGTTCGCATTACAGGATTGCCCTGTGACAGACAAACTCTTATTAACGTCTATGACATGAATGCTCAGTTGATTTTAAGCGAAACATTCAAAGATGGTTCTGGTGAAATCGATTTTTCAGGTTTTAACCGCGGACAATACTTGATTGTGCTTGACAATAATTACAATCGGGCAGTTAAAATAATGAAGAAATAGTTTTTTTCATTACCGACTCCCAACACCCAACTCCCATTTTAACTTTTATTCCCCTATTTGCCTCTGTTTCAGTTTTTGAGACAGAGGTTTTATTTTGTATAGTTTAATGATTTTTTGTTTCACAGCGAGTAATAAAAAAAATTCAAAAACAGCAAATTGTGATCGTCAAATCATAGAATTCCGTAAATTGAACATTGATTTCAATCATAATCGTGAAAAGGGGCTTTGTTATGCACATTTCTACATCTAATTCGTCTTATGAATAATGTTGCTTTAGAAGTTTTTTTGTTACTAACCAATGTGTCTCAGCTTAAAAATAGAGATAGGGTTATTGACTTATTCATTGAAGGTTTATGTGTTATTTTTACTGGTTATTCGTTTAAGTGGTTTTCTGAAAACAAAGAAATACCCGACTCAACATTGCTGGTTTCTACCCGTTCCAAAATATATGGACACATTCACTTCAGTAAGGAGATAAGCTTGGATAAAGAGTTGTATTCCCTCTTTTATAATTCAGTTCAATTGGTATCCATTTTTCTTGAACGGTTGGAACAAGATGAATTATTGAGTAGTCAAATATCTCAAATTCAGAGCTCCGTGAATGAGCAAACCAGCCGTTTGATAGAAAAAAAAGATGAACTGAGCGAAATGAATGAAGAGTTAATCGAAAAGAATAAATCACTTTTAGAACTGAACCAACAATTAGAGATAGAGATTGAAGTTCGTAAGAAACTGGAAGAATCGCTTGCTGAAAGTGAAACCCATTTTCGTACACTCGCCGATTCTGGTCAAGCGCTTATCTGGACTTCTGGTATTGACAAGAAATGCAATTACTTCAACCAACCCTGGTTAAACTTTACAGGAAGAAAACTTGAACAAGAACTTGGCGATGGTTGGGTCGAAGGCGTTCATCCCGATGATCTTAACCACTGTGTCGAAATTTATGTCAATGCTTTCGACCGTCGCGAAAAGTTTAGTATGGAATACCGCATCCGCAACTTAAACGGCGAATACCATTGGATACAGGATGATGGCACACCCCGTTTCAACAGTAAGGGCGAATTTATCGGTTACATTGGCCACTGCCTCGACATCAACGACCGCAAGCAAATGGAAATAGCGTTGAGGGAAAGTGAAGCACGTTATCAAAAAGTTGAGGCGATAGGCCATGTTGGGAACTGGGAATACAACTTGCAAACATCCCAATTTTGGGGTTCCGATGAAGCCAAACGTATTTATGGATTTGATCAGGATTCTACTGATTTTTCGACGGATGAAGTTGAAAACTGTATTCCAGAAAGGGATAGGGTACATCAGGCATTGATAGATCTGATTGAAACAGGAAAAGAATACAACCTCGAGATCGAAATTCTCCACAGAAATTCCGGAGAATCGAGGATTATCTTATCAGTTGCAGAACTTGAACGTGATAAACTTGGTAATCCGCTGACTGTAATGGGTGTCATTCAGGATATTACGGCGCGCAAGAAAGCAGAAAAAGCATTGCTGGAAAGTGAAACCCGTTTCCGCTCTTTTGTTGAAAATGCCAACGACATTGTTTACTCCTTGTCACTCGATGGTATATTTACTTATGTTTCGCCCAACTGGAAAGAGCTATTGGGGCACGAAGTTGATGAAGTTATTGGGCAATCTTTTGGAATTTTTGTACATCCCGATGACATTCAAAAATGCCTTAACGTTCTTGAACGCTCAATCACAATGGGAGAAAAGCAAAGTGGGATTGAATACCGTGTATTGCACAAAAATGGTTCATGGAGATGGCATACAACCAACTCCTCTCCAATCCTTAATGCCAACAATGAGGTCTTTTCATCAATAGGCATTGCCCGCGACATCACGGAGCGGAAAAAAATGGAGGTTGAGCTAAAGATAAGAGAAGAACGGTTGAGCATGATTATGGACGCGACTCACACCGGAGTTTGGGATTGGGATTTAGTGAACGATCACTGGTATGCTTCACCCTTGTATTATGAAATGCTTGGCTATGAGTCGGTTCAAGGTGAATCTGACAGGAGGGTCTGGCTCGAACGAATTCATCCCGATGACAGGGAGGCCGTCTCCCTGAAGATATCCAAAGTTTTGTCGGGTGCGGAAAAGGAATATGTTTATGACGCGAGGATGAGACATGCCGATGGTAGTTATCGTTGGCATAGCGTGCAAGGGTATGTTACCTCCCATGATCCTTCTGGGAATGTTACCCGGATGATTGGTACCCGGATTGATATTTCTGAACGCAAGAAAGCCGAAAGATTGTTAAACGAATCACAAGCGCTATACCATTCGTTTGTAGAGCACCTGCCTGCCAGTGTTTTCCGAAAAGACAGTCAGGGCCGTTATGTATTTGTAAATACTCGTTTTTGCCAATTAAAGGGCTTGGCACCAGAAGAAATTATTGGAAAAACACCCAATGAACTTTCGGATTATGAAAAATTCATGAAGCCACAAAGGGCTTTTGATACGAAGGGTATTCAGCGAACCATTGCCGATCAGGGAACCGACCACCACATCAGAATAATGAAGACAGGGCGACCCATTGAACTCATTGAAGAATACACTCAACCTGATGGAACCATAAAATATTTTCAGGTTATAAAATCTCCGGTTTTCGATGCTGACGGTGTCGTTATCGGTTCACAGGGGGTTCAGTTAGATATAACTGAAAGAAGATTGGCAGAAGAGGCTATTCGTGATTCAGAGCAACTATTTTCAAATATCTTTTATAACAGTCCGGTAGCGATGAGTATCACTTCCCGGGGCGATGGTAAAATAGTTGATGTAAATGATACATTCCTGCGCGATTTAGAATTTGAACGCGACGAAATGGTTGGCCGGTCAATCATGGAACTAGGCATCTTCTTCGACGTTGAAAGTAGGACTAAGCTTATTGATGCGTTATTAAAAGATGGTTTCGTTACTGGTTTTGAATGTCCATTCCTTACAAAAAATGGAAGAACTATGTTTGGTCTTTTGTCAATGACATTTATCCATTATAAAGGCAAACCCCACCAACTTACAACAGTTATTGATATTACCGAGCGAAGGCAGACCGAAGAGGCCTTGCGGAAAAGTGAAGCGCGTTTTTCAACGATCTTCCATACCAGTCCAACGCCAACCATTATTAGTGAAATTTCGACAGGAAGATTCATCGATTTCAACCAACAATGGGTAAATATGATTGGGTATTCATCGGAAGAGATGATTGGAAGAACCTCCGGGGAGTTGAACATTTTTACCGACTATGCTGAGAGGGGAAAGGTTATTGATGAGTTAAAAATGAAGGGATATGTAAAAGAGGCTTCTTTAAATATCATTACCAAATCGGGTGAGATAAAATATGTGCTTTGGTCAATTGAGATCATCAACCTGGCTGGCGATGACGTTATACTCAGTCAGTTGCACGATATTACCCAACGCAAAAAACTTGAACTTGAAATTATTGAGAAGCAACACGAAGTTCAGGCAATACTTGACGCTTCAATTGATATTGTCGCTTTGGTAAATGATAAAGGTGAGTTTTTGAGCTGTAATCAAAAACTGATTCAACGTTGGAACAGACCGAAAGAAGAATTAATTGGCCACTCAGCTGCAGAGATATTGCCCCCGCATATTTTTAGGAATAGGGTTGAAAGTATAAACCGGGTGGTTAAAACTGGCATCACCGAACAATTTGTTGACGGGTTCAGTGATAGGTTTTATGAAGTAGTAATTGTTCCAATTTTTGAAGCCAATAAATCGGTTAAAAATGTAGCATTGTTTTCGCGTGATGTAACTGAAAACATGAAAGCTGACGAAGAATTGAGAAAACTACAACGCGCTGTTGAACAAAGCCCCGATTCCATCATCATAACCAGCAGCAACGGAATCATTGAATATGCAAATCCTGCCATTCTTAAATTAACCGGCTACTCCAATGAAGAGTTAATTGGCAAGAATCCCCGAATTTTTAGTTCAGGCGAAAAATCGAAAGATGAATACAAAATTCTCTGGGATACTGTGGGCTCAGGGAATGTTTGGCAAGGTGAATTTCTTAATAAAAAGAAAAACGGTGAACTCTATTGGGAATCATCTACTATCTCTCCGGTTATAGATGATACAGGAAAAATTACCCATTACCTTGCTATCAGCGAAGATGTCACAGAGCAAAAGAAATTAACCAGGGAATTAATCGAGGCTAAAGAACATGCTGAAGAGAGCGATCGGTTGAAAGAATCATTCCTGGCCAACATGAGCCACGAAATCAGGACTCCAATGAACTCCATCATGGGTTTCGCCAGTCTTTTGCCCGAAGAAAATTCGAAAGAGCTGATGAGCCAGTATGCCCAAATTATCGTTCAAAACTCTGAGCAACTGGTCAGTATTATCGATGGCATCGTACTCTATTCCAAATTACAAACACGGCTTTTTGCATTTCACCCGAAATTATTCAGTGTAAAGAAATTATTAGACGACGTTCAGCTATCGTTTAACCTGCCCGACTTTCAAAATGGAGTAAAACTTAAAGCGGAATACACCATTCCGATCGATACGATGATCGAAAGTGATTACGACAAAATCAGGCAGGTTTTTACCAATTTAGTTTCAAATGCTTTTAAATATACCGTTGAAGGAGTGATTACGATTGGATTCATGAAGGAGGAAAATTTGATCAAATTCTATGTCAGTGATACTGGAATAGGAATTCCGGAAAAGGACAAGAATCAAATTTTTGAACGTTTTTACAGAGGTAGTAATATCAATTCATCGGCTATTCGTGGAACTGGCCTTGGGTTAAGTATCGTGAAGGAATTAGTGGAATTATTGGGGGGTAAAATATGGGTTGAAAGCGAATTGGGAAGAGGGAGTACATTTTTCTTTACGGTCTCGAATGAGCAATTTCTAAAAACAAAGATGTAAATTACCAATGGGAGTAAACAAATTTTATAAGGGTACAATGATTAAAATTTTGGCAATCGACGACAATCAGGATAACCTGATCAGCTTAAAAGCACTTATAAAAGAGGCTTTCCCTTCAGCCAAACTTTTCACTGCGCATAATGGTGAAATTGGGTTGGAGGTGGCTAGGGCTGAGGATCCCGATCTAATTCTTCTCGATATTATAATACCCGGAATGGATGGGTTTGAGGTTTGCCAGAATTTGAAAGCCGACATTACCTTATGCGATATCCCTGTAGTTTTTGTCACAGCGTTAAAGGGCGACAAGGAGAACCGCATTCGCGCCCTTGAATGTGGAGCCGAAGCCTTCCTTGCCAAACCCATCGATGAAAGCGAGCTAACGGCGCAAATACGCGCCATGGTCAAAATCAGAAGCGCCAACCTCGAAAAACGTAACGAAAAAGATCGGCTTGCCGCCTTGGTCGAAGAGCAAACACGTGAATTGAAAAAAGCCTATAAAACCACGTTGAACCTGTTGGATGATCTGAAAAATGAAAATGAAGCCCTGAAAAAAACGGAAGAAGCATTAATTGAATCACAGCTACTCCTCAAATCGAGTATGGAGAGCTTAAAGGATACGATTGTTCTTTCGATAAACCAACAATATCATTACTTATACTTCAACCCGTTTCATAAAGGAGTAATGCGTTCAGTTTATGGGAAAGAGGTGAAACTGGGAATGAACCTACTTGATTGCATAACCAATGAAGACGATAAAATAAAGGCGAAAAATAATTATGACCGTACATTAAAGGGTGAAAGCCACACCACAATTGAAGAGTATGGCGATCTGGAACGTTATTTTTATGAAACCAGATATAATCCAATTATCAACGATAAAAACGAAGTGATTGGTGCTACTGCTTTTTCTTCCAATATCACCGAACGAATGCAAGCGGAGAAGAAATTAAGGGAAAGCGAAGAACGGTTTAAACACATTTTCGAATCGGCAAATGTGGGCAAATCGATAACCATGCCCACTGGTGAAATCAACGTGAACCAAGCTTTTTGCGATATGCTTGGCTATTCGAAAGAAGAACTTAAAAATAAAAAGTGGCAAGATATTACCACGATTGATGACATTGAAAGCACCCAGAATATTATCAATTCACTGTTGAAAGGTGAGAAAAACTCAGCCAGGTTCAACAAACGATACATTCACAATAACGGCACATTTGTTTGGGCCGATGTTAGTGTTGTCATACTTCGCGACCAGCAAGGAAAACCTTTGCATTTTATCACAACGGTTATCGATATTAATGAACAGGTAAAGGCCGAAAATGCCTTGCTCGAAAGCGAAGAAACAACAAGAACATTGCTTAACGGATTGCCCGAAAGTGCCTTTCTAATGGAGCTTGACGGAACCTTAATTGCAGCCAATAATACGGTAGCCGAACGGTTGGGAAAAACAGTTGGTGAACTGATCGGAAAAAATGTTTACCAAACGGTGTTGCCCGAAGTTGCCGAACGAAGGCGCAACTTTGCCAATCAGGTAGTGGAAACCAAACAACCAGTTCAATTCGAAGATGAACGCTTTGGAAAAACAATCGACAACCGTATCCACCCGATATTTGACCAGCAGGGTAATGTAATCCAATTCGCCATTATAGGTATCGATATTACCGAGCGGAAAATGACAGAAGAGCGAATAAGGGAAAGCGAAATGAGGTCGCGAAGCACCTTTGACCAATCGCCCGTTGGTTCGGTAATTGTCGGATTAGATAAACGTTTTATCAAATGCAATGCTGCCTTTTGCCATTTCTTAGGATATACCGAAGATGAACTGATCGGAAAAACCATTTCAGAAGTCACATATACTGAAGACATAGAGCTGGGAATGTTGGATATGAAATTGTTGGTTGAAGGCAAAAAAGAATCTTCAACCCTACAAAAACGATATCTTCGAAAAGATGGGGCCATTGTTTGGGGCGATGTAAGTATTTCATTGGTACGCGATGCGTATAATAAACCAATGTATTTCTTACCTGTTATTCAGAATATTACAGAACGCAAACAGGTTGAAGATGAATTAAAGAAAAGCGAAACCTTATACCGAAAAATGAATGAAAATTCACCGCTCGGGATGCATTTCTATAAATTAAACAAAGACAATCATTTAATCTTTGTTGAAGCAAATCCTGCGGCAAATAAGTTACTGGGAGTGGATCATTCACAGTTTATCGGGAAAAAGATTGAAGAGGCATTTCCCGCATTAGCTCAGACTGAAGTACATGAGCGATATCGCAATGCAGCTGAAAAGGGAAACTCATGGGAAACCGAACAAATTATTTACGATGATGGTAAAATCAGTGGAGCGTTCGAAGTAAGAGCATTTCAAACTTCACCGGGAAACATGGTTGCTGTATTTGCCGATATTACTAACCGCAAGAAGTCGGAAGAGGCACTTAGGGAGAGTGAACTGAAATATCGTTCGCTGATCGAAAATACAAGCGATGTGGTTTTCTGTGTAAATGAACGTGGAGAATACCAATTTACGAATAAAGTTTTTGCTTCAACATTCGGTAAAACACCCGATTATTTTGTTGGAAAAACCTTTTGGGATATTTACCCAAAAGAAGAGGCCGATTTCCGCTTTGCCGCAACAAAACGAGTATTTGAAACCGGCTTAACCCAATCGGTAGAAGTTTCAGTTCCATTACCCGATAAAACATTACATTTCATTGCCAAAGCAAACCCAATAAAAGATGATACGGGCAAAGTAATTTTAAACCTTACTTCAGCAATCGACATAACCGAACGAAAAGAAGCCGAAGAAAAGATCAGGGAAAGCGAGACTATGTTGAGAAATTCACAACAACTTGCTAAAATTGGCAGTTTCCATCACAATGTCAAAACAGATCAGGCATATTGGTCCGACGAACTTTTTGTACTATATGGGTTAGTACCTGAAAATAAATTGATGAGTCTTTCAGTAGCTCGATCATTTTTACATCCCGATGACATAAACAAAGTCGATGAAATGATAAAAAAAGCGCTTGAAACAGACGAAGCAATAGAAGTTGAATACCGGATAATAAGAGCTGATGGCTTAGTTAGAGACCATTTTGCAATCACCCGGATCACGATAGATGAAAACAATGAAATGATTGCCATTGAAGGTACAGTACAAGACATTACAGAGCGCAAACTGGACGAAGAGGCTGTAAAGAAAAGTGAAGCCCAGTACCGGTTGCTGGCTTACCACATGACTGACACGGTTTGGATGATGGATATGAATTTAACCACTACCTACATTAGTCCGTCTGTTGAAAAATTGCGTGGTTATACGCTGGAAGAAATTCAGCAATTGCCTCTCGAAGAACAACTTGCTCCCGAATCGTACCAAATAGCCATTGCAGCTTTTTCCGAGGAGATGAATAAAATTTTGTCCGACCCAACCTATTTTACTTCACGTGTCATTGAACTCGAATTCTATCGAAAAGATGGAACAAGCTACTGGTCAGACAATACATTTACACTTATCCGTGACAAAGAGGGGAACCCTGTTTCATTCTTGGGAGAGGGCCGCGACATTACTGAACGGAAGAAAGCGGAGGAGGCCTTGCGCAAAAGTGAAGAAAAATACCGCACCATCTTTGAAAATGTGCAGGATGTGTTTTACCAAACCGACATGACAGGCATTGTATTGGAGATTAGCCCCTCGATAAATTACTATACCGATTTTAGCAGGGATGAAATCGTGGGATTTCCTGCAACCAATCTTTATTATAATCCCAACGACAGGGTGACTATCTTGAATGAATTGATGAAAAAAGGTGAGATTCGCGATTTTCAGTTAAAGATAAAGACCAAAACCTACCAAATAAAGTATGCTTCAATCAATGCACGCTTAATCTTCGGTTCCGATGGGAAGCCACATCATATTGATGGGGCGATAAGGGATATCACCGAAAGGAAACTGGCTGAAAAACAAATACAACAATTAAGCAGGGCAATTGAGCAAAGCACGGTAAGTGTTGTCATAACAAATAAAGAGGGCGAAATTGAATACACCAATCCTAAAGTAATCGAATTAACTGGTTACAGTTTTGATGAGTTAAAAGGAAAAAATCCGAGAATATTGAAATCGGGTGAACACCCCGCTGAATTTTATGAAGCTTTGTGGAATACAATTCTTTCGGGCAACGACTGGCATGGAGAGTTTCATAATAAAAAGAAAAATGGCGAACTGTACTGGGAATCGGCCATTATCTCCCCAATCATAAATGAAAATGGCGATATTACCAACTTTATTGCCATTAAGGAAGATATCACTGAAGGTAAAAAAATCATTCGCGAGTTAATAACGGCCAAAGAAAAGGCGGAAGAGAGCGACCGGCTGAAATCCGCATTCCTGGCCAACATGAGCCACGAGATTCGCACCCCAATGAATTCGATCATGGGATTTGCTAGCCTGTTGCCCGAGGAAGAGAGTAAAGATCTGATTGCCAGTTATTCCAGTATTATTGTACAAAACTCTGAACAGTTAGTGCATATTATCGACGATATTGTATTGTATTCCAGGCTTCAAACTAAGTTGCTTTCTCTTGTTTCAAGCCCCTTCAATGTTCAAAACCTGCTTACCGATGTTAAGCAATCTTTTAATTTACCGGAATATCAAAAGGGGGTCGAATTAATAATTAAAACCGATTCTGAAATACCGGTTTGGGTCCGTTCCGATTATGAAAAAGTGCGGCAACTATTTGCAAATCTGATTTCGAATGCTTTTAAATATACGAAAGAAGGCACTATTACTATTGGTTTTACCAGTGAAGATGAAGATTTAGAATTTTTTGTAAAAGATACTGGAATTGGAATACCGACCGAAGAACTTGATAAAGTGTTCGATCGCTTTTACCGTGGCAGTAATGTGAATAAAGGGGCCATTGGAGGCACTGGGCTGGGATTAAGCATTGTGAAAGAACTGGCGAAATTACTTGGAGGTAAAATTTGGGTTGAAAGTGAAATTTATAAAGGGAGCACATTCTATTTCACAATAACTGATGCTTCTAATCTTCAGCCACATTTTATAGAGAAAGATTTAAAATCTTAATTTTAAAAGAGGAAATACATTTAAACAGGCAACCTATAATTATATTTTGATATGATTCCAATTGATTTTAGGACAATTTTCTTTAATTACCTGCTTACAAATATTGTGAGCCTGATTGTAATGTTTATTTTATGGCGGCAGTCACGTAACCGCTTCGATGGAACATTCTATCTGCTCATCGATTTTTTACTTCAGGTATTTTGCATTCTGTTTATTTTCCTGCGTGGGCATATCCCCGATTTTGTATCCATCGATGTTGCCAATCTTTTTGCTGTTTCTGGAGCTGTTTTAGGATTTATAGGTCTCGAATATTTTATTGGCAAACATAGCAATCAAATTCATAATTACCTGCTAATAGCTGTCTTCTTTAGCATTCATACATGGTTTGCTTTTGTTGAGCCTGACTTGGAAATCAGAAACTTAAATGTCGCAGTAGCAGCTCTTGTTATTTGCAGCCAATGTGCCTGGTTGTTGTTGAAAAGAGTACCTCGGAATTTGCGTAGGTTTACCCTAAATGTTGGGATCGTGTTTGTTCTGTTTTGTTCTATAAATGTTATCAGGATAATTGAATTTTTCATCACTAAAAATACAGCGACAGATTATTTCAAAGCCGGTGACTTTGAAACATTTGTGATTATTTCTTACCAGCTATTGTTTATTCTGCTAACATTCAGCCTTGCCTTAATGATTAATAAAAGGCTGCTAAACCAGATTGTCACCCAGGAAGAAAAATTTTCAAAAGCATTTCATTCGGTACCCTATGCTATCATCATCACGAGACTTTCCGATGGTCGATTTCTTGAGGTAAATGATGGATTTGAATTGATAACAAACTTTTCTGCTGCCGAGGTAATTGGAAAGACAACTCTTGAATTGAATTTATGGGTTTCTGATGAAGATCGGGAATTACTCGTTAATGCTTTAGTTGAAAAAGAGAAAGCAAATGAATTTGAATTTGATTTTCATAAGAAAACAGGCGAACTGTTTACCGGACTTATTTCTTCAGAATTAATCACGATCAATAACGAAAAGTGCATATTGTCGGTTATCAATGACATTACTGAGCACAAGCAAGCCGAAGAACGAATAGTAGAAAGTGAAGCCAAATTCAGGGAGCTGTTTATCCAAATGTCGGAAGGTTTTGCCCTTCACGAGGTTATTTATGATGCTGCACATAAAGCCATCGACTATAAAATTATTGACATCAACCCTGCATTTGAAAAACAAGTGGGTATTTTTGCTGAAAAAGCAACCGGGGCTTTGGCTTCTGAACTTTATGGAGTTTCACCGGCTCCCTATTTGGAAATCTACGCACAAGTAGCCGAAACAGGTGATCCACAAACATTGCAATCGTATTTTCAACCACTCGACCGACACTTTGAAATTTCGGTCTTTTCTCCTAATCCCGGTTTTTTTGCAACGATATTCTCGGATATCACTGATCGAAGCCAAGCTGAAGAGCAGCTCAGGAGTAGCGAGAGGAACTTCAGGCTGCTATTCGAGAATTCTCCTTTAGGAATTTATATTGCAAACGTCGATGGAACGATTGTCGATGGAAATCAGGCATTGCTCAATATTTTAGGTTCTCCTTCATTGGAACAAACAAAGCAAATAAATGTACTGAAGTTTCCTCCATTAATAGAGAATGGATATGCAGATCAGTTTTTAAAATGTGTATTGGAAAATGAAGTTTTAATTTCAGAAATGCCGTATACAACTAAATGGGGAAAGCAGTCTTATCTTTCAACCTATCTGGTTCCTCTGGCAAATCTTTCCGGTAAGGTAGAACGAGTTTATACACTTATGGAAGATATTACCAAACGCAAACAAGCTGAAGAAGCGTTACGCGAATCGAATGCCACCAAAGACAAGTTCTTTTCAATCATTGCGCACGATTTGCGAAGCCCCTTTGCTACATTGGTTGGATTTTCTGAACTCATGGCCGACGAAAATTCTCGGTTTTCAGTCGACGAATATCGCCAATATTCAAAAGCCCTTCATAAAACAGCAAGTTCTACATTCGATCTGCTTGAAAACTTGCTCGAATGGTCACGGCTACAAAGAGGCATTATTCCATACGATCCGAGGCTAATTGAGTTTAAAGAATTCTTTGAAATTTTTGATATGTCAATTAATGAAATGGCCCGAAAAAAAATGGTTAAGATCAAAGTCGATATTGCACAAGGATTAAAAACATTTGCCGATGAAAACATGCTGCAATCAGTCGTTCGTAATTTGGTTACCAATGCAATAAAATTTACAAAACCAGGTGGAATAGTGAAAGTCGTAGCCCGAACGGATAAATCAGGAGAGGTGCTGTTTTCGGTAAATGATACAGGAATAGGGATGGATGCTGATTTGATCAATAACCTTTTTCACATTGAAACCAACGTTAGCCGCCCTGGAACCGATGGTGAACCTAGTACAGGTTTAGGTTTATTCCTTTGCAAAGAATTTGTTGAAAAACATGGCGGAAGAATATGGGCTGAAAGCGAAGTTGGCAAGGGGAGTACTTTTTATTTCACTATACCTAAACGATAATTCTTAAGTTAATGGAAAATGTAACTAAATTCAGTACTGAGCTGGAGCAAGCGCTTATCATGCTTGATAAAGAGAATACAGAAAGAATTTTGTATGAAGCTACGAAATATGGTACACCAGCTGAAATTGCCGGGCACCTTATTTCAGCGGCGCTTAAAAACATTGGCGATGCATGGGAGGAAGGAAACCTTTCTCTCTCTCAGGTGTATATGAGCGGGATCATTTGTGAGGAAATGATTGATAAAATGCTCCCTCCCAATAGCCCGGTCCGCATATCGCAACCTAAAATGGCCATTGGTGTTTTCGAGGATTATCACATGCTGGGTAAGCGTATTGTTTTTTCAACACTCAGGGCAAGCGGATTCGAACTACTCGACCTTGGCGGTGGATTAACCATCGACCAGCTGGTTGAGACCATCAAAAAAGAAAACATTAAAATCCTTCTGCTTTCAGTATTAATGCTTCCTTCTGCTTTGCATGTCAAAGAATTAATAAAGAAACTTAACGGAACCGATGTTAAAATCATAGTCGGTGGGGCTCCCTTCAGGTTCGACGAAAAACTCTGGAAAGAGGTGGGAGCCGATGGGTTTGGAAAAGATTCGTCGGAAGCTATACAAATTGTAACTAAATTAGTGGAGGAGATGCAATGAACACACCCAGGATGACATCGATGGAAAGGGTGCTTACAACCCTGTCGCACAAAGAACCTGACCGCGTTCCCCAGTTTTTGCTGCTTACCATGCACGGCGCCAAAGAACTTGGAATGGGTATCAAAGAATATTTTTCGAAAGGCGAAAATGTGGTGGAAGGTCAACTCCGAATGCAAAAAAAATACCGGAACGATTGCTATTATCCGTTTTTTTATGCCCCGCTCGAAATTGAAGCCTTTGGTGGAAAAGTGATCTTTAGCGAAGATGGACCACCAAACTCGGGGATGCCGTTTATTCAAAATATTGAAAAGATACTTCAATTGGAACCGCCCAAAATAAGCGAATCGAAAATGTTGCACAAAGTACTTTTCACCATTGAAAAGCTGAAGGAGAAGGCTCAAAATGAGGTTCCTATTATTGGTGTTGCCATGTCGCCTTTCTCGCTACCGGTAATGCAACTCGGGTTCGAGAAATACCTTGAAATTATGCATTTCAGGAAAGATCTGTTTGAACACCTGATGCGTGTAAACGAGGAATTTTGTGTAGAATGGTCAAATGCCCAGCTTGCAGCCGGCGCCACGGCCATCTGTTATTTCGACCCGGTTTCGAGTTCAACCATCATCCCTCGTGATAAATATATGGAGACAGGCTTTGAGATTGCCAAACGTACCATTGCCCGTATCAAAGGTGCAACGGCCACTCATTTTGCCTCGGGCAACTGTCTGCCCATTGCCGACCTGGTATCTCAAACCGGAACAGCCGTGGTTGGTGTAAGTTCGAAGGAAGATTTATCAAAGCTTAAAGAAGCATTCAAGAATAAACTGACACTGTTAGGTAACCTTAACGGGATTGAAATGCGCCGATGGACACCTGAAGAGGCAATGGCACACGTTCGGAATGCAATCGAAATTGCTGCTCCGGGCGGCGGGTTTATTCTTTCCGACAACCACGGCGAGATGCCATTTCAGGTTTCCGAAGAAGTATTGATGGCAATTTCAGAAGCAGTTCATACTTTCGGAAGATATCCCATTAAAACCGTTTAGAATGGAACAACAACTTTGTATCGTCACCTGCAATTCACTGGCGCCAGAGATTAGCCATATTTTACAAACCGGAGATTATCACGATGTGAAACTCAGGAGTTTTCCTGCTGTTTGTAGCGGATGTGCTATCAACAACCAGCGAATAACTGAAATAATTGGCGATGATACCGATCACTATTCCAAAATTGTTGTAATTGTTAGTTCGTGCCATGCAAATAAAGAGAGAAGCGGACCAACTCATAAGAAAATCGAAATTGTCAGAATGGAGCAATGCTTCGAGATTCTGTTCAGTCTTCCAACAATTTATCACTTTATTGCCCAAGGAAATTACCTTGTTTCTAACGGGTGGCTTCGGAACTATAAGCGCCATATCAACGAATGGGGGTTCGATAAAAGTTCTGCCCATCGTTTTTTTAATGAATCGATGCGTAAGATTACCCTGCTCGAAACCGGTTTGCCCGGCGACTATGAAGCAGATTTAAAAGAGCTGTCTGATTTTATGGGGTTGCCTTATGACGTTCTGCCTATTGGTACAAACTATCTTAAAGCTTTTCTGGATTCCGTTGTTTTAAAATGGAGAAACGAGCTGGAAAGAAAGACAACGAACGACAAGTTGTCTAGGCTCAATCAAGAAAGCGCCGACTATTCACTGGTATTTCATAACCTCCAAAAGCTGATTGATCTCACCGATGAAACTTCGATTGTTGATGAAATTTTCAAGCTTATCGATCTGCTATTTGCACCCGGGCAAATCATCTATCAGCAGGCAGGCAACATGGATTCAACAACATCTTATTTCAAGCCCAATCAATCACAAATATACTATGATGCTGAAAGTTCATTCGAGATCGAGATTAAATATGCCCACAAACAACTAGGTGTGTTTGGGATTATTGGAGTAAAATTCCCCGAGTTTATTCCTAAGTATCAGTCAATGATCAATATAATTAGTCAAATGGGAGGGTTGGCTATCTCGAATGCCCGAAAATATTCCGAACTCGAAAAAGCAAAACTGGCTCTTGCTTTTAGCGAAGAGCATTTCCGTGCCATGTTTGAACAAGCGCCACTGGGCATTGCACTTATCGATTCGATAACAGGAAACATTCAAAACGTAAATGCAAAGTTTGCCGAAATTGTGGGACGCACCAGTGAGGTGATGCGGACCATCGACTGGATGAGCATTACCCACCCCGAAGATGTGCAGGAAGACCTTGATAACATGGCTCGGCTAAATGCGGGAGAAATTTCCGGTTTTCACATGAACAAGCGGTATATCAAGCCCGATGGATCGGTTGTTTGGGTCAGCATGACCATTGAGCCTATTTCGGTCGAGATCAAAGCAAAACCTTTCCATCTTTGCATGGTTGAGGATATTACCGAGCATAAGATTCTTGAGGATAAAATTTCCCAAAGTGAAGATTTATTTAAGGCGATCATGCTGCAATCGCCTTCAGTTATTGAATTGTATGATCTTGATGGGCTGCAAATCAATGTTAACAAAGCGTACGAGGATCTGTGGGGTTTTCCAGCAAGCCATACGGTAAACAAGTTCAATATTCTTAAAAGTGAAGAGGTAAAACGTACAGGTTTGCTCAATTATATTTTAAGAGCTTACTCTGGCGAATCAGTTCTGGTTCCTGAACACCGTTTCGATGCTACAGGAAGCACCGAAGGCCGTGGAAAAGGCAGGGTACGATGGCTAAGTACCCGTATTTATCCGCTGAAAGACAGTCGGGGAAAAGTGAAAAATATTATTGTTACGCACGAAGATGTTACACAAAAAAAACAAGCGGAGTTAATTCTTACCGGGAACATCCTGAAATTCAAAAGCCTGAGTCAAGCTGGCACTGAAATGCTAAACCTCGATTCTGTTCAATCAATATTCAACTATTTAACAACCATATTGCACACGCAATATCCCAATGCCGTTATCCTCTTTTCACAGGTCGATGAAAAAGAATCATATTCCACGCTTATCAATGTAAAGGGAATTTCTGAAAAGCTTTTGGAGAAAACCATAAAACTTACAGGCTTCAATTTTATTGGAAAGAAATTTTCCCTTCTGCCCCAACATCTGCAACTATTTAAATCGGGAGATTTTCACCAGTTCTTAGGGGGGTTAGCAGAATTCTCGGGAACTGAATTTCCGAGGTTTGCAGCCAAAACCATTGAAAAGCTATTGGGCATATACCAATTGTATACCATTGGAATTAATAAGGATAACAAGTTGTATGCTACAGTTCATTTTTTTAACCGTAGCAAGGAAGCCATCACCGATAACGAATACATCGAATCGTTTGTAAAGCAGGCGGGAATTGTTATCGAACGTAAATTGCTGGAAGATTTACTGCGGAACAGCGAAGAGCGTTACCGCCTGATCGCTGAAAATACGAGTGATGTTATTTGGTCAATCAACCTCGAAACACTGGGTTTTACCTACATCAGTCCATCGGTGACCAACCTTACAGGTTTCACCGTAGAAGAAGCGCTGAAACAAAGTATAACCGAGGCACTGGAAACAAAATCGGCCGAAAAAGTACTAGCCGAGTTGCCTTTACGTGTTACTGAATATTATGCAGGCAACAAATCGCTCATGACTCAGGTAAGCGAAATGCAACAACGGTGCAAAGACGGATCTTTAATCTGGGTTGAATTTACAACCATGTTCAAAATTGATGATCGAGCGATGATTACCGATATTATAGGTGTGACCCGCAACATTGACGAACGAAAAAAAGCAGAAATTGAAATACAAAAGAAGAATGAGGAATTATCGGTGGTTATTAATGAAAAGGATAAGTTCTTTTCCATTATTTCGCACGATTTGCGCAGCCCGTTTGCTTCAATCGTTAGTTTATTAGGATTATTGGCAGAAAACAGTTACGATTATTCGCCCGACGAACTCAACCATTTTGTCCAATCGGCGCACAAAGCAGCTCAATCTATTTTCCAATTACTCGAAAATCTGCTTGAATGGTCACGCTTGCAAAGGGGCGTAATGCCATTTAACCCTGAACACATAAATCTGAAAGCGTTTTTGGAAAGTTGTGATTCATCAACGTTTGAGATGGCACAGAATAAACAGATTGAATTAGATGTTGACTTCCCCCCTGAATTGATGGTAACCGCCGACCAGAATATGCTCCATTCTATTGTTCGAAACCTGATAACCAATGCCATAAAATTTACTGACAATGGAGGGGCGGTAAAAGTAAAAGCCCGGTCGCATGAAGGGAATACTGTATTGATATCGATACAAGACAATGGTATTGGGATGGATGAAGAGAGGCTTAAAAATTTGTTCCGCATGAATATCAATGTAAGCAGACCTGGAACAAATAATGAACCCAGCTCTGGTTTGGGATTGCTTCTTTGCAAAGAGTTTGTTGAAAAACATGGCGGAAAAATATGGGCCGAGAGTGAAGTTGGCAAGGGGAGTACGTTTTATTTCACTATTCCCAAAAATGATTTTTAAGCTGAATTTACAAGAAAGGGTTTCGTTATGGTAAAAAATAGAAAATCCAATACTCAAGAATCTTCAAACAGTGAATCCCAGAGTAATATGGAGAGATCCCAAAGGGAAAGCGAAGAATTTTTCAAGACGATATTCGAGAG